>Ga0164241_10004213_pt1 | contig 14030 bp, 9 predicted proteins | sample OricomyardsoilBY_FD_108780 | JGI IMG/M metagenome (GOLD analysis project Ga0164241, IMG submission 108780) | Backyard soil microbial communities from Emeryville, California, USA - Original compost - Back yard soil (BY) | ecosystem: Environmental > Terrestrial > Soil > Unclassified | place: USA...
AAGAGGCAGTGATTATAAAGGTTTTCAAAATGCTATCAATCACGCAGCAGACTGGAAAGGCTGGCGATTGAATAATGAATTGGTTATTACAAATTCTGATGCTACAGTAGACAAAGGTGTTTTTCTTCGTCCTACTATAGATATGAGTAAGCGCTTTGCGCAATTGAATAACTGGCAGGTAGGCGTGCGTTATGCATTGGAACAAAATACAAACAGGAATAAAGCCACAGATACTTTAACTCCATTATCTTTTTCGTTTGACAGCTATTCTTTATATGTGAAATCTGATGAGGCGAAGAAGAACCGCTATGGCGCTACATTTTTCACCCGTTCTGATAAATATGCTTCGGGCAAAGAGTTTGTTCGTGGTGACAGAAGCTTAAACCTGAACCTGCAGGCAGAAATACTTTCCAATGCCAACCGGCAATTTTATCTGAATACTACTTTCAGAAAATTAAAAGTATATGATACCACTGTATCAAAGCAAAAAGAAGATGAAACAATATTAGGGCGCGCGGAATATGTAATGAATGAATGGAAGGGGTTATTGACAGGAAATGTATTGTACGAAGTAGGAGCAGGGCAGGAGCAAAAACGTGATTATGCATATATCGAAGTGCCGGCTGGTACAGGCCAGTATGCATGGATTGATTATAATAATGATGGCGTACAGCAATTAAACGAGTTTGAGTTAGCAGCCTTTCCTGACCAGGCAAAGTTTTATCGCATATTTACACCTACCAATGAATTTATAAAAGCGAATTATGTAACGCTGAATTATAGTTTAAACCTGAACCCGAGAGCGGTATTGAAAACTACAGAAGTAAAAGGGTTCAAACAATTTGTGTCACGATTGAATCTGTCTACTTCGATGCAGGTAAATAAGAAGTCGATTGCAAAAGGAAACTTTGAGTTTAATCCTTTTCAATATGCAGTCAATGATACGGCATTGGTGACGTTAAATACCATATTTGCCAATACTATTTCATTTAACCGCTTCAGTTCTTCGTGGGGCATTGATATCAGTAATCTCAGAAATGATGGGAAAGCTATACTGACTTATGGCTACGAGAGTAGAAAAGTAAATGATTGGTCTTCCAAATTCCGCTTAAATTTTAACCGCTCAGTTTCTTTTACGTTGAATGCAAGAAAGGGTACTAATTCTTTACTTACACCTAATGCGCAATTTGATAACCGTAATTATGATCTTGATATTAAAAGCATTGAGCCAACACTTGTATTTATAAAAGGAACTGTATTCCGTATTTCATCGGGTTATAAGTATGAGAATAAAAATAATAAACCCGCTTTTGGAGGGCAGCAATCCAATTCAAATGCCTTTAACCTGGAAACAAAATACAATGTGTTGCAGAACAGTTCTATAACAGGAAAATTCACTTTTAATAATATTAATTACAAAGCAGCAAATGTTGCAGAAACAAGTACAGTTAGTTACATAATGCTGGATGGATTATTACCAGGAAAAAACTTTCTCTGGTCATTGACATTAACCAAGCGACTCCTTAATAACCTCGAATTAAACTTTCAATACGATGGCAGAAAGCCTGCCTCTTCTAATACTGTTCATATCGGAAGGGCGAGTTTGACAGCTTTGTTTTAGGGCAAGCCCATTCCGACCTTCCCGAAGGGAAGGCCATCTGCGCACAAAGCCGATAAATGAATTAGTAATACGAAATGAAAAATCAGGAATAAGAAAGTAGAGAAACTATTGTTAGATATATCGTTCCTTTTATTTAGACATAGCATGTTTCAGAGTCTAAAGCCCCTCCTTCGGAGGGGTTTGGGGAGGCCTTACACATTAAACCTGAAGTGCATTACATCCCCGTCCTTTACCAAATATTCTTTTCCTTCTATACGCAAACGGCCGGCATCACGTGCGGCAGATTCAGAGCCATATTTTACAAAATCATCATAGCTGATTACTTCGGCTTTGATAAAACCTTTTTCAAAATCAGTATGGATAACGCCCGCAGCTTGCGGCGCTTTCCATCCTTCATGTATTGTCCACGCACGCACTTCCTGTACACCCGCAGTGAAATAAGTTTGCAGGTTTAATAATTTATAAGCGGAGTGAATTAACCTGTCGAGTGCAGGTTCTTTCATTTTGTATTCTTCCATGAAAAGCAGTTTGTCATCAGTATTATCCATTTCGGATATCTGTGCTTCAATGGAATTGTTCATAATGATTACTTCTGCTTTCTCATCTTTTACGGCAGCTTTTAACGCTTCTGAAAATTTATTGCCCGTATGCATTGAAGCTTCATCTACGTTAGCTACATATAAAACAGGTTTATCTGTTAGCAGGAATAAATCTGCAATCGCTACTTTTTCTTCTTTGGATAAATCCAGTTCACGGATATTTTTTCCTTTTTCCAAATGGCTTTTGCACTGCAGCAATACGTCCAGCTCTGCTTTTATTTTGGGATCAAGTTTTGCTTGTTTTTCTGCTTTCTGAATTTTCTTTTCTACGCTGTCAAGGTCTTTCAATTGCAGTTCTGTATCAATAATTTCTTTGTCAGATACAGGGTTGATCGCACCTTCATCACGTAAAATATTTTCATCTTCAAAACAACGGATCACATGAATGATAGCATCCACTTCACGTATGTTTCCTAAAAATTTATTACCTAATCCTTCGCCTTTACTCGCGCCTCTTACAAGGCCGGCAATATCTACTATCTCAATTTGAGTAGGAACAATTTTATCAGGAACTACCAACTCTGCAAGTTTTGTGAGGCGTGGATCGGGCACATCTACTAAGCCCACGTTCGGATCGATTGTGCAAAAGCGGTAATTGCTCGCTTGTGCTTTTGCGCTGTTGCTCACTGCGTTAAATAAAGTTGATTTACCCACATTCGGTAATCCCACGATTCCAGCTTGAAGTGCCATAGTTACAGTTTTACAGTTTACAGTTAACAGTCGGCAACAGGCAGTGTGTTTATGTTACTGCAAACTGTAAACTGCCAACTGTTTTCAGGGGCGCAAAGATAAGCGAAAACGCTGTGCAAAACAGGGTAGTGCAGCATTAGTAAAACTCCCTTATCTTCAAACCATAAACAATAAATTATAAACCGTTTATGGCTTTAAGCAGGATATGGGCGGCGTTTATCATTATCGCTATTGCAGTAGCGGCAGTACGAATGGCGGGTGGCGATGAAAAAATATTTACCCGGATGGTAACGGGAAAATCTTCCGATAAATATGATAGTGTGTATTACTATGCAATAGGGTCAGTGGCCAATCAGCAACTCAATTCTTCCTACCCGGATTTTTTAAAAGAGTATGGCTATTATAAAACAGAATCAATCTCAAAAGCAAGTGTATTGCTGACAGATGGATTGAGTAATGATTCGGCTTCAATGATAACAGCAACGAATCCAGCTATAAAGACGTATACATATCTATCTGTTCAAAAAAGGCTGGAAAGAAAAGTGGATGGAATAATCGAAACAGCAAAGAATGCTGTTATTGATATCATTATTCCACTCATTGGCATACTGGCTTTGTTTATGGGTTTTTTAAATATTGCTGAAAAGGCAGGAGGTGTACGTTTGCTTTCAAAAATTATCTGGCCATTTTTTTCAAGAATATTTCCGGATATACCCAAAGGGCATCCGGCTACAGGGCATATGATGATGAATTTTTCTGCCAATCTTTTAAACCTTGATAATGCTGCTACACCGTTTGGATTAAAAGCCATGGAAAGCTTACAGGAATTAAATCCGAATAAAGCAGTTGCTTCCAACTCGCAGATTATGTTTCTCGCATTACATGCTTCGGGGCTAACATTGATACCGGTAACGATCATTGCTTACCGTTCCAGCCTCGGCGCACAAAATCCTACAGATATTTTTATTCCATGTATGATTGCAACGTTCGCTGCAACGATGGCTGCCATGTTTATTGTTTCTATCCGTCAAAAAATTAATTTATTGCAGCCGGTTATATTAGCATGGATAGCAGGTATCTCAGCATTGATTGCTTTGTTGGTAATGTATGTTGTACGCCTCGCCCCATCAGAAGCGCAGTTGTTTTCCGGAAAATTGAGTAATGGAATTATCCTTGCTATTTTTTTATTGATTGTCTTAGGGGGGCTCTATAAAAAAATTGATTTGTTTGATGCGTTTGTAGAAGGGGCAAAAGGTGGATTTGAAACGGCAGTACGAATTATTCCTTATATAGTAGGAATGCTTGTTGCTATAAGTATGTTGCGTACAAGCGGCACATTTGATGTGGTAATAAATGGAATAAAAATGTTGTTTGCTTCTATCGGTACGGATACGCGTTTTGTAGATGGCTTGCCAACTGCATTGATAAAGCCATTGAGTGGCAGTGGTGCAAGGGGCATGATGCTGGATACAATGAAAACATATGGTGCTGATTCATTTGCTGGCCATTTATCTTCTGTGTTGCAAGGTACATCTGATACTACCTTTTATGTGGTAGCCGTATATTTTGGTTCTGTAGGAATAAAAAATACCCGCTACGCAATCGGCTCGATGTTGCTGGCCGATCTTGTTGGCGTAATTACTTCTATTATACTGGCGTATTTATTCTTCGGATAAATGTTGGCACGCAAAGGCGCAAAGTAGACGCAAAGATTTTTAGAGCGAGAAATAAAGACAATTGCTTTGAAAGGCATATCCTGATAATCCTTTTAATCCCTCTAAATCCCGGTTCAGACATTTTTAAAATGTAAACCTCGCTGTAAAGCCAATAGCAGCAGGCTCGAAGTTGATGTCTGATACTAAATTTAATTCCGGTTTCCAATCAAGTGATATATTAAGCGGTGCATTTGCAAATTTGTAATCAAGCCCCAGTACACCCATTGCTCCAAAGTTGGGATCCGTTTCGTTTTTCTGTGTATTGTTGTTAAAAGTTTTTACAAAACCCAGGTAACCACCACCACCATAATACCATTGCAACCCTTGCGTACTAAATGGTTTATGTACTTCATACATCGCACCGATCGCTAAAGGATCACCAAAAGAAAACAATATCTCTACTGCCGATTTTTCTGATAAGAATTGTTTAAAAGAAATTGAGTTGTTTACTGTAGCCGCGCTACTGCTCAGGCGTACACCCAATGCTGTTTTATATCCTTCCGTAGTTTGTGACTGGGCTGTAAAAAATGCACTAGTTAGTAACAAGGCAAATAGTATCTTCTTCATGGTGATTTATTTTATTCCTTATAGAACGGAAAATAATGCCATTAAAGTTTAAAAGAAATGCAAAAGTGTAGCGGGTGAGAGAGGTTAAGGTTAAGGTTGAGGTTGAGGTTGAGGTTAAGTCTTAGTCTTAACCTCAGCCTTTTATCTTATTCGAACATCTCATACTTCGTCTTGGGCCTTCTTTCCTCCAACCAGCGGAAGTTGGGAAGTAATAAGTCGCGTGGATTTTTTTGGCGGATCGGCCAGATAGTTCCTTCGGCTTCACTGCGGAATACTACTTTGTTTAATTCTTTATCCTGGAAATAAATATCCATGATATCGCTCTTCGATTCATTAACACCTGTATAGGCGCTATCATTATCTTGTATATAATAAATACATTGTGCTGACCCGAATGCCCGCACAGAATCAATATTGCCGTCGATAAACCATCCATCAATGCGCGATGATTTTACCTGGTTAAAAACATTCTCTTCTACTTTATTTATCATAAAGCCATTCATAAAAGCTTGTACTTTATCGGCTTTTTTATTTTTTGTAAAAAGAAGAATGGTATCACCGGTTATCTGGCTATTCTGTGCCCATATAACAGGATCTTTATACAAGCGGAAAACAGAATCTTTTAACGAATAAAATAAGCTATCGCCGGTAGCTTGCAGCGAGTCATTAAATATCCGTACATGGCTATACGCTTCAAAATACCGGTTGCTGCTATCCTTTTCATTATAAGCAGCACGTTTGATGCCTTTAACAGTATCCACAATAACGGAGTCCATTCCAAAGCGATCAGAAAGCCTTGCAGAGAATAGCGTATCAGCTGCTATAAAAGTAGAATCAGCACCTTGCTTGATGATCATTAAAGGTTTGCGTGTAGCCAGTATTTCTTCCGTTTTTTTATTGCGCGTTATTAACCCTCCTAAGATTGTTGTAGTATCTTTTTTATTTCTTACAATCGCATTGCCTTCTAATGTTAAAATACCTGTGCTGTCATTGGAGCTTATACGATTGCCAGTTGCAACAATGTCTTTATCCGTGATCTTAGGCCTTTGCCCAAACTCTGCAATACCTGTCTGTTGGTTTACATAGCCTTCCCTGGTTTCAATGGTACGGCCAGAGCTATCAGTGATGATAGTGTTGGAAATAAAACGGGTAGTTTGTGTAGCTGTATTGTATAATAAAGAATCTGTAACGATAGTATAAGCAGGGTCTTTTAAAACGACATCTTTTTTAAAATAAACATCTTTTAAGTCGGCATAATAAATACCTTCTTTACTGGTAAGTACTGATTTTTTATTAATAACAGTTCCGCCATGCGTATAGATACCGATATTGGTTTCCATATCATATTCAAGATCAGGAGTTGTTAACTCACCTTTGCCATCTGTTAAGCGGACTTTTCCATCCAAAAAAGCTTTCTTCTCCCTCATTAAATAACGAAGATGATTGGCATAGATATTCGCCGTATCTGAATCATTGATATGCACTTTGCCCCATGCCTCAAACACATTTGTATTATTATTGATTACGCAGCTATCTGCATAAAAAAGGGTAGTGCCCTGGCGCAGTTTTACATCACCGCTGATGATAGTCAGCTTTGTAGTATCGTTAACCGTTTTAAAAGTAAGTGTTCTTGTATTACTTAATATCTCTATTTTTTGTACAGTGTCGGTAGTAGTATTTTGTGGCACTACCTGGGCATATAAAACTGTATTGCATTGTAGTAATGCAAGAAAGATGAAAATGATAAAAGCAATACGGTACTTCATTATTTACTTCAACGGGGAAGCGTATCTTTTGGAAGCGGCGAAGATAAAGCGCCACCTTTGTCTTTTTTACCGAATACAGAAATATTAACGTAGCGTTTGGGGTGCGTACGGAGATCATCAAGCAGTATTTCTGCACTTAGTATTACATCGTTAATCTTGTCATACATTTTACGATCGTTGATCAATGCACCGATTGTTCCATCGGTACTCGATACTTTTTGTGCTACTGCTTTTAAAGAACTGATTGTTACTTCCAGTGAGTCGCCTATTTTTTTAAGGTCAAGTTCAGATAGTTTACTTGTAAACTGTTTGGTATTACTAATAATCAGGCTGATGCTATCATTGTTCTTCTTGAGGTTATCAGTGATTGCGCTTACATTTTTAAGTGTATGCGCAAGGTCGCCGTTTTTAGCATCCAGCAATTGATTTAATGATTGTGAACTGGCGCTGAGGTTCGCAATTGTTGCGTGCAGGTTGCCTTTTGTTTCTGGATTAAAAAGTGTATTTACATTACTGAACACACGGTTTAATGAATCAAGCGTTTGCCGGATTTTTGCGAGCGTAGGTGAGACTTCAGAAGAAAGGTCGCTCAGCATATCTGCATCAAGGCGGGTGCTGATCGTGTCCCCATTTTTTAAAAAACCAGTAGCATCGCCTTTTTCAATATTAATGGAGGCAGAAGATAATCCACCTAGTGGCGAAGTGATATAGGCTACAGAATTAGCTGGTATGTTTACATCCTTTTTTAAGGAAATCGTTACTAGTATAGCAGTGACATTTTTATCAGTGGGAGCTGTTTCATATACTGTACCGATAGCAAGCCCGTTTATCTTTACTTCGTTTGATTTTTCCAGGGAACCCAGCTTAGGGAAAATTGCATAAATCTTGGGGGTCTTGTTAAAAACGTCTTTATTTTTTAAAAAATTAAAGCCAGCAATTAATAGTGCCACAGCGACGATAGTTAAAATCCCGACTTTGGTTTCGTTGTTGATCTTCATATTTAGGTGCTTTCCCGGTGGAAAATTAACCATTTATTTTTAAACGGTTGAACCGGGCTGTTTCAATGAAAAATGGGTTGCGAAAACACAACCCATTAATAAAAATATTATGCCGTTTTTTAAAAAGCTGCTCCGCTGCCTGCTACTGATCGGGATTCCAGTTTTTCTTTATATCCTTTCAATGCAGCTACAATATCTTCAACTATTTCATCCTGGCCTTTATCGCTATTCAGGTATTCTTCTTCTTCTCTGTTAGAAATAAATCCGATTTCTACTAATATACTCGGCATATTGGTCGCTTGTAATACCCAGATACCAGCGTCATTACGTTGCTTTACGCCACGGCTTACACGGCCGGTAGCAGCAAATTCTTTTTCAATCATCTCTGCCAGGTTCAGGCTTTTGCGGAAAAATTGCTGAGCATATATCAGCATACGCGCATATTCAGCAGGGTCAGATGGATCGGGTAGATCCAAAGCTATCTGTGGAGCCGCTCCTGTGGAATCTATTTCCCCATAATACTCAATTTTATTCATTGAGTTTACCTTGGCATCATTTTTATTCACGGCCCAGATATATGTTTCTGTCCCTCTTGCAGGGCTGGGTGTTGTCCAGCTTCTGTATTTTGGAACTTTTTGTTTTACTGCTTTTCTTTTACTCCCTTTTCCCTTGTATACTGTCTTATAAGTATATCCACTCACTTCCCTATGTTTTATGTAGCCAGCTGAATTGCAGTGAACAGCAATAAAAAGGTCTCCTGCTGATTCATTAGCAAGATCAGCTCTGTATCGTAAGCCCTGGTCTTTTGTTGGCTTATTGCCAGCCATTACATCCGTCGTTCTTGTATAAACAATTTTAAGTTCGGGGAATTCTTTTTGAATAGCCTTTCCGAGTTTTAATGATACCGCAAGGCTTACATCTGCTTCTGTCGAAAAACTACCCCTGGCACCCGGATCAATACCGCCATGGCCGGGATCAATAATTAACGTTCTGATTGCAGCTTTCGGTTGCGGGCCCTGGTCATTGCCGGTAAAAGAAGCCAGGGCAATGGCAAAGAAAGATGATAAGATTAAAAAAACAATTCGTCTCCGCATAGTTATTGTTTTTAGTGGGTTGTAGTAATCTTCACAAATAGTTTAAGGCCGAATGGTTTACTTTTGTCAATTATCGTATGACTCGACTGCGTAAAATTAGTTCAAAATTTTCTTTAAAACAGGCATTTGTCACCCTTATCCTTATTTTGATAACGTGCAATGCTTATTCTCAACGCATTCCGGCAAGGGAAATTGGCGGACCTTTAACAAGACGGGCTGATACAGTTCCGTCGCGCCTGGCTATCACATCATCCGACACGACAAAACTTCCCGGCGATTCTGCAAAGCTTCAAAAGATAGATTCATTTACACTTAAACTTTCTAAAGACTCTCTTGATGCTCCCGTTCAGTATTATGCGCAGGACTCTGCCGTGATACTTATTAAAAACAACCGCGTGATACTCTATGGGAAAACGAAGACTGATTATAAAGATGTCAGCTTAACAGCACCCCGCGTAGAGATCGATCAAAAAACACAGACCCTTCTGGCTGTTAACGCAAAGGATAGTCTGGGTATTGTAACAGAAGACGCTAAATTTAAACAAGGAGAGTCGGAATTTACCAGCGACACGATTGTTTATAATTTTAAAACATCGAAAGGGATAACACGTAATACGATTACAAATACGGGTGAGTTATTTGTTCATGGCGAACGGGTAAAAAAAGTAAGTAATGAAGTAACGTATGTATTAGGTGGCTTTTTTACCACCTGTAACCTGGATGAACCTCACTTTGGTTTTCGCTCCAATAAAATAAAACTGATTAATAAAAAGCTAGCCATATCAGGGCCTACCCATCCTGAATTTGAAGGGGTACCTCTGCCTATTTATCTGCCATTTGGTTATTTCCCCCTCAGCCAGGGAAGGCATTCAGGTTTTCTGCAACCGCAGTTTGCACAAAATGATCAGTTTGGGTTGGGGTTAGAAGGGCTCGGTTATTATAAAGTACTCAATGATTATTGGGACGCAAAAATTTACGGCAACATTTATTCCTATGGTGGATGGTCGGCGTACTTCAGCCCTACCTACCGTAAACGGTATCACTATAGTGGTTCTCTTAATTTTGGCTTACAAAAAACAAAAAGAAATTTTAAAGGGGATCCCGATTATTATACCAATAACAGCTATACATTAACATGGAACCATACTGCTGATACAAAAGCAAGGCCCGGTACTAGTTTTAGTGCGAATGTAAATGCGGCCTCTACTTCGTTTAATAAAAACATTCCTAATAGCCCGGTACTGAACTTTCAGGACCTGATGACTTCTTCGATTTCTTATTCTAAAACATGGGTAGATAAGCCGTATAACCTGACTGTTACAGCAAACCACTCTCAAAGTAATTCCAGTCATCTTGTAAGTATCAGTTTGCCCGACGTAGGGTTTACCATGAATACCATTTATCCCTTTCAGAAAAAAGAATTTGTGGGAGATAAAAAATGGTATGAACAATTAGGTATTGGTTATAATGGATCGTTCCGTAACCAGGTATCATTTTATGACACAGCTTTTCGCTTACGCCAATTAATAGATACACTGCAATGGGGCGCACAGCATAATGTGCCCATTACTTTATCGTTGCCACCCATTTTAGGAGGCGCTGTTGTTGTTTCACCATCTATCAGCTATTCACAGGTATGGATTGCACAAAAGCTGCGAATGAGATGGAACCCTGTTACTAAAAAAATAGACTCAACTGTTACGAAAGGATTTAATATCGACCAGCAGGTGAGTATGGGCGTAGGTTTGAATACAGCATTGTATGGCACATTCAACTTTAAAAAATCATCGCGTATACAGGCAATACGGCATGTGGTGAGGCCTACATTAGGGTTTAGTTATAAGCCAGACCTTTCAAAAAAATATTTTTATACAACGGAGGTTGACACCACAGGGTATAAACAACGTTTTTCAGAATTAACCGGCTCAATGTTTTCAGGCTATGGCGAAGGGCGTGCAGGCGGGCTTACATTCCAGGTAGATAATAACCTTGAAATGAAAGTGCGTTCTAAAAAAGATACAACAGGCGGAGAACCGGAGTCTGTAAAGATTCGCCTCATTGATGGATATGGCTTTTCTACCAGTTATAATTTCCTTGCAGACTCGATGAAACTTTCTCCATTGCAATTTTATTTCCGTACCAACTTACTGGATAAAATAAATCTGAATGCTTCTGCTACTATGAGCCCTTACCAGGTAGATAGCCGCGGAAGGGACATTAATAAATATGCATGGCAAGGCGGTAAGTTCAGGGCAGGGCGTATTACTTCGGGAAATATATCATTGTCTACTTCTTTCAAAAGCAAACCACGGGACGATAAAGAAGATCAGCAAAAGAAACAACAAATGGATCAGCAATTAAATGATCCGACGCTTGCTGCTGACCGCCAGCGTTTATTAGATTATATGCGTCAAAACCCGGCAGAGTTTGTTGATTTTAATATTCCATGGCAGGTCAACATTTCGTACTCACTTTACTTTGCAGAGCAATTTGATCTTACAACAGTCCGTTTTAAAAGAGAAGTGCGTTCAAGTGCCAACTTCAATGGTAGTTTCAGCCTTACACCCAAATGGAATTTTACCGTCAATGGTTTTTATGACCTTGATACAAAAAAGCTGCAAACATTTACCATGTCAATCGCAAGAGAAATGCATTGCTGGCAGATGTCAATCAATGTAACACCCATTGGTTTATACCGCTTCTTTAATTTTTCGATCAGTCCTAAATCCGGAATGTTGCAAGACCTTCGGGTAAACAGGTCGCGTAGTTTTTATACGCCGTAGAATGTTTGAAGTTCGAGGTTCGAAGTTTGATGTTTGTAATTAGGTTGAGGCTGAAATTAAGGTTGAGAAAGCTATAATCATTTTCACAGTTCCACATTTCCATATTTTTCACATTTTCAGTTCTGCTTTCATTCTTTCAAACGCTGCTTTCTTTAATTCTTCCATTGATAATGCGGATGGATCAATAGCAGGTAAGATATGCATACGAATAGTAACTGGCCAGAAGAAAAATGTTTTATCAGCGGGTAATACTTTTGCGGTATTAAACATTGCTACAGGCAGTATAGGTTTGCCGGTTTCTTTTGATAAACGAAATGCGCCATTATGAAAAGGCTGCAATGGTTCAATTGTTTTATTGCGGGTACCTTCGGGATAGATACACATATTCAAACCAAGCGCTAATACTTTTTTCATATCATCAAAACTTCTGCGGCGGCTTTCTTCGCTTTTTCTATCCACCAGTACACTTCCCATTTTATAGATTGTTCCAAATACAGGAATAGAAGCCATCTCTTTCTTTGCAATTGTTTTATTCGCGGGCAGAAAAGGAGTTGTCATCGGTACATCCATAAACGACCGGTGATTACAAATGATGACGTATGTTTTGTTTTTGTCAAAATGTTCTTTGCCTTTTATTCGTATGCGGATACCGGTCATGAAAAAAAATACACGCATCCACACCTGCGTAATGATGCGGAATTTTTCAGAACGGCCAGGCTCTTTCAATGCATTGAGGCAAAGAATAAGTAAGAATGCAGGTATCATTGTTATAGAAAAAACAACCAAAGCCCATGCAGCAAAAATCCGCCCGAGTATATTTTTAAAAATTGACAATGCTGAAGTTTTAATAACAGTCTTTAAAAATTGTTTCTTTATAATTGCCAGTCAACAGGGTCTATCTTGTGTTTGATAAGATATGCATTAGCTTTTGAGAAATGTTTACATCCAAAAAAGCCCGCATGTGCTGACAAAGGAGAGGGGTGTGCAGCACGCAATATTAAATGTTTCGATTGATCAATTAACACTTGTTTTTCCTGTGCAAATTTGCCCCATAATAAAAACACTACATTCTTTTTCAATTCTGATATTTTACGAATCACAGAATCAGTAAATGTAGCCCAACCAATTTTTGCATGGCTCATTGGTTCGCCTGCCCGTACTGTTAAGGATGCGTTTAATAAAAAAACTCCCTGCTCTGCCCATGCCGTTAAATCTCCATGATGAGGAATAGTAATACCAATATCGTCCTGTAATTCTTTAAAGATATTAATAAGCGATGGCGGTGGTGGAATTCCTCTTTGTACAGAGAAGCAAAGGCCATGTGCTTGCCCTGCACCATGATAAGGGTCTTGCCCCAGTATTACCACTTTTACTTTTTCAAAAGGGGTTGTATTAAAAGCGTTGAATATAAATTTTCCGGGAGGGTATATTGTTTTTCCCTGCGATTTTTCTGTCTTAAGATGTTCTGCAATATGCTTAAAATAAGGCTTTGCAAATTCATCTTTCAGGACACGCTTCCAGCTTTCTTCAATTTTAACATCCATTTGTTTGAAATATAAGAATGTGCAAGTAAGCGAAAAGATTTTAATGTAATTTAACGGCTTCTTATTCTATATGAAAAAAATAGTTTTTTATCTCCCTTTTGTTTTAGTAATCATTGGTTTTGCTTCCACTGTAAAAGCACAATCGTTCGATTCTTTATTAAATAAGTATAGTACGTATCAGCAGGAACGCATTTATCTGCATAATGACAAATCGGTCTATCTGCCCGGAGAAACGGTTTGGTTTAAGGCATATATCAAAGAAGGTGCAATGCCAGCCTCTGCGAGCAAAACAGTTTATGTAGACTGGATAGATGATAAAGGTGCTTTGTTATATCATACAATAGCACCGGTGCAGTTAGGGGGTGTATCCAATGGCCAGTTCGTTATTCCGGAACAATATAAAGGCAGTACAGTAAATATCCGTGCCTATACGCGATGGATGCTGAACTTCGATTCTGTATTTATTTATACCAAGGCAATTAAAATTGTTCAGCCAATTAAGAATACATCCTCATCTACTACCTCAGTTATACCATCTCTTCATTTTTATCCCGAAGGTGGCGATATGATTATGGGTTTAAGAAATAAAGTCGCTTTTAAAATAACTGATCAATGGGGCAGGCCTTTAGCTATAAAAGGGTTGTTGTTTAAAA
>Ga0164241_10004214_pt1 | contig 14029 bp, 12 predicted proteins | sample OricomyardsoilBY_FD_108780 | JGI IMG/M metagenome (GOLD analysis project Ga0164241, IMG submission 108780) | Backyard soil microbial communities from Emeryville, California, USA - Original compost - Back yard soil (BY) | ecosystem: Environmental > Terrestrial > Soil > Unclassified | place: USA...
CGATCCGGCGAGGAACGTGGTGCGCGCGATGCTCGTCGGCGTGTCGCTGGTGGGCGTGCTCTATATCATCGTCTGTTCGGGGATCATCTTCGCCCTGCCCGAAGCGATCGCCGCCAACGCGACCGCGCCGATGGCCATGTTCGTCGAGATGTTCTGGGGGCGCGCGGCGGGCCTTGCGGTCGCCGCCTTCGCCGCGGTCGCCGCGATCGGCTGCCTCAACGGCTGGGTGCTGGTGCAGGGCGAGTTGCCGCTCGGCATGGCACGCGCCGGGCTGTTCCCGCGCTGGGTCGGCCATACCAGCCGCCGCGACGTGCCGATCCTGGCGATCGTCGTTGCGAGCATCCTCGCCAGCATCCTGGTGATGAGCAATGCGGAGCGCGGCACCGCCGGGCTGCTCGATTTCATGCTCAGGATGACCGCGGCGGCGACGGTGTGGCTTTATATCGGCGCCTGTGCCGCCGCCCTGATAATGCGCGTGCGGCGCGTGGCGGCGGCGATCGGCCTCGCCTTCTCGCTTTGGGTGCTGTGGGGATCGGGGCTGGAGGCGGGTGGGCTCAGCCTGGTGCTGATGCTGACCGCCATCCCGCTCTATTTCCTCCGCCCACGCACCGACCGCTCAGCCGAACAATCGCCCGACCAAGCTGCGATCGCGTAGGATTTCGTGCGCGGCGTTGTGGCCGGGCGCCCCGGTCACGCCGCCGCCCGGATGCGTGCCCGCGCCACACATATAGAGCCCCTTGATCGGCCCGCGATAATCGCCGTGACCCAACATGGGCCGCGCCGCCCACAGCTGGTCGAGCGACATATGCCCGTGCATGATGTCGCCGCCGATCAGTCCGAACTTGCGCTCGAGATCGAGCGGCGAGTGAATCTGCCGCGCGATAATCGAGGATTTGAAGTTGGGCGCATGATCGTTGACCGTCTCGACGATCAGGTCGGCCGCCACCTCGCGCTCGTCGTCCCATGACCGCGCGCTCCCGTCGGCATTGGGCGGCAGTTCGGGCGCGAATTGCTGGCAGAACAGGCTGACAATGTGCTGCCCGGGCGGCGCGAGGCTGTCGTCGACCGAGGTCGGGATCTTCATCTCGACGATCGGTTTCTTCGACCAGCCATAGGCCTTCGCGTCGGTGAACGCCTGGTGCATGTAATCGAGCGTCGGCGAGATGATGATGCCGCAGGTGTGATGCTCGGCGACCACCTTCCCCGGCAGCACCGAGAAATCGGGCAGTTCGCTGAGCGCGACGTTCATCCGAAAGGTGCCCGAGCCGGCTTTGAAGTTATCCATGCGCCGCGCGAATTCGGGCGTCATGTCGCTGCGATCGACCAACTGGCGATAGAGCAGGGCCGGTCCCGCGTTCGACGCTACGACCGGGGCCGCAATCTCCTCGCCGCTCTCCAGCCGGACGCCCGCAACTTTGCCGCCCCCGGCCTTCGCCGGGGCAGGCTCGATCAGCACCTTGGCGACCGGCGCCTCCAGGCTGATCTCGACACCCAGCTCCTCGCACGCCTCGGCCATGTACTGCGTGATCGCGCCCATCCCGCCTACGCTGTGGCCCCACGCGCCGAGCTTGCCATTCACTTCACCGAAGACGTGATGGAGGAGGACGTACGCGCTGCCCGGTGTATCCGGGCTGGCATAATTGCCCACCACCGCGTCGAAGCCGAACGCCGCCTTGATATATTCGTTCTCGTACCAGCTATCGAGGAAGCTGCGCGCCGACTTGACGAACAGGTCCATCACGTCGCGCTGCGCCTCGATGCTCATGCCGGCGAGCTTCTTCCCCTGCGCAGCCGCGGCGAGCAAAGCGCGGATACCGCCGCCGGCATTGGGCGGGGTCTTCAGCGCCATATCGCGCAGCACACTCGCCACGCGCTCCAGCGCTTCTTCGTAATGCGGGAAGGTCTCGGCGTCTTTCTGGCTGAAGCGCGCGAACTCGGCCTGGGTACGCGCGGTGCCGCCGCCGAGCTTGAGATAGCCGTTTTCGTGCGGGAAGAAGTTGGAGATGGTGCGCTCGATGATCCGCCAGCCGCGCTCGTGCAGCCGCATATCCTTGATCACCTTGGGGCGGAGCAGGCTGACTGTGTAACTCGCGGTCGAGTTGCGGAAGCCGGGATGGAATTCCTCGGTCACCGCCGCACCACCGACGATATGACGGCGTTCGAGCACGCGCACCTTCAGCCCGGCGCGCGCGAGGTAGAAGGCGCAGACCAGGCCGTTATGCCCGCCGCCGATGATCAGTGCGTCGTATTTCTTGGTCAAAATGTGCCCCGCTTTCGCTATTCACGCCCTCTCCCGCTTTCGCGGGAGAGGGTTGGGTGAGGGTCTTCTTCTTTCCTGGGCTTGGCGAGGAAGAAGAAGACCCTCACCCTCCCGCTTCGCGGGCCCCTCCCTCTCCCGCGAAAGCGGGAGAGGGGTTCACATACTTCGCGGCCGCCGCGACCAGCCCGGTGCGGGCGCGCGATGCTGGCGCGCTTCGGGGATGATCTGGCGGATTTTCTTTGCGAAGCTCCTGAGGCAAACTTCGCTCGCGCCGATCGGGCCGGCGGCGTAGCTCTTCGAAGCCATGCCCCGCTGCACGCGCTCGATCAGCCAGGTGTCCTCGGCGTTCACCACGCGGTTGATGCGCCAGTTGGCGTAGCGGACCAGCTTCATCTCGCGGCGCTCATCGGGCAGCGCGAAGCACATCTCGCGCAGCACACTAGTGGTCGGCGTCAGCGGCAACCACTGCATGAAGTCGATCTGGTCGGCATAGATGTCGAACGCCATATTCGGCCAGAGTTTGTAATAGAGCCACAGCCGCTGATGCGTGTCGGGCAGATGCTCCACGCGCGGCAGATGCTTCTGGTAGAAGCGCTCCCACGGGTTGTCCGAGACGCGATCGACGAGCCCGCCGGACATCTTGTCGACCCAGGGCTGCGCCTCGATCGCATAGCTCTTGCCGAACAACCGGGTCAGCCCGTCATGCGCGACCGGAATGTGGAGGTTGTCCGAATAATTGTCGCCGACATTCTTCCAATTGACCTGCCGCTCGCGCAGCCGGACCGGGCTGATGCAGCGCATCTCCTCGAAGCGATAGGGCGCGATCTCCTGATCGTAGGGGGCCATCATCGCCGCGACCGAAGGCCCATTATTATTTTCCAGCCGTACGAACACGAAGCCGCGCCAAATCTCCACCTCGACCGATGCGAGCGGATTGTCCTCCAGCTTGAGCGCCGGATAATCGCCCTTCATCGGCACGCCGGAGAGTCGCCCATCGGTTTCATAGGTCCAGGCGTGATAGGGGCAGACCAGCTTCTTCGCACAGCCGCTCGGTCCCTCGACCAGCCGCATCGCGCGGTGGCGGCAGACATTGGCGAACGCGCGGATCGCGCCGTCCTGTCCCCGGATCACGATCACGCTCTCGCCGAGATAATCGAGCGTGTGGAAATCGCCGGGTTTCGTGATGTCGCTTTCATGGCAGACGATCTGCCAGGACGGGCGGATCACGCGCTCCGTCTCGACCGCGAAATATTCCGGATCGGTGTAGAGCCAGCCGGGCAGGCTCCAGTCGGCGTCTGGATCAACGGCGTGATCGCACTCCGCAATGTCGGCAATACGATGCGCCATGGCCCGGCTCCGGTTGCTTGTTGTACGATTGTATAATAAGCTTTGCGAATGAGCAAGCCCGCCTTCACCCGCGCCGAGCCGGACGCGCGCCGCCAGTCGCTGGTCGCGGCGTGCGCGCGGGTGCTGGCGCGCGAGGGCGCGGGCGGCGCGTCGGTGCGCTCCATCGCGGTCGAGGCGGGCGTATCGCCCGGGCTGATCACGCATTATTTCGCCGGCGTCGATGCTCTGATCGCCGCCACCTATGCGCAAGTCGGCGAGCGCGTGACCGCGGCACTGACCGCGGCCGTCGCGGCGGCGGGCGATGCCCCGCGCGCGCGCCTCGCCGCATACGTCACCGCCAGCTTCGCGCCGCCGATCGCCGATCCGGAGCTGCTCGCGACCTGGACCGCGTTGTGGAGCATGGTTCGCGCCAGGCCGGCCATCGCCGAATGGCACGACCGCATCTACGCGCGCTATCGCGGTGATCTCGAGGCGCTGCTGGGCGGCTGCGGCGTGGCAGCGCGCGATTGCCGCCTGACCGCGATCGCGATCACCGCTTTGGTCGATGGGCTGTGGCTCGAGCTCTGCCTGTCGCCCGGCAGCTTCACGCCCGACGAAGCCCGCGCCATCGCCGAGGCGCATCTGGCGGGCGTGCTGGGCTAGGCGCTCCTACGAACGCAGGAGGTCAGATCCGGTGTTCGCCCTTCACCCAGCGTACGGTGCCCGAGCTGGCGCGCATCACCACGCTCTCGGTGGTCATCACCTTGCTCTTGCGCTTCACGCCGGCGAGCAGCGAGCCGTCGGTCACGCCGGTCGCGGCGAAGATGCAGTCGCCGCGCGCCAGTTCGGCGAGATCGTATTGCTTGTCGAGATCCTCGATGCCCCATTTGCGCGCGCGGGCACGCTCGTCGTCGTTGCGGAACAGCAGGCGGCCCCGGAACTGGCCCCCGACGCAGCGCAGGGCGGCGCAGGCCAGCACGCCTTCCGGCGCGCCGCCCGATCCCATATAGATGTCGATCGTGGTGTCGGGGTCGGTGGTCGCGATCACGCCCGCCACGTCGCCGTCGCCGATCAGCATCACGCCGCAGCCGATCGCGCGCAACTCGGCGATCAGCGCCTCGTGGCGCGGCCGATCGAGCACGCAGGCGATGATCTCGCCCGGCTTCACGCCCTTGGCGGCGGCGAGCGCGGTGACGTTCTCGGTCGGCGTCTTGTCGAGATCGATGATCCCGGCGGGATAGCCCGGGCCGACCGCGATCTTGTCCATATAGACGTCGGGCGCATTCAGGAGCCCGCCTTCCTCGGCGATCGCCAGTACGGCGAGCGCGTTGGGTCCGGCCTTGGCGGTGATCGTCGTGCCTTCGAGCGGATCGAGCGCGATGTCGATCTTCGGCCCCTTGCCGATCGCGCTGCCCACCTTCTCGCCGATGAACAGCATCGGCGCCTCGTCACGCTCGCCCTCGCCGATCACCACGGTGCCGTCCATGTAGAGCGAGTTGAGCGCCTCGCGCATCGCCTCGACCGCCGCCGCGTCGGCCGCCTTCTCGTCGCCGCGACCGACCAGCGTCGATGCGGCGATCGCCGCCGCTTCGGTCACGCGCACCATCTCCAGCACGAGGACGCGGTCGAGAATCTTGCTGGCGATGGTCATGGAAATCCCCTCAGACGATTTTGGCGTGCGCGTTACGCGGCGGGTGTTTCAATGTCGAGACTTGGCAGATGCGCCCGCCTTGGGCGGCACGATCTGGAACAGATAGGGCCATTCCTTGCCGGTCACGAACAGGCGGCGGTGGGCCGCATCCCAGGCGATGCCGTTGGGCACCTGATCCTGGCCGTGGACACCGGCCTGATCGTGCAGCGCCGAGACATCGATCCAGCCGATCACCTGGCCGGTCTTCGGATCGATCCGCGCGATGCGGTCTGTCAGCCAGACGTTCGCCAGGATCTCGCCGTCGACAAATTCGAGTTCGTTGAGCCGCTCGACCGGCTTGCCGTCTGCGGTGACTTGCAAGCTGCCGGTCTCGTGGAAATCCTTGGGGTCGATGAAGCGCAGGACGGGCGTGCCGTCCGACATGATCAGGCGCTTGCCGTCGCTGGTCAGTGCCCAGCCCTCGCCGGGATAATGAAAGGTGCCGAGCTGGCGGAAACCATCAAGCGACCAGCGGAAACCCAGCCCCTCCTGCCAGGTCAGGCTCAATATCTCGTTTCGCCACGGCACGATGCCTTCGCCGAAATGCGGCGGATCGACCGACACGCTCGCCTCGGTGCCACCGGTATCGAGATCGACCTTGCGGATGCCCGAGCGACCGACTTCGCCGGTGCTCTCATAGAGCGCGCCGTCCAGATAGAAGAGTCCTTCGGTATAGGCGCGCCGGTCGTGCGGATAGACGCGCACGACTTTCGCCGCTTCGACCGGCACCTGCGCCGTCGCCGCGCCCGGCCACAACAGCAACGCTACCTGCGCGGCAAACAGCGCGCGCATCAATCCCTCAGCAGCTCGTTGATGCTGGTCTTGGCGCGGGTCTGCGCATCGACGCGCTTGACGATCACCGCGCAATAGAGGCTCGGCTTGCCATCCCCGCCGCCGGTCGCGCCCGGCACCACCACCGCATAGGGCGGAACCTGGCCGCGAAACACCTCGCCGCTCTCGCGATCGATGATCTTGGTCGATGCGCCGAGATAGACGCCCATCGAGAGCACCGCGCCCTCGCCGACGCGCACGCCTTCGGCCACTTCGGCGCGCGCGCCGATGAACGCGCCGTCCTCGATCACCACCGGCCCGGCCTGGAGCGGCTCGAGCACGCCGCCGATCCCCGCGCCGCCCGAAAGATGGACGTTTCTGCCGATCTGCGCGCAGCTCCCGACCGTCGCCCAGGTATCGACCATCGCGCCCTCGCCAACATGCGCGCCGATATTGACGAAGCTCGGCATCAGCACCGCGTTCCTGCCGATGAAGGCGCCGCGCCGGACGATGCTGCCCGGCACCGCGCGGAAACCGGTGGCGCGGAACTCGCTTTCCGTCCAGCCGGAGAATTTGGACGGCACCTTGTCGAACCAATGGCCCGCGCCGGGACCGTTATCGATCAGCAAATTGTCGTTGAGGCGGAAGGAGAGGAGCACCGCCTTCTTGAGCCATTGATTGACCTTCCAGCCGCCCTTCCCGTCCGGCTCGGCGACGCGCGCCTGGCCGGAATCGAGCAGCGCCAGCGCGCGATCGACCGCAACGCGCACCTCGCCCGCGGTGTTGAAGCCGATAGTCGCCCGATCCTCCCAGGCGCCGTCGATGATCGGTTCGATGTCGGTCATGAAGCCTCCAGCACGCCTTCGAGCCAGGCGGCGATGTCGTGAGTGGTGAAATCGATGAAGCCGCGATCCTGATCCGCACTCTGCTCCGAGCCGTTGTCGATCCAGACAGTGGTCATGCCGATCGCCTTGGCCGGCTTCAGGTTGCGCGCCATGTCCTCGACGAACAGGCATGCCGCAGGATCGAGCCCGAAGGCGGCGCATAGCCCGGCATAGGCCGAGGGCTCGGGCTTGGGCTTCAGGTCCATCGCGTGGATGTCGTGCACCGCCTCGAAACTCGCGCCGAGCCCGAGCCGGTCGAGCACGCGCGCGGCGTACGGCGTGTCGGCATTGGTGAAGACGAGCTTGCGACCGGGCAGCCTGGCAATCGCGGCGACGAGCGGCGCATTCTCCTCCAGCACGTCCATCTCGATATCGTGGACGAAGGCGAGGAAAGCGTGGGGATCGACATGGTACTCGGCCATCAGCCCGGCGAGCGTGGTGCCGTGATCGAGAAAGTAATCCTTTTGAACGCGATACGCCGCTTCGCGATCGAGCTGGAGCAGATCGGCGACGAACTGCGTCATCTTTGCATCAATGCGGGCAAAAAGGTTCGCGCTCGCCGGATACAGCGTGTTGTCGAGGTCGAAAATCCAGTTGCGGACATGGCCGAGACGCGCGAGCATGCGGCTGCCTCTAGGCGGCGGGCGACAGCGCGACAAGCAGGGGCTGAACAGGGTGGCGCACAGGCGGGCATGAACGACGAACGAGACCGGCCGCGCCGCGGGTGAGCGGGGTGAGTGGAATGGCGTATCCGATCCGGTTGCGGTTGCTGCAAGGCGCGGCCTGCGCGAGCTTTCTGGTGCTGGCAGCGTGCGGCGATGGAGGAGGCGTCAACAGCACCCCGACTCCTACGCCGGCGCCCGCCCCGACGCCCACACCAGTTCCGACGCCGACCCCCACTCCGACGCCCCCGCCTGGGGGCTACGACACGAGCGAATATCGCGCGACCGTGGGCGCGGTCTCGGCCGATGCGCTTGCCGCTTACAATGCCGGCGCGACGGGGTTGGGCATCAAGGTGGGGATCGTCGACAGCGGCATCGACGCCGGCACCACCGATTTCGGCAACCGCATCTCGTCGGCATCGAAGGATGTGGCGAGCAATCGCCCGCTCGACGACGAAGGCGGACACGGCACCGCAGTGGCCTTCACGATAGCGGGGCAGCGCAACGGCGTCGGCACGCACGGTATCGCGTTCGACGCTACCTTGATCATCGCCCGGGCGGACACGCCCGGCACCTGCGCACAGACCGATTCGGATGGTAATCCCGACTGCACCTTCAACGACAACGCTATCGCTGCCGGCGTCACCCTGGCCGCCAATAACGGCGCGAAGGTGATCAACCTGTCGCTCGGCGGATCGGCACCGGGCTCGGTTCTCGTCAGTGCGATCAATCGGGCGACCGCCAAGGGGGTGATCATCGTCATATCGGCGGGCAATGACGGCACTGCCAATCCCGATCCGTTCGCCGAGGTCGCCAACCAGAGCCAGGCGCACGGACTGGTGATCATCGCCGGATCGATCGGCGCGAACAATGCGCGCACCCCCGGCGCCGACCATATTTCGGACTTCAGCGACCGCGCCGGCAACAGCATCACGCATTTCCTGACCGCGGTGGGCGAGGACGTCCGCGCGCCGTGCGACAATACCAGCGTGTGCCTGTGGTCGGGCACCTCGTTCGCCGCGCCGCAGATTTCCGGCGCGGTGGCCTTGCTCGCGCAGGCTTTCCCCAACCTCACCGGCGCGCAGATCGTCGACATCCTGTTCAAATCGGCGCGCGACGCCGGCGCGGTGGGGCCCGATCCGGTCTATGGCGAGGGCGTGCTCGACCTCACCGCCGCATTCCAGCCGATGGGCACGACCTCGGTCGCGGGCACGGCGACAAGGATCGCGCTCGACACCAACGCCACGCTCTCGGCACCGATGGGCGATGCCAGCCAAGCGGGACTCGGCGCGGTTATCCTCGACGGATACGACCGCGCCTTCGCGATGGACCTGGCGCAGACGATCGCGCGCTCGGGTCCGGCGCGCACGTTCGCCGGCGCGCTGCAATCGCGCACGCAGAATATCTCTGGGGGTGTGAACGGCACCAGCATCGCGGTGACGATCGCGCCGACCAGCCTGGGTGCGACGGTCTCGCCGATGCGGATCGGCGAGCAGGACGCGCAGGTTTCGCGGGCGATCGCGGGCAGCGTGGTGCAGCGCTTGGGCGAGAAGGCGAGCTTCGCGTTCGGCTTCGCGACCAGCGGCGAGGCGCTGACCGCGCGGCTTGCGGGACGGACTGATCCCGCCTTCCTGATCGCATCCGATCCGCTGAGCGCCGCCGGGTTCGACAGCCGAATCGGCAGCGCGGCGGCGTATCGCATGCGGCTCGGCGGCTGGGGGCTGACCGCCGCGGTCGAAAGCGGCGATGTGCTGACCCGCCCGCTCGACGTCGCGATGGCCGGGCTCGGCCGGCGTTACCAGCGCTTCGCCTATGACCGCACCGCCGTGTCGCTCGACCGCCGCTTCGGCGGGCTCGCGCTCGGCGTGACCGGGACGATGCTGCGCGAGCGCGACACGGTGCTCGGCGCGCATTTCGGCGATGCGCTGGGCGCGACCAATGCGACGAGCTGGTTCCTCGATGCCGTGGCGCGCTATGATGCCGGCGGCGGCTGGTCGTTCGGCGGGTCGATGCGCCACGGCTGGACGCTCGCCGCGACGCACGGCGCGATCGCCGGGCACGGGCTGATCGCGACCGACGCCTTCGCCGCCGATGCCGAGAAGCAGGGTGTGTTCGGCGCCGGCGACAGCTTCGGCTTCCGCCTGGCGCAGCCGCTGCGCGTGTCGCGCGGCGGGATCGATCTCACCCTGCCGACCGACTACGACTACGATACGCTGGCGGTCTCGCAGTGGACGACCGAGCGGCTCAACCTCGCCCCGACCGGGCGCGAGATCGATGCCGAATTGCGCTATGCGCTGCCGTTCTGGGCGGGGATGCTGCAATCCAACCTGTTCTGGCGGCGCGATCCGGGCAATTTCGCGAGCCTACCGAACGACGTCGGCGCTGCGCTACGCTGGTCGCGCGACTTCTGACGGTCAGGAATTGGGACCGACGGTGCGCGGGAAGGCGTAGCCGGGGTTCACATAATGTTCGAACGTGGTGGTGAGCTTGCCACTGTCGACGGCTTCCGCCGAGTGGATGATTCGCGGCGCAGACCAGCGCCGGCGTTTCGATACCGCCGCTTCCCGTCCGCCATCGCCCCCATTCATGCCCGCCCTCCCGCCGATCGACCCGTGGGTGGAATAATGCAGTCGCCGAAGCGGAACACATTCGGGCTACCCGAAACGGGTAGTCCGCGCGCGAATTGCCAAAGCGGCGCCCGCCCCCCATCTCCGCGCCATGCCCGCTTATTCGCTGCTCGATCTCGTCCCCGTCGTTCAGGACGGTTCAGTCGCCCAGGCGCTGGCCAACGCCGCCGATCTCGCCGTCCATGCCGAGGCTTTGGGCTACACCCGCTATTGGGTCGCCGAGCATCACGGCATGCGCGGCATCGCCAGCGCGGCAACCGCGGTGGTGATCGCGCATGTCGGCCGCGCCACCGGCACGATCCGGATCGGCGCGGGCGGGATCATGCTGCCAAACCATGCGCCCTTGGTGATCGCCGAGCAGTTCGGCACGCTCGACGCACTGTTTCCCGGCCGGATCGACCTCGGGCTCGGCCGCGCGCCGGGATCGGACCAGCGCGTGGCGCAGGCGATCCGCCGCACGCTCGACAGCGATCCCAATGCCTTCCCGCGCGACGTGATGGAACTGCAAAGCTATTTCGCCGACGACGGCCGCACCGGGATCAGCGCGACGCCGGGCGCGGGTGCCAAGCCCGAGCTCTATATCCTCGGATCGAGCCTCTACGGCGCGCAGGTCGCGGCGCTACTCGGCTTGCCCTACGCCTTCGCGTCGCATTTCGCACCCGATGCGCTCGACGAGGCGCTGGCGCTCTATCGTCGCGATTTTCGCCCATCGGCGCAGCTGGAGCGGCCCTATGCGATGGCCGGGTTCAACGTGTTCGCCGCCGAGACCGACGCAGAGGCTGAGGTGATCGCCAGTTCGCAGCAGCAGGCGTTCGTCGCCTTGCGCACCGGCAACCCGCGCCAGCTGCCGCCGCCGGTGCCCGGCTATCGCGCGAGCCTGCCGCCGAACCAGGCCGCGATCCTCGACCATGTGTTGCAATGCGCGGCGGTCGGCAGCCGCGAGACGGTCGCGCGCGGCATCGCGGCCTTTATCGCGCGCACCCGGGTCGACGAGGTGATCGTCGCCAGCGCGATCTACGATCACGCCGCGCGCAAGCGCAGCCTGGCGATCACCGCCGAGGCGATGCGGGCAGCCGTGCCCGCCTGACGCCCGAGGCGAAATGCCGGTCAACGCAGGGCAAAGGTCACACGAGGGTCACACTGTCGCGGCCGTTCGATCCGCGATGGGCGGCCATGCAAGAGGCGATCTTCAATCTGTCAAAGAGCCGCGTGGTAGGAGTCGCGAGGGTGAGCCTGACAGAGGATTTCCAACATTTGAAGGGCTTGCTTACGTGATCACCCTCTCCCGCCTTCGCGGGAGAGGGAGGGGCCCGCGAAGCGGGAGGGTGAGGGTCTTCTTCTTCCTTCTGCGCTGTCAGGAAGACAGAAGAAGACCCTCACCCAACCCTCTCCCGCGAAGGCGGGAGAGGGCTAAGAGTTCACCAGTCCCAATCCTCACGTCGCCGCCGGCAGCCTGAGCCGCACCAGCAGCCCGCCCAGATCCTCGCTTTCCTCGAGACTGACCGTGCCTTCGTAGATCTCGGCCACGTCGCGGACGATCGCCATGCCGAGGCCGGTGCCGGGCTTGCCGGTATCGAGGCGGACGCCGCGGTCGAAGATGCGGGTGCGCTCGGCCTCGGGGATGCCGGGGCCGTCATCCTCGATCAGGAACTCGACGAAGCCCGAATGGCGGCCGACCGTGACGAACACGCTGCCGCCGCCATATTTGGCGGCATTCTCGATCAGATTGCCGAGCATCTCGTCCAAGTCCTGCCGCTCGACATGGACCTGGAGCGGCTGGCCCTTGGGGCCGTCGGCATCGATGCGGACGTGGCGGTAGAGCCGGCTGACCGCGCGCTCGACCGATTCGAGGCTGGGCCAGACATCGGCGCGGCTGTGCGCCGAGCCGCGCCGCCCCACCGCGCGCGCGCGGGCGAGGTGGTGATCGACCTGGCGGCGCATCGTGCGCGCCTCGCGGATCACCGTGTCGCCGAGATCGTCGGCCTGCGCGGTGGCGGCGTTCATGATCACCGTGAGCGGGGTCTTGAGCGCGTGCGCGAGATTGCCGGCGTGGCGCCGCGCCTCCTCGGCCTGACGGTCATTGTGTTCGACCAGCGCGTTCAGCTCCTCGACCATCGGCGCCACCTCGGCGGGCAGCGCGCCGGTGATCGCCTTGGACCGGCCGGCGCGCATCTTCGCGATCTCGCGGCGGAGCTTGCCGAGCGGGCGCAGCCCGTACCAGACCTGCAGCGTCGCCATCGCGAGCAGCCCGAGCCCGAGCAGCAGGAAGCTGCGCACGATCGTGCGACGCAGCGCATCGACCTGCGCATCGAGCCCGTCGCGGCTCTGCGCGACCTGGAAGCGCCAGCGCGTCTTCGATCCGGGCAGCTTCACGTCGCGTTCGACGATGCGCAGTTTCTCGCTGGAAAATTGCGTGCTGTCATACACGTGGACGGTGAGATCGGTGTGGTTGCCGCCATAAGCGAGCCGCCGGTCCCATAGCGATTGCGAGGCGAACGGCTCGTGCCCCTTGCCCGAGACTTGCCAATAGAGCCCCGAATAGGGTTCCACGAAGCGCTGGTCGGCGGCCGCGCGGGCGAACACGACCTCTCCGTCGGGGCCGATCTCGGCCGACAGGATCTGCGCGTTCAGGACATATTCGAGCTGGTCGTCGAAATTGCGCGTCACCGCGCTGGTCAGCACGCGATCGAGCGCGAAGCCGCCGCCGGCGAGCAGCAGGCCGATCCACAGCGCAGCGATCAGGATCATGCGCCGCGACAAGGAGCCGGTGACGCGCGTGACTTCGGCTGGCGGCGACGCGGACTCGTCCGTCATGTCGGGAGAGAGGCCCGCATCGGCCATCGGGCCTCAGGCCTCGTCGGGATCTTCGAGGCTGTAGCCGAGGCCGCGGATCGTGGTGATCACCTCCTGGCCGAGCTTCTTGCGGATGCGCGTGACGAACACTTCGATCGTGTTCGAATCGCGATCGAAATCCTGATCGTAGATATGTTCGATCAGTTCGGTGCGGCTGACCACCTTGCCCTTGTGATGGAGCAGATAGCTCAGCAATTTGTATTCCTGCGCGGTGAGCTTCACCGGATCGCCCGCCTTGGTCACCTTGCCCGAGCGCGTGTCGAGCCGGACGTCGCCCGCGTTGAGCTCGGACGAGGCGTTGCCCGAGGCGCGGCGGATCAGCGCGCGCAGCCGGGCGATCAATTCCTCGGTCTGGAACGGCTTGGCGACATAATCGTCGGCGCCGGCATCGAGCCCGGCGACCTTGTCCGACCAGCTGTCGCGCGCGGTGAGCACGAGCACGGGGGTGGACTTGCCCTGCTTGCGCCAGCGGTCGAGCACGGTCAGCCCGTCGATCTCGGGCAAGCCGAGATCGAGCACGATCGCGTCGTAATTCTCGGTCTCGCCGAGGAAGAGCCCTTCCTCGCCGTCGCCGGCGGTATCGACCGCATAGCCCGCACCTTCCAGCGTGTTCTGCAATTGCTGGCGGAGATTGGGTTCGTCCTCGACGATCAGAACGCGCATTGTCTTCCCCTTATCGGCCGCAAGGCGGCGCATGGTTCATTGGTCGGTGCGGCCGATCACCTGGCCGGTACGGCCGTCGACCACCACCCAGATCACGGTTCCATCGCGCAGGAACTTGAGCGTGTAAATGCCGGGCTGCGACTGGAAGTCGAAGCCGAGATACTGCCCGCCGCGGCGCTGCTCGGCGGGAACGACACGCCGCTCGATCTCGGGGAGCGGCAGGATCTGGCCGCTGCGCCGCCGCGGGTTGTGCGAGCGCCGGTACGAGCGCGAGCGCCAGCAGGCAGAAAAAC
>Ga0164241_10004215_pt1 | contig 14029 bp, 11 predicted proteins | sample OricomyardsoilBY_FD_108780 | JGI IMG/M metagenome (GOLD analysis project Ga0164241, IMG submission 108780) | Backyard soil microbial communities from Emeryville, California, USA - Original compost - Back yard soil (BY) | ecosystem: Environmental > Terrestrial > Soil > Unclassified | place: USA...
ATGATCTGGTCCGGCGCTTTCGTCGGCACAATCGTCCCGCCGCCAGCGACGACGATCCTGAACGCGCCGCAGTACCTGACGGGCAAGGTTTTGGGCGATGCCGCTGCCGACTATATCAGAACGCACCTTGGCGGCTCTGCCAATGTCGTCATCCTGACCCATGACAGTCTTGAGTTCCTGACACCGCGCTTTGCTGCCATTCGGGACTCGCTCCGCTCGGTGCCCGGCGCTGTCATCGTTGCGGATATTTCGCCGCTGTCGGTTGACGAAGCGGGCGGCTACGCGATGATGAACACGATCCTGCTGGCCGAGCCGAAGATTGATGTTGTCCTTGGCGCTGATACCGTGGTGATGGGCGCGTTGAAGGCGATGCGCGATGCTGGAGCGGCCCGGCCCGACCAATTCTTCGGCGGCATTGACGGCGAAAGCGACGCGGTTGCCGAAATGAAAATGCCCGACAGCCCCTACAAGGTCAGTGTCAGTCTTGCCTCGTCGGTATTTGGCTATGCGCTTGGGGCCAACGCGACGAACTGGCTTGCCGGGAAAAGCATTCCGCAGGCCATCGACGTGCTGCCCTTCGCGCTGACGACCCAGACCCTGCCGCAGTACGAAGCGGATCAGGCCGACCCCGGCGCGGTTTATGCCGATGCGGCGCGACGTGACCGCTATCTGAAGTTCTACGGCAATATCTGTTACGACAGCCGCGAGAGCTATCTGAACTTTCCGTGGTCATCCGAAGCGAAATAGACGCGTCGTCTGGGCTTACCAGTTGGTGACGGACCCGTCTTTGCGGACCAGATGGGGGGCTTCCCATTGGCGGAAGCTTTCCTTCGCGATCAACTCTTCGTTGACATCAACGCCAAGGCCCGGACGGTCGGGAACGCGGTAACGTGCGCCCTCCAGCGCCAGAAGGCCGGGGAAGAATTCGGGATTGTCAAAGCCGTGGTACAATTCGCCGGGCGAAGCGCGCGTTTCGAGCCACGCAAAGTTCGCAACTGCCGCCGCAAAGTGGACGGTCGCCGCCGTGCAGATCGGCCCCAGGGGGTTGTGCGGCATCATGTCGATGTAATGCGCTTCGGTCCAGCCGGCGACTTTCATCGCCTCGGTCAGGCCGCCGACATTGCAGATGTCGATGCGGTTGAACTGCGTGATATTGCCTTCGATATAGGGCAAAAACTGCCATTTCGAGGCGAATTCCTCGCCAATCGCAAAGGGCACATCGGTCATTTTCCTGAGCGCTTCATAGGCGCTTGGCGTCTCGTCCCTGATCGGTTCTTCAAGGAAATCCAAAGTGCCCTTCGGCATCTTCTGGCAATAGCTGGCCGCTTCCGGGACGCTCAGGCGGTGGTGGAAGTCGATGCCGAGCACCACATCTTGGCCCAAGGCTTCGCGGCATTTGACCGTCCATTTCGCGGTTTCGGCGATGCTGTCGCGCGGCTCATAGATGCGGTCCGACCGTTGCCCCGCCGGGATCAGGCGGATGGCGTTCCAGCCTTGGGATTTCAGTTCAAGGCATTGATCGACGACCTCTTGGCTTGTGGTTTCGCCCCGTGTCGTCGCAAAGGTCGGGATGAAATCCCTCTGCTTGCCGCCGAGCAATTCGTAGACCGGCACGCCAAGCGCTTTCCCCTTGATGTCGTGCAACGCGATGTCGATGGCCGAAATCGCCGCCTGCAAGACGCGACCGCCTTCGAAGTATTGGCTGCGATACATCTCCTGCCAGATCCGCCCGATCTGCATCGCGTCCTGTCCGATCAGGAATTCACGGTAATGCTCAATCGCGCCAACCACGGCTTTTTCCCGCGAGGACAGCCCGCTTTCACCCCAACCATAAATCCCCTGATCGGTTTCGACCTTGACGATCAACTGGTTCCGGATCCCGACCCAGACCGGGTAAGGTTTGATTGCGGTGATCTTCAGCTTCATCATTCACGCCTTCAGGGCCAATTCGGTTTCGCCATCAAACAGATGCATGCGCTCCTGGTCAAACTCAAGCCAGACCGGTTCATCCGGTGCGACATCGACCGTCGGCGGCACGCTGATGTTGACAATTGCGCCCGACAGGAAGGCCTGCACAAAGGTGACATCGCCGGTCGGTTCAACCGTATAGGCCTTGGCGGGAACGCTGCCCGGAACCTGTGTCTTGTGCAGCTTGATCGTCGAATGGCGTGCACCGAGCACGACCTTCTTTGAGCTCGCCTTGGCGACCTTGCGGGCATTTTCGGCGGACAACGGCATCACCCAGCCTTCGGCCCCGGTCAGGACGGTTTGGCCATCGACACTTGAGGCTTGCAGCGGGATCAGGCTCATCGCGGGCGAGCCGATGAAGCCCGCAACAAACATGTTGACCGGATTGGCAAAGACCTGCGCGGGCGTGTCATATTGCTGCAGGAACCCGCCCGACATCACCGCCATCTTGTCGGCCATGGTGACGGCTTCCAACTGGTCGTGCGTGACATAGACGATGGTCGCCTCAAAATCCTGATGGAAGCGCTTGATTTCGCTCCGCATCTGGACGCGCAACTTGGCGTCAAGGTTCGACAACGGCTCGTCCATCAGGAACACCGCCGGGTCACGCACCAAGGCGCGCCCCAAAGCCACCCGCTGCTGCTGGCCGCCCGACAGTTCGCGGGGTTTCCGCTCCAGAAGATGCGACATGTCGAGCATTTCGGCGGCTTTACGCACCTTCTGGTCGATGTCGTCTTTCGACAAGCGGCGCATCTGCAGCGGAAACGCGAGGTTCTTGTAAACCGACTTGTTGGGATACAAAGCGTAGTTCTGGAACACCATCGCGATGTCGCGGTCCTTGGGGTCAAGGTCGTTGACGATGCGGTCCCCAATCACGATGTCGCCCGAGGTCACCGGGATCAGCCCGGCAATCAGGTTCAGCGTCGTCGTCTTGCCACAGCCCGACGGGCCGACCAACGCGACAAACTCGCCGTCATTGACGGTCAGCGAGACGTTGTTGACCGCGTAGACCGCGCCGTAGGTTTTCACCAGATTGTTCAGGATGACCTGAGCCATTCATCTTCCCTTTTAGTGTTTGACGGCGCCCTCGGTCAGGGCGCGCACGAAATAGCGTTGCAGGACAAGGAACAGCACGACGACCGGCACGCTCATGATGAAGCTTGCCGCCATCAGGCCGGGCCAGTCGGTGGTGTTTTCCGAAAAGAAGCGCTGAATGCCGACGGGCAGCGTCATCTGTTCGTTCTTGGACAGGAAGGTGTAGGCATAGATGTATTCGTTCCACGCCCCGATGAAGGAATAGATCGCGGTGGCGATGATGCCGGGCGTCGACAGCGGCATCACGACATAGATGAAGGCCTGAAACCGTGTGGCCCCATCAATCCGCGCGGCCTGTTCCAGTTGGATCGGAATGTTGTCGTAGAACCCTTTCAACAGCCAGATCGCAAGCGGTAAACCAAAGGTCAGGTAGGTCAGGATCAGCGAGCCATGGGTGTTCACCAGACCCAGCATCCGCATCAGGATGAACAGCGGCACCAGAAAGATCACCGCCGGGAACATGTTGCGCAGCAACACCGCGAAGAACAGGAAGCGCCGTCCGGGGAAGCTGAACCGCGAAAACGCGTAAGCCGCAGGCACCGCCACAAGGACGGCCAGAAGCGTGGTGGTGGTCGAGACAAACAGCGAATTCCACAGGTAATGCAAGAAGTCCTGCCCGACCGAATTGCTCGGGTCGAGCAGCTTCTTGTAGTTCACCAGCGTTGGCTCTTTTGGCCACCATTGCGGCGGAAACTGCATCGCGGCAAAGCCGGTCTTGAGCGAGGTCAGCAGCATCCACGCCATCGGAACGACGGTGTAGACCAGCATCATCACGAGGAACAACCGCCCGCCCCAGCGCCAGCCATCAAAGCCGCGCCGTGACCTTGGTCGGGCGAATTCGGTCTCGGTCGCGCTCTCGATCTCGGGTGTATCGCTCATGCGCCTTGCCTTTTGTCGTCGCCCGCACTCAGGGCTTTCACGTAGAAATATCCCAGCACCATCAGGATCAGGAACAGCAGCACCGAATAGGCCGAGGCGACGCCCCACCGCTGCCGTCCGAAGGCGAGTTCGTAGATGTGGGTGATCCAGATGTGGGAGGCATTCGACGGCCCGCCGCCGGTCATGATCCACGGAATGATGAACGAGTTGAAGTTCGACACCGCAAGCAGCAGGACCGTCACCATCGACACGCCGCGAAGATGCGGGAAGGTGATGTGCCAGAACCGCTGCCAAGCATTGGCTCCGTCAACGCGCGCGGCACGGAGCAGTTGGTCCGGCACGGTCTGCAATCCGGCCATCAGCATGATCATGGCGAAGGAAAACTCACGCCAGATGTTGACGACGATCAGCGAGGGCAGGACCGTGTGGACGTTGTCGATGAAGTTTGGCGGCTTGTCGGTGATCCCCATGCCAACCAGAGCCGCCCCGATGACGCCAAAGTCGGAATGGTAAAGCCATTTCCAGACATAGGAAGCAGCCACCGCGCTGACGACCCACGGGATCAGCAGAACCGCGCGCAACAGGCCGCGCCCGATGAATTCGCGGTGCAGCGCCAAGGCGCAACCAAGGCCCAGCAGGAACGCGATGATGGTCGAGGCAAAGGTCCAGACCACAGTATTCCACGTGACCTTCCAGAACACGGCACTGGTCAGGATCGCTTTGTAATTATCGAGCCCGTTGAAGATCTTGTCGCGCAGCTGCAGGCTTGGCGGCGTCTGATAAAACGACAGTTCGACCGTGTACCAGACCGGGTAGGCAATCACGATCATCATCACGAGGATCGCGGGCATCACATAGGCGTAATCCGCCCGGTGGATCCAGATGCGCCGGGCCAGCCCGTCTTGCATCGGAATCGCCGGAGTTTGAGTTTCGCTGCCCGCTGACATGGTCACGGAGTTCCGTTCTTTTGGGGGAAGATGGGTCCGGCAGCGCCATCAGGCGCCGCCGGGTGTTGGTCGCGGAGGCGAAGGATTACAGTCCGCCGTCGAGCAAAGCGTCGACCTTCTTCGCGGCATCTTCAGCCGCTTCGTCGACGGTCATCGCGCCGGTCAGGGCATTCTGCATCATGTCCGGAACGATGATGTTCATGATCTCGGGCGCTTGCGGCAAGGCCGGGAAGGGAATGCCGTAGGGCAGCATCGAGGTCGTGACATCAAGGAACTTGATCGTGTCGAGACGTTCCTTCATCCATTTGGTCTTGAAGCCGCCAAGGTTGCCGGGATTGGACCCTGCCCAAGCCAGTTTCAGCGACCATTCCGGGCTGGTCCACATGCAGATCAGCGCCTTGGCTGCAGGTTCGTCGACCTTGCCGCCATCGACATACTCGGGCTTGAGGATGTGGATATTGGACCCACCAAACACAACGGCGCGCTTGCCGTCAGGCCCGGTCGGGATCAGCCCATAGCGCATGTTCTCGACCACGGCATCGGCAACCGCCTTGTCCGCCCCGGTTGCCTGCCCGGCCAGTTCCAGCATCCGCGCATATTCCGACGGGTGCGAGATCATCATCGCCAGTTGGCCCGAAACGAACGGCGCTTGATTGTCGGCCTGCTGGTTGGTCAGCGCCGAGACCGGGACCGACTTGTCGCGGACATACATGTCGTAAGACGCTTGTAGCGCACGCTTGCTTTCCGGGCTGTTGAGACGGATTTCCTCGTAGGTCGGGTTCGCGTCGGCTTCGTCAAAGACGCCACCGCCGTAGCCCCAAAGCTGCGGCATGAAGCGGTAGGGCGTGTTGCCGGCGTTCTGGCGGGCAACCATGCCGTAGCCGGAAATCCCCAGCTTGTCGTGGATCTGCTTGGAATAAGCGACGACATCATCCCAGGTTGCCGGAGCCTTTTCGGGGTCAAGTCCGGCCTCCTTGAAGATTTCGGCATTCCAGATGAAGGCCATCGTCTCGTTGTTGGTCGGAATGCCGTAAGTGACGCCGTCCCATGTCACGGCCTTCATCGCGCCGGGCCAGAAGTCAGCATCGGTATAGCCGACATCTGCAGGGCTGAGCGGCTCGAGATAGCCTTTCGAGGCGAACTCGGTTCCGCCCAGAATCTGCAGGCGGATCGTCATCGGGGCGGCGTTGCCAAGCAGCGCGGTCCGGAACTTGTCGAGCAATTCGTTGTAGGTGATCCCCTGCTCTTCGAGCTGGATATTGGGATAGGTCGCACGGAAGGCTTCGAAGAAGTCGCGGTAGTTGTCACGCATCACCTGCGGGTCACCTTCGAAGATGCCCTGATACCAGAACGTCAGCTTGCCGGTGTAGTCGGTCGGCGTCACCGCATTGCAGTGGCCGACCGTATCAAATTCCTCGGTTCCGGCGATTTCGCGCACATATTCCGGCGACCACTTGCTGAGATCGACCGCTTGTCCCAGAACCGACGTTGTCATCAGCGACACCGTCATGGCCGAGACCGTTGCGCCGCGCAGAATCGTGGCGCCGAGATTCAACATCGTCATTGCATTCCTCCCTGTTTCGCAGGTCTGGCACTCAGACACTGCGAAAATGACCGCCGGGACGGTTCGGTTTGTTGTGTATGACCCGGTAGATATGAAGCGTTTCAGAAAACAGATTGCGTGTCAATCTGAAAGGATCGTACATTATTTGACGAAGGTCACGCGCGATGTCACAAGGCAGAGACGGGATCAGGGCGGAGCGAACAGTGACCGAGACAGGCGAATTCAAAGCGGAACCACCAGCCGGAATCGGACCGATTGATGCGTCGAGCGAAGGCGCCTCGGTTTACAAACTGATCCGCGAAGAGATCATCGAAGGTCGTCTGAAACCGAACGAACGCCTGATCGCCGCCGACATTGCGAAACGCCATGGCACCTCGACCAATCCGGTGCGCGAGGCCCTGCAGCTGCTGCGCGGCGAGGGCTTTGTCATTTTCGCGCAGAATCGCGGGGCGCGCGTAAGGCCCATCGACCAGGATTTCGTCCGCGATATTTCCGAGATCGGTGTTCTGATCGAACCGGCGCTGACGCGCTGGTTTGTCGGCATGGCGATCCCGGAAGATATCGCCGAATTGGAACGAATTCAGGACCTGATCGAAGAGAACAACTTCGCCGACCCGCTGCGCCACAGTGAACTCGACACGGCATTTCACACTGTGATGTACCAAAGCCATTACAATCGCCACGCTGCCGAACTCTGGTGGAAGCACCGCGAGGTGCTGCGCGCTGTCAGCCGTCGGTTCAACTTTACCCTCGCGCGCCGCGCCATCGTCATCCGTGAACACCGCGACCTGATTGCCTGCATCAAGGCGCAGGATGCCGACCGCGCCGCAGACATCATCGCCCGCCATGTCGAAGGGTCGGGCCGTCACATTCTGGAACAAATGCGCGCCCTGAATGCCGCCCGCGCCGGCTGAAATTCCCTCAACGAAAAGGAAGCGACCCCATGAAGATCACCAGCGTCACACCGTGGCTGATCAAGTCTAATGCGTCTTACTGGGGTGAATTCCTGTTCGTCGAAGTGACGACCGACGAGGGCATCACCGGATGGGGCGAGATCACCAGCACGACGAAAATCGCCAACCGCGCGCTCTGCGCGATGCTGACCCAGATCAGCAAGGAGATGGTCGGCGAGGACCCTTCACAAATCGAACACCTCTGGCACCGGACCTTCCGACGCTTCACCTATATGGGGTCGCGCGGTGCGGCGGTCGAATGTGTCAGTGCCATCGACATTGCCTTGTGGGACATTCGCGGCAAGGCGCTGGGCCAGCCGATCTATGAACTCTTGGGCGGCAAGGTGCGCGACGAAATCTCGCTTTATACTCACCCCGATCAGCGCAAATTCACCACGAAAGAGGGCGTGATCCAGGAGATCACTGACATCGTGAAGTCCGGCCATACCGGCCTGAAGTTCGACCCCTACCCCTATCAGCGCGGCGGCGACGAGCGCGACAACGGCTATCTCGACGGCCAGATGACCCGCAAGGACGAACGCGAAGCCGCCGAGTTGACTGAACTGATCCGCCAGACCACCGGGCCGGATGTTGACGTCCTGATCGACGCGCATGGCCGCTTTGATGTACCCACCGCAATCCGGCTCTGCCGCTCGCTGGAAGAAGCAGGCCAGATCGACTGGTTCGAAGAACCGGTGCCGCCCGAAAGCCTGAACGCGCTGAAACAGGTGCGCGACAAGGTCAGTGCTGCGATTTCGTGGGGCGAACGCGGCCACACCAAATGGGATTTTGCGCCGGTTCTGGAAGGCAAACTCGCCGATTTCATCATGCCCGACGTCACCTGGACCGGCGGGATCACCGAGTTGAAGAAGATCTCGGCCCTGTGTGAAGCCTATTACATCCCGGTCTCGCCCCATGATGCCGCTGGCCCGATCAACGTGGTTGCGGGCGCGCAGGTGATGATGACGGTGCCGAACTTCTACAAGCTGGAAACGTCCGAGTGGAACCTGTCGAAGTACAATCCGATGATCGACGCTCCGCTCGACAATTCGAACGGCGCGCTGAAACTGACCCGAAAACCCGGCCTTGGGATCGAAATGAACCGCGATTACCTTGAAGACAATCGGATCGAATGATGAAAATCGTTGACTTGCGCTGCGCCCTGATCGGGCGTCACCCGATTGTCCGCATTGTCACGGACGAGAACATCTACGGTCTGGGCGAGGTCGAATTCACCAAGCCCTACATCAAGCCGTTTGTCCTGCATTTCCGCGAAGCGCTGATCGGCGAAGACCCGACCGATGTCGAACGCTGCATGATGAAAATCCGCCAGCGCGGCAGTTTCAAACCTTACGGCGCGGCGGTGTCCGCGATCGAACACGCGCTGTGGGACATCGCCGGAAAGGCGGCCAATGTCCCCGCTTACAAGCTGCTCGGCGGCAAGGTCAGGGATCAGGTCCGCTGCTACAACGGCAACCGCCGCCAGCAGCGCCAAGGCGACAGCCCCGAGGATTTTGCAAATGACATCAAGTGGATGATGGCCCAGCCGGAAGGCTTCTTCATGGTGAAACAGGGGATCAGCTTCCATTCCTCGATGAAGGACACCTTCCCCGATTTCCACTACGGCCCGACGCAGAAAAAGGCCGGCTATCACGGCGCGATGGACCAAGGGCAGATCAGCGAACGCGGCATGGCCTATATGCTCGACTGTGTCGCCGCGATGAAGGAAGCGGCGGGTGACAAGGTCTCGCTTGCGCTCGACTGCGGGCCGGGCTGGTTCCTGAACGACGCGATCCGCTTTGCCCGCGCGGTCGAACCCTACAACATCATGTGGCTTGAGGACATGCTGACCGGCGACTACGTGCCGTGGGTCAATCCGCAAGCCTACCGCGAGTTGACGCAGTCAACCTCGACCCCGATCCACACCGGCGAGCAGATCTATTTGCGCCATAACTTCAAGGAGTTGATTGAAACCCAGGCCGTTCGCGTCATCGGGCCGGACCCGGCCGACATCGGCGGGATTGCCGAACTGAAATGGGTCACCGAACACGCCTATATGCACTCGATCATGATGGCCCCGCATGGCACCGCCAACGGCTTGCTGGGGCTTGGCGCGCTGATCAATGTCTGCGCCACCCTGCCCGCCAACTTCATCGCGTTTGAATACCCAACCGCGTCTGAACCCTGGTGGCCGGATATCGTGACTGGGTTGCCGAAACAGATCGTCAGGAACTCGATGATCGACCTCTTGCCCGCGCCCGGCCTTGGGCTGGACATCGACGCGCAAGCCGCGCGCAAGTATCTGACCGAGGAAGACCAAGGCTTTTTCGACCGGGTGTGAGCCAACACACGCGGCGGGCTCAGAAGATATCGGGCTCTGCCGCGCTTTTGCCAAAGCCGGTTTGCAGGAAATCGAAGTCACAGCCCTGATCAGCCTGCGTCACATGACGGCTGAACATCCAGCCCCAGCCCCGTTCGAACCGGGGTTCCGGCGCAACCCATGCGGCCTTGCGGCGTGCCAGTTCGGCGTCATCGACAAGCATGTCGAGCCGCCGGTTCGGCAAATCCAAGCGGATCATATCGCCGGTCTGCAGCAGCGCTAAGGGGCCGCCGACATAGCTTTCGGGTGCGACATGCAGAACGCAAGCACCGTATGACGTGCCCGACATCCGGGCGTCGGAAATCCGCAGCATATCGCGGTAGCCCTGCTTGATCAGCGCCTTGGGGATCGGCAGCATCCCCCATTCCGGCATACCCGGTCCGCCGAGCGGGCCGGCATTTCGCAGCACCATGACGGTGTCGGGGGTAATCGCAAGGCTCTCATCATCGACGGCCTTCTTCATCTCGGGATAGCTGTCGAAAACCAAGGCTGGACCTTCGTGCATATAAAACTTTGGGTCGCACGCGGCTGGTTTGATCACCGCGCCATCAGGGCAGAGATTGCCGCGCAGGACGGCCAGCGAGCCCTCGGCATAGACCGGATTGGACAAGGGTCGGATCACGTCATCGTTGTAGACTTCGGCCCCGTCCAGCGTTTCGGCCAGCGTCTGGCCGCTGACGGTCAGAACTCCAAGGTCAAGCCGGTCACCCAATTGTTTCATCAAGGCCCGCAAGCCACCGGCGTAGTAGAAATCCTCCATCAGGTAGTCCTTGCCCGACGGGCGCACATTGGCGATCAGCGGCGTCACGCGCCCCAGCGCATCAAGATCATCAAGCGTCATCGCAACACCGGCACGGCGCGCCATCGCGATCAGGTGGACCACCGCGTTCGTCGAGCAGCCCGTCGCCATCGCGACAATGGCGGCATTTCGGCAGGCCTGGGGCGTGACGATCTTGCCCGGCGTCAGATCGTCCCACACCATCTCGACAATACGGCGACCGCAGGCCGCAGCCATCCGTTGGTGGTTGGCATCGACGGCCGGAATTGACGAGGCCCCGGGCAGCGTCAGCCCCATCGCGTCGGCGATCGACATCATCGTCGCGGCGGTTCCCATCGTCATGCAGGTCCCCGCCGAACGGGCAATGCCGCCCTGCACACCCAGCCAGTCTTCGTCCGAGAAGTTCCCGGCGCGGCGCTCGTCCCAATATTTCCATGCGTCCGAGCCGGACCCCAACACCTTGCCCGCGTAATTGCCGCGCAACATCGGCCCGGCGGGCAGGTAGATCATCGGCACGCCCGCCGAAATCGCACCCATCACCAGCCCCGGCGTCGTCTTGTCACAGCCGCCCATCAGCACCACGCCGTCAAGCGGATGGCTGCGGATCATCTCTTCGGTCTCCATCGCCAGCATGTTGCGGTAGAGCATTGACGTGGGCTTGGTGAAGCTTTCGTCGACTGACAGCGCGGGCATTTCGACACCAAATCCGCCCGCCTGCAGAACGCCACGTTTGACGTCCTTGACCCGTTCGGGAAAGTGACTGTGGCAGGTGTTCAGCTCTGACCATGTGCTCAGAATGCCGATGACCGGCCGATCACGGAAATCCTCTTCGGCATAGCCCAATTGCATCATACGCGACCGGTGGCCAAAACTTCTCAGATCATCTGGCGCGAACCAACGCGCCGAGCGCAGGTCAGCAGGTTTCTTTGTCATTCCGCTCGCACTTTCGGTTCAGGATTCAGTCTGCTTAGGACGTTGCCGTGGCACTAATGCATGTCGCGCCCGATTGGGCAATAAGGCGGAGGCGGTTGATCCTGACGTGGCGGACGAGCTGCGGCATTTCCAGCAATTTGGCCCCGCGGTGGTCGAAGAAAGCCTGAGCCAAAGAAAAAAGGGCCGCCCTTTGGCAGCCCTTTCCGAAGCTATAAAACGACTATTGCAACCAGCTGTTTTCGTCGGTGCTTAGATCGTCATCGCCATTCGAATCCATCCAGTCGAACATCCCGTTCGAGAAGGACTCCTGATCCAAGCCGTCCACGCTTTCCGTCTCTGACGAGGCCGAAGACGTCGAGGTCGTCGCCGACCCGTCGACGCCGATTTTGGTGCGGAACTGGTCGAACAGACCTGCGGTCTGGTACTGGCTGGTGAATTCTTCACGCGTCAGCATTCCGTTGCCGTCAGCATCCCAGGCTGCAAAGTCGAGATCGACGGCTTGCTCGCCGTACCAGCGGTCAAAACCGTTGTCCCACTCGGCCACGGTCAGATTGCCATCGGCATCGGCATCAAAGCGGGTGAACAAGCCAGCGGCAAATTCCTGGCTCGAGATCGACGCGTTCGCGTCGGTGTCCCAGTCTTTGAATGCGGTGCCACTGTTCATGCCCGCCGACCATTCGTCGCGCGACAGCGAGCCGTTTGCGTCGCTGTCCCAATCCGTCATTGTTTGGGCCACAGCGGGTGATGCTGCCAACAGCAGCGCGGTGACAAAAGCGATTGATCCGTTTTTCATGTCTGTTCTCCAATCTTTTTTGTCCGGCTTTGGTGCCGGAGAAATTGATGAACAGACAATGGCGGCAGATGTTCCGAGCGGCGGCGGCGGAAATGAGCCTAGCCCTTGGTGGTCTCTTTCAGTTTATCGATGCCCAACATCTTTAGGGCGAGGCTTTCGTAGAAGGGCTCGCTCTGGCCTTTCCTGAGTTTCCTGAGGAAGTATTTCTCGAACCCGACCTTGGCGAGATGGACCCATTTGCCGCTCGACGACCAGTTGACGTTACGGGGCGGGATCTGGGGTTGCGCGACAAAGGCGATGCCTCCGTCACCAAAATCCGCCAGACAGACGGCGTTCCACGTCCCGACCTGATCGGGGTCTTGCCCGCGCACCAAAGCACCGATGTTGTGGGCGGTTGCGGTCACCATGCTCTCGATCATGAAGCCGGTCTTCGGCACACCGCAGGGCACCGGCGTTGGACCCATGGGCGGGATCGCGACACAGACGCCAACCGCAAAGATGTTCTGGAACTTCGGGTTCCTCTGGTGCTTGTCCACAATCGTGAAGCCACGCGGGTTGGACAGACCTTCGATGCCCGACACCGGCTTGATGCCCCGGAACGCGGGCAGGACCATCGAATAGGCAAAGGGCAAGTCCTTCTCGGCGCGGATGGTACCGTCGTCGTTGATTTCCTCAACAAACATATGGCCGTCTTCAACCTTTTTGATCCGGGTTGAAGTCAGCCATTTGATGTGTTTCTCACGCATCTGGCTTTCGAGCAGACCTTTGGTGTCGCCCACTCCGTCAAGGCCCAGATGGCCGATGTAGGGTTCGGGTGTGACAAAGGTCATGGGGACGCGGTCGCGAACGCGGGCCTTGCGCAAAGCGGTTTCCAGAATGAACAGGAATTCATAGGCCGGACCAAAGCAACTGGCCCCTTGTGCCGCCCCGATCACCACCGGACCGGGATTGGCGAGCAGCTTGTCAAAGACGGCCTTCGCGCTTTCTGCGTGGTCGATGTGGCAGACCGACTGGGTAAACCCGCCATGCGGGCCAAGACCCGGGATTTCGTCAAAGGCCAGTTCCGGGCCGGTCGCAATCACCAGATAGTCGTAACTGACCGATTGGCCATCGACCAAAGCGATGCGGTTTTCGTCCGGAAACAGCCGTTCGGCGGCAACGGGGATGAAGTCGATGCCTTTCTTCTTCATCGTTGGCGCAAGATCGATGGAGACGTCTTTGCGGTCGCGCCAACCAACCGCAATCCACGGATTTGATGGGACAAAATGATACTTCGGGTCCTTGGTCACCACGGTAACCGTGTCTTCCGCGCGCAATTTGTCTTTCAACTCGTAGGCCATGATGGCCCCGCCAAGACCAGCGCCCAGTACAACAACATGTGCCAATTCCGTCTCCTCCGTGAGTGGTTGACCGGAGCATTGTCGACCAGGCTGAGGGCGCAGTCTTTGATCTCGCGCAGATTTCGAACTGGAATATCGCTATAGTCTGCGGTGCGTCTTGCGGCCATACTGTACACCATTCAGGCGTACAAAAGCCGATTTTACCGGCAGTCTGCCGGTCGCGTTGCAATCAAATGCTTGCTTTAAAACCAGCGTAGCGCGACGTTGTCGCTGACCTTCGGGATCGCCATCAATGGCCAACACAAAAACCGCAGAACGGCGCGCCGAGACTGAAATCTGCCACGTCTGCGGCGGCCGATTTGACCCTGCGCATTTGCGAAACTTTGACACGGTTCGCCC
>Ga0164241_10004216_pt1 | contig 14027 bp, 13 predicted proteins | sample OricomyardsoilBY_FD_108780 | JGI IMG/M metagenome (GOLD analysis project Ga0164241, IMG submission 108780) | Backyard soil microbial communities from Emeryville, California, USA - Original compost - Back yard soil (BY) | ecosystem: Environmental > Terrestrial > Soil > Unclassified | place: USA...
CAGCGCGGTCTGGGCCGATGCGTCGCCGGAGTAGCAGTGGTACGCCGTACCCGCGATCCACTTCGCCGCCGGCGTCTGCAGCAGTTTGTACGGGTAGTCGGTCTCCGGGTCCTCGCCGGGTGGCGTGGACTCGATGTCACCGGGGTGCGTGGTCCAGTTGTGGTCGTACCCGAGGATCTTCGTGCGCGGGCTCGCCTTGTGCAGCAGTGGGCCGAGCGCCTCGATCACGGCCGCTTCCTGACGGACCGGCATGTCCGTGCCCGGGTACTCGCTCGGCTTGCGGTTCTGTGGCTCGTTCTGGACCGAGAGGAAGTCGACCGGTACGCCGGCCTTCGTGTACGACTGCACGAACTTGACCAGGTACCGCGCATAGGCGTCGTACACCCGGGCGTCGTCCTTGAGCCGGCCGCCGACGAGCGAGTCGCCGGTCTTCATCCAGGCCGGCGGGCTCCACGGCGTCGCCATCACCTTGAGCGCGGGGTTGAGTTGTTTGGCGCGACGGAGCAACGGGAGGACCTGCTGCTGGTCGTGCGCGATGCTGAAGTGCTTCAGCGCGAAGTCGGTCTCTCCCGCCGGTACGTCGTCGTACGTGTAGTGCTCGGGCTCGGCGGTGAAGTCGGACGACCCGACCGGCTGCCGCAGGAAGCTCACGCCGATGCCCTGCTTCGGGTCGAACAGCTTCCGCAGCGTCTGTTCGCGATCCGTGGGACCGAGGCGGTACAGCACGTTCGCGGACGAGTCGGTGATCGAGGCACCGAACCCGTCCATGGTCTGGTACGACGTCCGCGGGTCGAGCGTGATCGTGGTCAGGTCGCTGGAGCCTTGGTGGAACGCGACCGGCGGTCGCTCGTGCAGCAGCTCCGCGCGGTCCGGGGTCGTCACCCAGACGCGGGCCTGTGTCGTCGGCGGATGGGCTTGGGCGGCAGGGACGGTCAGCGAACTCACGGTCAGTGCCAGAGCAACACTGCATGCCAGTCTTCTCATCGCACTCCTCAGATCGACCCGGCCACAGACAACGCTCCCCTTCAAGACGTGTCAAGGGATCGGATGGCGGATCGCCAGGCCATCACAATTGCGCCGATCGCTCAGCCTGCCCGCTCACGCGACCGCCGCGGCCGTGATTGTGATGGCCTGGCGGTACGCGACCTCGGTGAAGCGGATCGGCGAGCGAGAGGGCTAGAGCTTGCGGAGGGTGTGGAGGGCCTCGATGGCGTGCGTGACCAGGTCCTCGTGGGTGGTCGGGCGATCGTCTTCGGGACGGCCGGACCACTCGATGGCGAGGTCCTCGGTGTAGGCGAGCCACGCGTGGACCCTCATGTACTCCAGGGTCCCGGGCGCGACGTCGGGGATGCCGAGGTAGGTGAGGACGCGTTGGGTGAGGCCGGCGCGGGTCTTGTCGTACACCTCGACGGCGTAGTCGTCGCCGCCGGCGGCGCCTCGGACGAACGAGATGTAGGCAGTGCGCCGGCGGTTGATGAAGGCGACGAACTGGGTGAGCATCTCGCGGAGTTGCTCGTCGGGTGGGAGGTCCTCGTCCGGCTTGGTCACGCGGAGGAGGCGGCGGCCGGCGGCGGAGATCACCGCGACGTAGTAGTCGCGTTTGCTCGGGAAGTAGTGGAAGAGCAGGCTGCGGGAGATCCCGGCCTGCCCGGCGATCGCGTCGATCGACAGCTCGTGGATCGGCTGGGTGCGCAGCATCATCAGGCCGATCCGGACCAGTTGCTTCTTGCGGTCCTCGGCCGTCAAACGGTGATCCATGCCGTTGAGCATTGCTTAGCGGCTGCGCTACGGTCAAGGCAACCTAAGGAGATCTGATGGGGTTCGAACCTTCCGCCCGGGCGCAGGACCTGATCGGCCGGGTCGACGACTTCATCCGGACCGAGATCGAGCCGGTCGAGGCCGAGGTGCACGCCACGGTCCGGGCCGCCGCCGATCCGTGGCAGCCGCAGCCCGTGTTCGCCGAACTGCAGGCGAAGGCCCGCAAGCAAGGTCTGTGGAACCTCTTCCTCCCGCCGGCCGAGCCGGGCAACGAGCAGTACGGCGAAGGCCTGCCGAACCTGGACTACGCCCCGATCGCCGAACTCACCGGCCGCTCGTTCCTGGCGCCGTACGTCTTCAACTGCAACGCACCCGACACCGGCAACATGGAGGTGCTGCTGCGGTACGGCGACGCCGAGCAGAAGAAGCGCTGGCTGGAACCGCTGCTGGACGGCGCGATCCGGTCCGCGTTCTGCATGACGGAGCCGGAGGTCGCGTCGTCGGATGCGACCAACATGGAGGCGACCGCGATCGTCGACGGCGACGAAGTGGTGATCAACGGCCGCAAGTGGTGGAGCACCGGCGTCGGTCACCCGGACTGTCAGTTGCTGATCTTCATGGGCCTCACCGACCCCGACGCGCACCGGTACGCCCGGCACACGATGGTTCTCGTCCCGCGGGACACCCCGGGTGTGAAGGTCGAGCGCCTGCTCCCCGCGATGCACCGATACGACGAGCCGCACGGGCACGGCGAGGTGTCGTTCACCGAGGTCCGGGTGCCGGTGTCGAACATCCTGGTCGGACCTGGACGCGCGTTCGAGATCGCCCAGGGCCGGTTGGGTCCGGGCCGCGTGCACCACTGCATGCGGCTGATCGGCCTGGCCGAGAAGGCGCTCGAGCTGGCATTGGCACGCGCGACGACGCGGACCGCGTTCGGCAAGCCGCTGGTCAACCTCGGCGGCAACCGGGAGCGGATCGCCGACGCCCGGATCGCGATCAACCAGGCCCGGTTGCTGGTGCTGCAGACGGCGTACCTGCTGGACACCCGGGGGCTCGAAGGTGCGCTGAGCGAGGTGAGCCAGATCAAGGTCGCCGTGCCGCGGATGGCGCAGGACGTGATCGACATGGCGATCCAGTTGCACGGTGGCGGCGGACTGTCGGACGACTTCCCGCTCGCCGCCGCGTGGACGAGTGCGCGGTCGCTGCGACTGGCGGACGGTCCCGATGAGGTGCACCGTGGTGTCATCGCCAGGCTCGAGCTGGCGTCGTACCTGCCCCGGGAGGTCAAGTGAGCCGCGTCCTCGTCACCGGCGGCGCCAGCGGGCTCGGTGCCGCGCTGGTCGCCCGGTTTGTTGCCGAAGGCCACCAAGTGCTGTGTACCGATGTCGCCGAGGACGGTCCCGGCGACAGAGCGTCGTACCTGCGGCTGAACGTCCGGAGCCCGGAGGACTGGGCCGCGGCGGTCGATGTGTGCGAGCAGAACTGGGGCGGTCTGGACATCCTGGTGAACAACGCCGGGATCGCGACCGGTGGCCGGATCGACGTCGAGACGCTGGACGAGTGGGACCGCGTCGTCGACATCAACCTGATGGGGGTGGTGCGCGGCTGCCGGGCGTTCACGCCGGTCTTCAAGCGGCAGCGTTCCGGCCACCTCGTGAACACCGCGTCCGCGGCCGGACTCGTCCACCCGCCGATGATGAGCTCGTACAACACGGTGAAGGCCGCTGTCGTCGCGCTCTCGGAGACGCTGTCCCACGAACTCCATCCGTACGACGTGAGTGTCTCGGTGGTCTGCCCGTCGTTCTTCCGGACCAACCTCGCCGACTCGATCCAGGGCGAGGACACCGCGATGGGCGCGACCGCGCGGCAGCTGATCGAGAAGTCGCCGCGCTCGGCCGACGACATCGCGGCCGGGGTGATCGCGGGGATCAGGAAGAAGCAGTTCCTGATCATCCCGGACCGGCCGGCGCTGATGGCCTGGCGGACCAAGCGGTTCGCCCGACCGCTGTACGACCGGCAGATGCGCAAGATCGCCGCCCGTGCCCGCGAGCGCGCCGAGACGGCCAATGGGTGATGGCGCGCGGGCGGTCCGCGAGGAGGACGCCTTCGACGTGCCCGCGATGGACCGCTGGCTGCGGCAGCACACCGAACTGCCGGCCGGCCTGCCCGAGGTCAAGCAGTTCTCCGGCGGCGCGTCCAACCTGACCTACCTGCTGCGGTACGACGGTCACGACCTGATCCTGCGACGTCCGCCGGCCGGGACGAAGGCGAAGAGCGCACACGACATGGGCCGCGAGTACCGGATCCAGGCCGGCCTCAAGCCGGTCTTCCCGTACGTCCCGACCATGGTTGCCCACTGCAACGACAACGCGGTGATCGGCTCCGACTTCTACGTGATGGAGCGGGTCGTCGGCACGATCCCGCGCACGTCCGACCTCGGCGTCGACCTGACCCCCGACCAGACCCGGCAGCTCTGCTACACGCTGATCGACACCCTGGTGGATCTGCACGCCGTCGACGCCGACGCCGCCGGCCTGACCGACCTCGGCCGCGGCGAGGGGTACGTCGTACGCCAGGTCAAGGGTTGGTCGGACCGGTACCGCAAGGCCAAGACCTGGAACGTGCCGAGCTACGAGCGAGTCATGGCGTGGCTTGCGGAGAACCAGCCGGCCGACGTCCGTACCTGCGTGATCCACAACGACTTCCGGCTGGACAACGTGGTGCTCGCGCCGGACGACCCGCTGCGCGTGGTCGGCGTCCTCGACTGGGAGCTGGCGACGCTCGGCGACCCGTTGATGGATCTCGGCGGCGCGCTCGCGTACTGGGTCCAGGCCGACGACGACTGGGCGTTCCGCCGGTTCCGCCTGCAGCCGTCCGACGTACCCGGCATGCTCTCCCGGGACGAGCTCGTCGCGTACTACGCCGAGCGGTCCGGACTGAAACCGGAGAACTGGGCCTTCTACGAGGTGTTCGGGCTGTTCCGGCTCGCGGTGATCGCGCAGCAGATCTACTACCGCTACCACCACAAGCAGACCCGCAACCCGCGATTCAAGGGTTTCTGGGTGCCGGTCAACCTGCTCGAGCGGCGCTGCCGCCGGATCATGCGGCAGGCCTAGATGGGCGTCGTCTACCTGGTCCGGCACGCCCAGGCGTCGTTCGGCCGCAGTGACTACGACCAACTCTCGCCCCAGGGCGAACGGCAGGCGGGACGCCTCGGCGAGACACTGGCCGCGCGCGGCGTGAAGCCGGACCTCGTGGTGTCCGGTTCGATGCGCCGGCATGCCCAGACAGCGGAGATCGCCGGGTTCACCGCCGAGGTGGACCGCGGCTTCGACGAGTTCGACCACACCGAGCTGATCGTCACCCACAAGCCGGCGTACCGGCGGCGCGCGGTGATGCTGGCCGATCTCGCCCGGACGGGCCATCCGGAACGTGCCTTCCAGCAGATGTTCACGGCCGCCACGCAGCGCTGGGTCGACGGCGGCGAGGGGTACACCGAGACCTTCCAGGCCTTCTGCGACCGCTCCGAGGCCGCAGTACGTCGTACCGCCGAGCGACTGGGCAAGGGCGAGACGGCTGTGGTCTTCACGTCGGGTGGTCCGATCGCGGCGGTGGTGAGCCGGCTGCTGAGCGGCGGCGACGCGCTGTGGCCGCGGTTGAACCCGATCACGATCAACACCGCGATCACCAAGGTCGTGTCGGGCCGGAGCGGACTGACTGTGGTGAGCTACAACGAGCACGGGCATCTCGACGGCAGCGAGCTGCTCTCCTACAGATAGAGGCTCCCATGAGACGGAACATCTTGATCACCGGCGCCAGCGCCGGGCTGGGGGAGGAGATGGCCCGGCAGTTCGCTGCCAAGGGCCGCAACCTGGCGCTCACCGCGCGCCGTGAAGATCGGCTGGAGGCGCTGCGGACCGAGCTCACCGAGCAGCACCCCGGGCTGACCGTCGTGATCCACAAGCTCGACGTGACCGATCACGAGCAGGTCTTCGAGGTGTTCCGCAAGGCCGACGCCGAGCTCGGCGGGCTCGACCGGATCATCGTGAACGCGGGTCTCGGAAAGGGTGCGCCGCTCGGCACCGGGCGCTTCGACGCGAACCTGGAGACGGCGGAGACCAACTTCGTCGGCGCGCTCGCCCAGGCCGAGGCGGCGATGGAGCTGTTCCGGAGCCGGAACGCCGGGCATCTGGTGTTCATGTCGTCCGTGTCGGCGGTCCGCGGCCTGCCGAAGACCGTGACCACCTACGCGGCGACCAAGGCCGGGCTCGCCTCGCTGGCCGAAGGGCTGCGGCTGGAGTTGCTCGGCAAGCCGATCAAGGTCAGCACGATCCTGCCCGGCTACATCCGGTCGGAGATGAACGAGCACGTCGCGAACACGCCGCTGATCGTCGACACTGTTCCCGGTGTGCGTGCGATCGTCGCCGCGATCGAGGCCGAGAAGGCGACGGCGTACGTACCGGCGTGGCCGTGGAGTCTGCTCGCGCGGGTGATGCGGTACGCACCGCTGCCGCTGCTGAAGAGGATGATCTGATGCGCTGGGGTCTCACCGTTCCACTGACCGGAGTGCCGTTGCGCGACCACCGAGCGCTGGTCGCCGACCTGGCGTTGCTGGGTTACACCGATCTGTGGTCGGCCGAGGTGGCCGGCGCGGACGCGTTCACGCCGTTGGTGCTGGCGTCCGAGTGGGACGACCGGTTGCGGCTGGGGACTGCCGTCGTACCCGTGCACACCCGGGGTCCGGCCGCGCTCGCGATGAGTGCGGCGGCCCTGGCGGACCTCGCGCCGGGGCGGTTCGTGCTCGGGATCGGGGCGTCGTCGGAGACCATCGTGACCGGGTGGAACGGGATCGCGTACGACCCGCCGCTGGCGCGGACCCGGGATGTCCTGCGGTTCCTGCGGCAGGCGTTCGCCGGGGAGAAGGTGGACGGGGAGTTCGACAGCTTCACCATCCGGCGGTTCCGGTTGGAGAAGGCGCCCGACGTCCCGCCGGCGATCATGCTCGCGGCGTTGCGGCCGCAGATGCTGAAGCTGGCCGCGCGGGAGGCTGACGGCGCGATCACCAACTGGCTGTCGGCCGACGACGTACGGCAGGTGCGGGCCGAGCTCGGGCCGGACAAGGAGCTGGCGGCGCGGATCTTCGTCTGCGTCACCGAGGACGCGGAGATGGCGCGCAACATCGGCCGCTTCCTGATCGCGACCTATCTGAGCGTGCCCGGGTACGCCGCCTTCCACGACTGGCTGGGCCGCGGCGCCGCGATGAAGGAGATGCGCGAGGCGTGGGCCGCGGGCGACCGGAACGCCGCGATGGCCGCCGTACCCGTGGAGGTCCTCGACGACCTGATCGTCCACGGCACGGCCGCGGAGTGCCGCGACCACATCAACCGCTACGTCGACAACGGCCTCGACACCCCGATCATCGCCACCCTCCCCACCGGAACCGACCTCCTGGACACCGCCCGCGCCCTGGCCCCGGACGGCAGCTAGCTCAACCGGTGGTCGGCGAGCCAGGTGGTGGCTCGGCGGTTGGAGGCTTGGGCGAGCCAGGCGTCCTGGACGACCTCGGTGAGTTCCTGTTTGGTGAGTTCGCCGATGCGGCTGGCCCGGACCAGGACCGACGGGTGGCCGTCGAAGTGCGGGGTGGTGAAGAAGGGGTTCGACTCGTCGGACACCAGGGCCAGTTTGTCGTCCTGGGACTCGACCCAGAACACGATCACGTCGTCGTACCGCTCGCCGGTGTCGGGGTCGAACGCATCCGGCCGGGCCGTCCGGAAGAACACGAACGACTTCCCGCCGACCTGGTAGACCCGGCGCTCGCTGCCTTCCTTCTGCCAGACCGTGACGTGCGGCATCCCCAACGCCACCTCATGCACATCCGCCACGCGCGCTTTCCGGCCGGCCACACCCCGAGTTAATCAGCCAGACCGCGAGAAGGACCACACCCACCCCACCGCTGCTCGCACCCCACCACACGAGCGGATATCCGTCCGACTTGTGCCTTCTCCCCTCGTGTACGAGCAGAGAACCCCCACTTCGAGGGGATATCCGCTCGTGTCTGGTGTCTGGGGAGGCGGCGTGCAGACGGACGGGAGGTGCCGGGCCGTTGGTAGTGCGGTCGAGCGTCCGCGCCGCGCTGTGTACGGCGTATCGCAGGTGTACTACCTGTCCGTTTGTACGCCGCTGGCAGTCGGTGTTCGAGCAGGTTGCCCGGGCAGCCAGATCGTGAAGACCGATCCGGAGCCGAGGCTGCTCGTCACGGTGATCCGGCCGCCGTGGGCCTCGGCCAGGTGTTTGGTGATCGCGAGGCCCAGCCCGCTGCCGCCCGTCGTCCGGCTGCGGGACTGCTCGGCGCGGTAGAAGCGGTCGAACAGGTGCGCCAGGTGCTCGTCGGCGATCCCGGTGCCGTTGTCGGTGACCGTCAGGTTGTAGCCGTCGGCAACACGTCGTACGCCGACCTGGACGTGACCGCCCGTCGGGGTGAAGCGGATGGCGTTCGAGACCAGGTTGCCGAGAGCCTGGCGGATCCGGGCGCTGTCGATCGACGCATGCGCGGGCTCGGGTACGTCGGCGGTCAGGGACACCCCGGCCGTCTCGGCAGCGGGTCGATGCGCCGACACCACTTGGTGCGCGAGCTCGGTCAGATCCCGCGGAGCCGCGTGCAGGCGGAGCATCCCGGCGTCCGCGAGCGCCAGGTCCTGAAGGTCGGCGACCAGGTGCTCGAGCAGCCCGGTCTCCTCCAGCAACGAGGTCACCAGCTCACTATCCAGCGGTACGACGCCGTCCTCGGACGCGACCAGATAGCCCTTGATGTTGGCCAGCGGCGTCCGCAGTTCATGGGCGACATCGCTGACCATGGCCTTGCGCTGATGGTCGTGCCGCTGGATCGACTCCGCCATCGCGTTGAACGCATGCCCGAGCCGGGCGACCTCGTCCTTCCCTGTCACCGGTACACGCGCCGCGTGGTCGCCGTTCCGCATCCGCTGGGCCGCTCCGGTCAGCGCCACGATCGGGCGGACCAGACGCCGCCCGGCGAAGATCATCACCAGCGCCGCGATCAGCAGTACGCCCAGCGCGGTTGCCGCGGTCCGCAGCATGCCTTCACCGGAGAACACGTTGAACGTGCTCTTCGCACCCAGGTAGAGCTTGGCCGACGGAGCGACGTACGGCGCCAGCGCCTCCGAGCGAGCCGTCGTGGTGCAGTTGACGAACGCAGGGGTCACCTCGGTCTTGTCGTCCGGCAGCACTATCTGCAGACCGTTCTCGTCGGCGACCGAGTACGTCTCGTGGGCCTTGTCGAGGCAGTCGGTGGCCCGGCGGATCTCGTCGGCGTTGACCACCTTGGCCTTCGCGCTCGGTGCGTTCAGTCCGGCCGGCACACACTTGTCTGTGGAGGCCACACCGGGTTTCACGAACTGCATGAAGCTGACGCCGTCCGCCGACCGGTCCGACTCGACCATCACCTGGGGAGTGCTGCCCGCTCGGGACACCGAGGCCGACTTGCCTTCCGCCTGGTAGCAGGTGATGGCCTGGTCGGCGAGCCGGTTGCGCTCGCGCTGCTCGTCCGCGGTCAGGCCCCAGCCGAAGTACATCGGTGGCGGTGGCGCTCCGGTCGCCGTCGTGATCTTCTGGCCGGCCTTGGCCACCACGGCCTTGCGCAGCGCGACGCTCATCGACCCGGCGTAGGCGAACCCACCACCCTGGGTCCGCGCGTCGATGGTTGCCGCCGGCACCGACGGCAGGTCCGGCCCGGCACCGAGCATCCGCGCCGAGTCCGCGATCACGGTGCCGTCCGGCTCGGTCAGCGCGACCCGCCGGCCGAGCTCGTCGGCCAGCCGGTGCACCTCTTTGTCCACTCCGGCCCAGGTCGGGTGGTTCGCCGCGTAGTCGGACAGTGTTCCGAAAATCTCGCCGTCGACCTGTAGCTGGCCGGTGTTCGCGTCGATCTCGCCCTGGAGCTTCTCCGAGGTGCTGTAGGTGGCGATCACCGCGGTCGCGATCACCGCGCCGAGCGCGACGGCCAGCGACAGACCGAGGAAGCGGACCAGCACGCTACGACGCATCGGAGGCCACCTTGTCCGCGAGCTTGTAGCCGACGCCGTAGACGGTCTTCAGGTACGCCGGGGTGCCGGGGAACGGCTCGATCTTCTTCCGCAGGTTCATCACGTGGACGTCGACGGTCCGGTCGAAGACGTAGTGGTCGAACCCGAACGCGTGCTCGAGCAGTTGCTGCCGCGAGAAGGCCCGCCCGGGCGAGGCCGCCAGGCAGGCGAGGATCTTGAACTCGGCCGGCGTCACGTCGACCAGGTCGCCGGCCAGCCGGACCTCGTGCCGGATCGGGTCGATCTCGAGCTCACCGATCCGGTACACCTCACCCTCGGTCTTGCTCCGGGTACGGCGCAGTACGGTGCGGACCCGGGCGACGAGCTCGCGCGGGTTGTACGGCTTGGTCAGGTAGTCGTCCGCGCCGAGGTCGAGGCCGAGCAGCAGGTCGTCCTCGGTCGAGCGGGCGGTCAGCATGATGATCGGCACCTCGCCGTCGGCCCGCAGTACCCGGCAGACGTCGAGGCCGTCGACCTTCGGCATCATCACGTCGAGCACCAGCAGGTCCGGGCTGCGCCGGCGGGCCTCGTCGATCGCGGCCCGCCCGTCGTGCACGACGACGGTCAGGTGCCCCTCCCGTTCGAGATACCGCCGGATCAGCTCCGCCTGCTTCAGATCGTCTTCGGCGACGAGGATCCGCGCTGGCATTTAGTGCCCCGAGCCGGGTGACCGCCGGCACTGGAGGCGCCCAGGCAAGCACCTCGCTGCGTTGGAGGAGCAGACACGATCAACCCACATCGAGTCAGCTCCTCCGCCTTGCGATGCACTCACCTGGACACCTCCAGCACTCGACGTTCACCCGGCTCGGGGCACTCCCTCAATGTCGCCCAACTTCATGAGAATCCTATGAAGATCGGCTGAGAGCATCGGGTGCAAACGGCTCCTTCACAGGTTCTTGACGGCGCCGCAGGCAGGCTCCAGCACCATGAGAACCTCACGGAAAGCACTCTCGCTGGTGGTCGTACTGGCGCTGGCCGGCTGCGGGAGCGGCCAGGACCCGGATGCGGTGACCGGCGATCAGAAGGACAGCGACAAGAGCCCGCTCGCGGAGTACATGGGTGAGGGGTTCGTCAGCTCGGGCGGTGGCGGGATGCGGATCTCGGTCCGGGCCGGTGGGCAGGGGGCGTCCGAGGAGGAGTTGGCCAAGCAGCGCAAGGTCGAGGACGCCACCGTCGCCTGCATGAAGGACGCCGGGTTCGAGTACGTCGCCGTACCGCCGGAGGCGCAGCCGAAGAACAAGTTCAACGACGCCTTCAACCTGCCGCCGGACAAGTTCGCCCAGCAGTACGGCTACGGGGTCAGCACGATCGACTGGTCGAAGGGCGGTGACGACGACAACGACCCGAACGCGAAGATCCGCAACGCGCTGTCCGCGAAGGCGAAGAAGGCCTACGACACCGCGTTGAACGGACCGAACGCGACTGCCAACGGCGCGGTGGTGATCGCCCCGAAGGAGGGCAGCGGCCCGGCCAACAGCGGTAGTCAGGACCTGGGGTGCCGCGGCAAGGCGGCCGAGGAGGTCTTCGGCAAGAGCGCGGACCGGGCGGCCGAGTTCCAGAAGTACGAGTCGCTGTTCAAGGACCTCGACGCGCTGCGCAAGCGGATCGAGGACGACCAGCGCGTGGTCGACGCGACCGCCGCCTGGAGTGGCTGCCTGGCCGATGCGGGTCACGCCGGCTTCGAGAAGATCGACGACCCACGCCAGAAGGTCCAGCAGCAGCTGGACGAGCTGACCGGCACCAAGCCGCCGTCGAAGTCGGCCGGCAAGGTGACGATCCAGGGTCCGCCGTCGTTCGACAAGGTGGACGCGGCCAAGCTGTCCGAGCTGCGCAAGTTCGAGATCGACCTCGCGGTGGCGGACCAGAAGTGCCGCGCCACGACGTACGACGCGTCGTACAAGACGGTGCAGTTCGCGATGGAGAAGGAGTTCGTCGACCAGCACAAGGCCGAGCTCGAGGCGTACCGCGACGGAGTGGCGAACCGGTGAGCGCATCGCCCAAGTCCCGGCGCAGGGTCCTGGTCGGGGTGTCCGCGATCGCGGCCGCCTCGCTCGGGGTCGGCGTCGTGGCCGGCAGCCGGATCACGTCGCCGGAGGACGCGGCCGCGAAGACCGCCCCGCCGAAGGCGTCGCAGATCACCGTGCCGGTGGAGAGGAAGGCACTGTCCAGCAAGGTGGTCGGCCGGGGCGACGCGTCGTTCGACGGCGCGGTGAACATCCGGGTCGAGACCAGCGGACTGGGGACCCCGGCGATCGTGACCGGCAAGGTGCCGAAGGTCGGGTCGACGCTCACCGAGGGCAAGGCGCTGCTGGAGATCACCGGCCGACCGGTGGTCGGGCTGGCGGGCGTGTTGCCGATGTACCGGACGCTCAGCCCAGGCAGCAAGGGACCGGACGTCCTCCAGCTCGAGCAGACCCTCGACCGGCTCGGCCTCGACCCGGGCGACGTCGACGACGAGTACGACGGCGACACCTCGCGCGCGGTGGAACGCCTCTACGAGAAGGCCGGGTACGACGCTCCGGAGCCGGACAAGCAGCTGACCCAGGCCGTCGACGCGGCCGAGAAGAACGTCGACGGGCTCAAGAAGGCGCTGCGCCAGGCGCAGGCGGCGCTGAAGCAGGCCAAGGACGCGAAGGCCAAGGACACGTCGGTCCAGCAGGGCTCGGTCGACGACGCCGAGGAGAACCTGGCGGACGCGCAGGACGAACTGGCCGACGCCGAGTTCAAGGCGGGTACGCCGCTGCCGGTGTCCGAGGTCGTGTACGTGAAGACCCTGCCGCGCCGGGTCGACGACGTGAAGGTCGAGCGCGGCGGCACCGTGAACGGCGTGGTGATGTCGGCCAGCGGCGCCTCGCTGGTCGTGACCCTCAAGGTCGACGCCCAGACCGCCGAGCGGCTGAAGGCCGGGATGGCCGCGAGCCTCACCCTCGGCGACGGTACGTCGGTGGCCGCGAAAGTCCGCCGGGTCAGTCGCAACGGCGAGCAGTACGACGTCGTGGTCGCGCCGAACACGCTCACGGCCAAGCAGCTCGAGCAGCTCCGGGACGCGAACGTCCGGGTGACGGTCCCGGTCAAGAGCACGAACGGCAAGGTGCTGACCGTCCCGGTGGCGGCGTTGTCGGCGGGCTCCGACGGTGGTTCGCGGGTCGAGGTGATCCGCGACGGCAAGGTCGAGCTGGTGCCGGTCACGGTCGGGTTGTCGGCCGACGGGTTCGCCCAGGTCAGCCCGAGCGGGGACGCGACGCTGACCGACGGCGACCAGGTGGTGGTCGGGAAATGACGGCCTCACTCTTGGGAACCGCTCCGGTAGGAGTCGCGTTGCCGGCGCCCGTGGTCGAGATGATCGGGGTCCGGCGGTTCTTCCCCGGCCCGCCCGAGGTCCAGGCGATCCGCGACGTCGACCTGACGATCGGTCAGGGCGAGTACCTGTCGATCGTCGGGCCGTCCGGGTCCGGGAAGTCCACGCTGCTGCATCTGCTCGGGCTGCTCGACAACCCGACCGGCGGGGTCTACCGGCTGGACGGGGTCGACACGATGAGCCTTCGGGAGCGACGTCGCGCCGTACTGCGGGGCGAGCGGATCGGCTTCGTGTTCCAGTCGTTCCACCTGCTCGACCACCGGACCGTGCTGGAGAACGTCGCGCTCTCGATGGTGTACGTCGGGGTGCCTCGGCGGGAGCGGTTGTCGCGGGCGCGGGTCGCGCTGGAGCGGGTCGGCCTGGCACACCGGATGGACTTCGCGCCGACCACGCTGTCCGGCGGTGAGCGGCAGCGGGTCGCGATCGCGCGGGCGCTGGTCGCGGAGCCGAGTCTGCTGCTCGCCGACGAACCGACCGGCAACCTGGACAGCGCCAACGCGGAGGCGATCCTCGCAGTGTTCGACGAGTTGCACCACGAGGGGATGACGCTGGCCGTCATCACCCACGACGACCACGTCAGCCGCCGGGCCCAGCGCCAGGTCCGGATCGTCGACGGAACCCTCCAGTGGTAACCCCAGCAGGCCTCCCGGATCCCGCCGGCGGGCCGTCCACCACCAGGCGCGGCCGGCGACGGCTGCGGCCGCGCCTGGCGCTCGCCGGTCTCATCGGCCGTGCGGGCCTGCCCCACCCCGGCCGGTCGCGCCTCCGATCTCGTCCCGCTGTGCGGGACCTGCTCGACGAGGCGCTGGCCG
>Ga0164241_10004217_pt1 | contig 14027 bp, 15 predicted proteins | sample OricomyardsoilBY_FD_108780 | JGI IMG/M metagenome (GOLD analysis project Ga0164241, IMG submission 108780) | Backyard soil microbial communities from Emeryville, California, USA - Original compost - Back yard soil (BY) | ecosystem: Environmental > Terrestrial > Soil > Unclassified | place: USA...
ATGGGGGCTCGCCCTGAAACTGCCGCCAATGTTGCCGTAGTCCTCTCCATGCTGGACCATGTCTCGCCGGATACAGACTATGAGACTTGGCGCTCTATTCTTTGGGCCATTGCTTCGACCGGTTGGGCTTGCTCGCCCGCTATTGCCCACCAATGGAGCGCGCGGGCGCCGCACCGCTATGATGCTGCCACCGTGGACAAGCTACTCCGAGATTATGATCCCACGCGGGGAATCACGCTAGGCACATTGATCCACTACGCCAACCAGAGCGGCTGGACCGGAAGCTTCAATCAGCTAGCTGCCCAACTCCCCCCGCCGCCACCATTGCCACCTCCACCGCTCCCGGTGTCGCTAAGTGGGCCATTGCTGACCGCATCCGAACTGCGGAATCTGCCGGCCGTGCGCTTCGTCGTGCGGGGTTTGGTCCCGGCGCAAGGGTTGGTCGCAATCTATGGCGAGCCGGGCTCGGGCAAGTCGTTCCTCGCCCTGGATTTGGCGCATGCAATTGCGAACGGTCGCGGGACATGGTTCGGCTTCCCGGTCCAAAAGGCGCCGGTCGCCTATGTCGCGCTCGAAGGACAGGGTGGCATGGCGAAGCGGGTCGCTGCGATAGAGAAGCACACCGGGCAGCCCTGCAATGACCGTCTTCGATTTTGGTGCCGGGAGTTTCAACTCCTGTCTGACGAGAGTGTGCAGTTCCTCGCAGCCCAAATCGTGGCGACGATCGGAAGCGGTGCAATCGTCGTTATCGACACACTCAACCAAGCGTCTCCCGGCGCCGACGAGAACTCATCGCAGGACATGGGAAGAATCATTGCCAGCGCTAAGCGGGTGGCCGCGATTGTGGGTGGGTTGGTCGTCCTGGTCCATCATGCCGGAAAGAATCGGTCGCAAGGACTTCGCGGTCACTCGTCGCTGCTCGCCGCGATGGACGCAGTGATCGAGGTTCAGCAAGTGTCCGGCGTCCGCAAATGGCACGTTACGAAAGCCAAGGACGATAGCGGAGACATCTCTAGGGATTTCGAACTGGTCACCTATGAGGTTGCCCTAGATGCCTTCGGACCAATCAGTAGTTGCGCCGTGCGGCAGACTGCCCATGCCGGTGTTGTTGCAAGATCGAAGATCACGGGAAAGCACCAAAAGCCGGCAATCGCCGAGCTGCAGAGGCTCCTTTCGGCACCCGGACAACGGATGGAATATCAAACTGCGCTCAGGCAGATCGCGGCTGTGCTAACCGTAGCGGCAGGCAAGGAGCGCGACAGAGCAAAAGAAGCCGTCGATGCCCTCATCCGTGGCGGGCACCTTTCGCTGAATGACGAGGGGGTGGCCCTTGCTCATTGACCCGAAAGTTCTCCCGTCCCGAACCCCATTGGGGTGTTCGGGGGAATCGGGATTGGACTTCTGCCCGAAACGGCCCCGTTTCGGGGCTTCGGGCGTGTCAGCGCTAACGAACACCTAACCACCAGCGAGACAAATCATGCCCAGTGCCTATATCGCCGGCTTATATAGGGAAGTCGCGCTGCCTGCTGATGCCCCGAAAGTGGATAGTCTACGCCAACGTGTTGAGGAGTGGTACGGCGACCTACCTGAAGTCAGCCGCTTCCGCGCTTTCGCAATGAGTGAGATTGAGGCTGCGCTTGGTACTCAAGGACGATATCTAAGTCCCGTGTTGCTGGGGCTTGGGTGGCAGCGCAAACGACGGTGGACTGGCTCGGGGCAGTACCCGCGCTACTGGGTTCCGCCCTGTGATCGTTCGCGGCAGGTCGTCGCGCAGTCCCGTTGACACCAAGCGGTGAGTGATTGGCTACAAACATGCTTGATCGCGCGATTGATGATATTGATGAAGGCGCGTTGGTAACCTTAGTGGCGAACCAAGTCGCAGAGCGACGCGACTTGGAGTTTAAGCGCGAGTTGCCCGGCCGAAACGACGAACAGGTCAAGGAATTTCTCTCCGACGTTACCTCGCTCGCCAATGCCCAAGGCGGTGATCTGATCTTTGGGATCGAGGAAGAGAATGGTGTCGCGGCGGGGCTGGTCGGCGTCGAAATAGTCGACCCTGATGCGGAGATCCTCCGCCTAGAATCTTCGCTGCAGTCGGGCGTTGCTCCGCGCCTCATCGGCGTCCGGTCTCATTGGGTACCGCTGGCCGGCATGCGGGGTGCGATCGTCATTCGGGTACCCGCCAGCATTGGCGCGCCCCATAGAGTCACGTTCAAGAACAGCGGTCGCTTTTGGGGACGCAATAGTCGCGGGAAATATGAAATGGACGTACACGAACTGAGGACCGCCTTCGTTCAGTCCGAACAGCTTCCCCAGCGTTTCCGGCAAATTCACACCGACGCGATTGCGGCGGCGCGCGGCGTTGATATGCCGTTTCCCGTCAAAGCAGTGCCGGCGGCCGTTTTGACCGTGGCGCCGCTCAATCTCTTTCGAGAGGGTTACAACATCCCGGTTGATCGCGATCAGGCGGTGGTTCCAGTTGGGCCGGGAGGATACGATTCAATCAACTTGATCGAAGGGGTGCTCATGCACTCATCCGTTGACCCGGCCGGGGGCACTATAGACTCGTTCGCGCTAACCTATCGCTCAGGAAGGGTGGACGCCGCTTGGCAATGTGGTGGAGAAATTCCTGGCCGCGACGGAAATTGGAAGGTCGCGCGGCCAATAGTGTTTGAGCGTAGCCTTCTCGACATGGCTCACGCCGCCCAGGTCCGATTGCTTCACTTCGGAATCGAAGGGCCTTGGGTGGTATTGGCGTCCGTCTACGGCACGCTCGGCCGGCGTCTGATCGCCGGAGACGACTACTACACAGCGCCCGCTTTTCGCGACCAAGCATTCCTCGGACAGCACGTCGTCGAACAGTTAGACGCGGCATCACTTATGCCAATTGCTGAAGCTTTCTGGCTCGTGTTCGGCGAGAATCGTCCGCGTCGTATACCATGGGGTGAACGGGCGTAAGCGCTATCTGCCGTCGTCGGCTGGGGCGACCAATTCCACATGACTTACCCCAAGGGCCTGCGCCAACTCATATAGTGTGATCACGGTCGGGTTTCGTTGGCCACGTTCTAGGTCGCTCAGATACTGCTGACTAAACCCGGTTAGCGTCGCGACCTGTTCCTGTGTCAGTCCTTTTTCGCGACGAAGGCGAGCAAAATTTCTACCCACGAGCTTCCGCATGTCCATGCGACAACCGGTCGCAATTTGGACAATTCGTCGTTATCAACTATAGTATGTAAATAGTGGCCCGGCGCGGCCGGACAGGTGGGGCGACGGTGGACAATAAACACTTGATCGTTTGGGGTTTGTTGGGTGGGGTCTCGCTTGGCCTTGCCGCACTAGGCACTCCACAAATTTCGAACCAGGCATATGAGGTAAAAGAGGGCTTCCTAGGCCACGAAACGACGCCAGCGGCGAAGCCGGCAACCGAAGGGTTTGATGCTCAGGTGAACGCCGCGATCGAAAAGTATCGTGCTGATAGCGCCGTCGGCTCCACCGGCGGGACTTCGGCCCCCATTGCAGCGATGCCGCCTATCGCGGACTATGATCCGGAAACCAGGCCCCGAGCGAGCGACGGTGGATTGGCGGCAATGATGGCTCAGCAAAGCGCTCTCGCCGCAGCTGCCGGAGGAACGAAAACTCTTGGCCGGGCCAACGGCCTGGACGTGCCTCCAAATCGTTTGGCGCAGACGTTGAACCAGAATGGAATGGTTATTAACCGGCCGTCGTCTCCCGAGCCGGTCATTCTAACGCCGTCAGGTCCAACGACCTACACGGATGGGCAAGGGGTCACATACGCCCGCTCTGGGCCACATGGAGCGGTCAACACGACGACGGGTCAATTCGTCCCAACCAACTAGTTGCGGCGCGATGCGGTCGCCTGAGCGAAACGCTGTGAAAATGCAGGCCGACCCGCAAAGGGCAGATCGGGTTCAGACTTGACGTTTTGCCCGTCAAGCCTCCGCAATGCGGCGTTTCACCCAGAGATCAGCGGTACGGGTCATTTCGATTAACTCGTCAGGAAAACAACGCCGCTGAAAGCTCACGGCCGTTTCGAAATCGCCGTGAAGCCAAGTGGCATAGTCATCGGGCATCAACAGGACCGGCATGCGGTCGTGAATCGGCCGGATTGCCTCGTTACAGTCGGTCATAACCATTGAGTAGACAGGCCCCCATTCGTCGCTCACGCGCCACAGACCAGCGGCGGCGAACATCGGCTGACCTTTCACGTTGAACCACGTACGCGTCTTGGCACCCTTTGGCCCTTCGGCTTCGGCAAAGGCGGCGAGCGGGATAAGGCAACGCCAGTGCGCTTTGCTAGCGAGGCCTTTCCACATAGGTTTCTGCAGGTCGGCGATGTTGTTGATCGGCTTAGGCTTCGCGGTCGGTGACATGCTTTTGAGGCGCAGCGGGAAGCCCCAAGTCATGGACTGCATCACGCGCTCGCCGGATTCTTCACGGACGACAGTTCCCGGCGTACCGGGATATGCTTCCTCGGGAGCGTTGGAGAAGTTTGGCACCTTTACACCGAAATGCGCGGCAACTTCCGCGACGCTCTTTCGCATGGAAGTTAGGTTGCACATGAGGGTAGCGTAGCACGCATACGGCAAGAAGCCACGAAGGGGATCACGAGTGACGGACGAGGAGCGCGAGATCATGCGCGCGGTCGAGCGGTTCGCAGGTCGCCTTACCGTGCCGGTACTTCACGAGTGCAGACCCGAGGTAGTGGACCAAGTCGGCACGGGCACGTTGTTCGACGTGGAAGGTCGCCTCATCCTGATCACCGCTGGTCACATCTTTGACCAAATTAATGCCGAAGACCTCGTCATACCCAGCACTATGACCAGGGACCTCCACGGCATCGGTCCTTACCGCCTTTACCGCGCCGATCACGAAGACATTGACATTGCGATCGTGGAACTTCGCCATCCACCGTCGATCGAACGCGCGCGCCGGGGATGGCGCGTTCTTTCGCTCGAGAATGTCACAGAACCGTCCAATGAAGGCCGCTTCATTCTCACTGGCTACCCAACTGAGCGACTAACGCGCGTCGGCGGGTTGCTTGGCGGGAGTCTGCTAACCCTTCACACGGAACGCCTCGCGGAGCCGCCGGAGGGTGTTCAGATATCGGCGGCCACGGACGTCGACCTCTTCTTACGCTACGACCAGACTGGGTACACCATTGATGGAAACGTCGCCGCCGTGCCTAAGCTGCCCGGCTGTAGCGGCGCGCCGGTTTGGGAATATCGGGAACCAGACGATATGGTATTTTGGAATGCCGATAGCTGTTTGAAAGTGGTTGGAGTCCAGTCGTCCTACATGGACAGGAAGGGGTTCTTCCGCGCAAAGCGCTGGAAGTATGTGCGCACTATGATTGAGATGTTGATTGCTAGTGATGCTACCGAGCGCGCCGGGTAAAGGTGGGTAGGGAGGATTTTATGGCCGGCAAGATCGGACAATGGGCATCGCGACTGACTGGCATCTCGACACCGCTTTTTGGAGCCTCTTGGCAAGCGCCAGCCGCTGAGCGTGACGTGGCAGCGCAGTTGATTGCGCGGTTGGAAGACCGCCGCGTTCTTTTTAGCCCGAGCGAGGCCGAGATGCCCCACTACTGTGCGCGGTCTGTTATCGAAATCCGGCAAACATTGAGCGACTCGCTCGCGACGATTGGCGGCAAGGGCGTGCTTGCCGAGCACATCCGCGCGATGGGTAGTGCCTCGCGGCGTTTCCTTGATCGGATTGGCTCGGACTACGAGGCGATGCGCCAGGGGGGCCATTATCTGTCGTGGGAGTTTCTCGACGCGCTCGGTCAGATGCGCGCCCTGTTCGGGGTTCATCTCGCGATGATTGCGGCGCGCTACGACCTCGAACTGCGCGGAGGGCTGCTGGACATTGTGCCGCAGGAGAGTGCTAACGACGACTTAAACAGCGATCGGCACCGAGATCATTGGTGACTGCCGCAAAGCTTCACCATTATGTCCCGCAGTTCCACTTGCGGCGGTTCTGCGATGCCGACGGGCGGCTTTGGGCGTGGGACAAGCAGTCAGACCGGGTCTTTCCAACTTCACCCGGAGCAATTGCCGCTGAGACTCAATTTTATCGGCTTTCGCAATACGAGGATGCCGGGCACGACCCTCTGACCGTGGAGAGGCAGCTTGCCGACATGGAAGGCGAGGTGGCGCTTATCACCGACCAGTGGCTCGGGTGGCTTCTTGAGATGGAGCCTCTCGGCAAGTTCCCCATCCCGCGCGTGAATCGCTGGATTGTCGCGCGCTATCTCGCCGTTCAGGTGTTGCGCACGCTCGATACACGGCAACTGCTGTCGGCGTGGGTTGAACTGGGCAGCGGTCAGCCGGTCGATGCGCGCCGGGCTCGCGAACTACATACGGAACTGATGTGGGACGAGCGCGCGGTCGACACTCTGGCAAAACGGTTCAGACGTTCGACGTGGATCTTTGCGCGGAACGACGGCGCGACGCCGTTCGTGACTTCGGACAACCCGGTTGCATTCCGTAGCCCCGACAACCGGCAATGGTTGCGCTCGCTCGCCCTCTTACCGAGCGCCTATCTGGTCTTCCCGATGTCGCCGCGCGTTGTGCTCTATTGTCATCCGCGGTTGGGGCCACTTCGCAAACTCGGCAAGTTCGCTGACTGCCTATCACCGGTGGCGCTCGACCAGGACATGGTCGAGAGCGAGAATAGCGGACAAGTGTTCATGGCATCGCGGTTCCTGCTATCGAACCGCATCGATTTCGATGCCGAACGCGCCTTCGCGCCTACGATTGGCACCGACATTTTCGGGCCGCCGGTCGCCTCATAGCTCAAAAAATCCCCCAGTGATCAGGTCGCTTGCGCCATCGAATGGCTGATTGAGGCTCCATGCCCATCGGCCCGGACAATGGGAAGCGGGTCTGATGCGGCCGTTCCTACAACAGTTCCATTTGTGAGAGCGCTGTGAAGTTCGGGACGTCACCGCTTCGCCAACGATCGTCGGTGTGTGTAATAGCGAGCGAATTCGCTGCCATGGGCGGCCGGAATTGGAATTCGATCACGTCGCTGATCGAACCATGTAACCAGCGGGCGTATTCGCCTTTGCCGAGCAACACTGGCATGCGATCGTTGTAAGGCATTACCGCGTCGCTTGCCGACATGGTCATGCCAGCGAACACCGGTCCAACGTCGGGTAGGTTCCGGCAGAAGCCCGCCCAAGCTACCAGCGGTTCGCCTTTCACCGAAAACCATGAGCGGGTCTTCGAGCCTTGATCGCCCGCCGGGTTGGCAAAATGGGTGAGCGGGATCAGGCATCGATAGCGTGGGTCGGCGACGAGTGTATCCCACATCGGATTAGTCAGGTCCGCAACCAAGCCGATGATGCCGGGTTCTTCGCCGCGAATTGCTCCTCTAAGCGTGCGTCGGGGAAACCCCCACCGCGCTGTTTTGAGCAGTCGGTGGCCGCCGTTCTCGATGACGATCGGCCCATCCAGACCTTCGGTCATTTCGCTCGGCATGGAAATGATCGGCGCATTTTCGACTCCAAACTGCTCGGCGATTTGCTCCGATACAATCTGGGCAACGAACAAGCGTGCCATGCTGTTACTTCCTTCCGCGACTCGACTTAATCGACATCTACCACGAACGGCTTGCCGTGCGTTCCTTTTTTGTTCTAGATTTCGCGTCCGCCGCCGAGTCGGCATGCAACAGCTTAGGGAGAATCAACGTGCAGCATGATCCGCTGCTGCGTGCGATTGCGCGCGCGATCTATGACGCCTGCTACCCAACTGATGATCGGGCGCCGTCTGGCTTTGACGAAGCCGAACGAACCGGGCCGATTCATTATCGTCAGTCGGTTGACGCTGCCTATCAAGCACGCGCGCTTATGCTTGCTAAGGGTGAACAGCTTGCTTTGTTCGAGGTGGCGTGATGCGGCGCAAAGGCGAGCGACCGCTGCCGACACGGCTCCTGCAAATCACACCCGCGTCGCCCGTTGTGATTGCGATCGCTGAGGGTACCAACTGGATGGACGCGTGGACATCCGAGGCGTGCACCCCATGGGGACGGCTGGCACGCAACACCGGGATACCAGTGAACCGGTTTACGGCCATAAAGGATGGGGACCGAATCTCCCGCGCTGAGATCGACGCTCTTGCGCGAGCGTGGAGCGTGACCAGTGCCGATTTGATTTCGACGCTGCCAGACCCGACGCTCGTGGTCGAGTGACGTGGCCCGGTACGGCGACGACGGTTGTCCGGCGCCGACCAACCTGCTCGAAGCTGCGGCGTGGCACTTCGCGGTGGTCGCCACCTGTCGTCGCTGCCGTGCAGAGGGCGTTTTCGATCCGCACGCCCTTTGGCACCTATTCGAGAAGAAAGGCTGGGATGTAGGCGTTCGAAGCATTGCGTATCGGTTGCGATGCAAACGCTGCGGTGCGGGGGCGTTCGTTTCCTGGTCGAAGCGGCGGGCACCAACTGTGGATTTACCGATGCCTGACCAACGAACTTGGAAGAGGGCATTGAACCGGCTGCGGAGCTAACAGTTGTTTCAGGTGCTCAATTGGCACTTGCCGGTTCAAAAAATTGGGCAAAATTCTGTGAGCGATCATCAAGACCCCCACCCCACGCTTCAAGCTGATCCCCCCTGGGGGGCGCCCGCTAGGAAAAGAATCCTTTTTTGACGGGGGGCAGCCCCTCCTTCGCTAAGCTCCCGGTCGAAACTTCCGCTGGCACCGCCGCAACTCAGTGAGTGAATCGGTGTGCTTCCGTTCGGCGTGCTGACACCATGCTTAGATCGCGAGTTATCCAGCCCGTCCTGTGCCGGTCCTTTTTCGAAATACGGTTGGGGCCGAGTTTCATCTAGAGCGCCATTAACGCTTTGATCTAGCTTAAAAAAATGGTGCTGCCGGTGAGGATTGAACTCACGACCTCAGCCTTACCAAGGATGCGCTCTACCACTGAGCTACGGCAGCATTCCGGCGTCGCGACGCGGAAGCGGCCTAAGAGCCGAGGCACGCGGGATTGTCAAGGCGCGCCGCGTGCGCTTAGTCACGGTGCGATGGAGAAGACGGACGAAAAGGCCGAGCGGCTCGCCGCGGCGCTGCGCGAGAACCTGAGGCGGCGCAAGGCGCAGGCGCGCGGCGCGGCGGATGTGCCGCCTCCCAAGCCGTCGACGGCGGAGTGAATCGTACTCGTGCGAAAGCAGGAGCCCAGGATCACAAAGCGCGACGCGTGTGGCTCTGGGTTCCTGCTTTCGCAGGAACACGGAAAATCATCCCCCGATCGGCGCGCACTTGGCGAGCAGCCATTGGCGCTCCGGCCCGGTCATCTGCGGGCCGAGGATATCGAGCACCTGCGCGTGATAGGCGTCGAGCCAGCGCCGCTCGTCCTCGGTCATCAGCCCGGACACGATCAGATTGCGCTCGATCGGGCAGAAGGTCAGCGTCTCGAAGCCGAGCATCGGCTGCTCGGCGCCGGGAATATTGCGCGGCTCGACCAGGATCAGATTCTCGATCCGGATGCCGTATTCGCCCGCCTTGTAATAGCCCGGCTCGTTCGAGATGATCATCCCGGCCTTGAGCGGCTCGGCCGGGCCGCCGCCGGGATAATTGGGCTTGGCGATGCGCTGCGGGCCCTCGTGGACCGAGAGATAGGCGCCGACGCCGTGGCCGGTGCCGTGCGCGAAATCGAGACCGGCGTCCCACATCGGGCGGCGCGCGAAGCTGTCGAGCTGGCCGCCATTGGTGCCTTCGGGGAAGATTGCGGTGGCGAGCCCGATATGGCCCTTCAGCACACGCGTGAAACGGTCGCGCATCTCATCGCTCGGCTCGCCCACCGGCACCACGCGCGTCACGTCGGTGGTGCCGTCGGCATATTGGCCGCCTGAATCGACCAAGTAGAGTTGACCCAGCTCCAGCGGCGCGTTCGACTCTTCGGTCGAGTGATAATGCGGGCTGGCGCCGTGCGCGCCGGTCGCCGAGATCGTGTCGAACGAGGTGTCCTTGAGCACGCCCGTCGCCTCGCGGAAGTCCTGCAGTTTGGCGACGCAGGAGAGTTCGGTCTGCCCGCCCTTCGGCGCTTCCTCCTCGACCCATTTCAGGAAGCGCGCCAGCGCCGCGCCGTCGCGCGCGCTCGCCGCCTTGTGCCCGGCGATCTCGGCGGGGTTCTTCACCGCCTTGGCCAGCACGGTAGGATCGCGCAGCGCGAGCATTGTCGCGCCGCTCGCTTCCAGCGCATCGAAGATCGCGGCGACCGCGCGCTCGGGATCGGCGGCCACGCGCTTGCCGGAATACTTTGCCAAGGCGGGCGCGAAGTCCTTGCGGTCATGGATGCGCACCGCATTGCCGAGGTGCTGCGCGACATCGTCGACCATCTTTCCGGGCGCGACGAACAGATCGACCGTCCCGTCGGCATCGACGATCGCATACGCCAAAGCGACCGGGGTGTGCGCCACGTCGGCGCCGCGCACGTTCAGCGCCCAGGCGATCGAATCGAGCGCGGAAAGCACCACCGCATCGGCCTTGCGCTCGGCCAGCCAGTCGGCGATCGCCGCGCGCTTCTCGGCCGAGGATTTGCCCGCACGCTCGTTGTCCTGCACGCTCAGCTTCGCGTCGGACGGGGCGGGGCGATCGGGCCAGATCGCATCGACCGGGTTGGTATCGACCGCCACCAGCTCGGCGCCGACTTCGGCGAGCGCCTTCTTCGCCTCGCTCACCCATTCGCGCGTGTGCAGCCAAGGATCGTAGCCGATCCGTGCGCCGTTCGCGGCATTCGCGCCCAGCCACGACGCGACGCTGGTTGCCGGCACATCGACGAATTGCCAATTCTTGCCGTCGACCTGCTCGCGCACCTGAAGGGTGTAGCGCCCGTCGGTGAAGATTGCGGCTTCCTCGGGCAGCACCGCCGCCGTGCCCGCCGAGCCCTGGAATCCGGTCAGCCACGCGAGCCGCTGGGCATAGGCACCGACATATTCGCTCATATGCTCGTCGGTCAGCGGCACGACGAAGCCGTCGAGGCGCTCGCGCTTCAACTGGTCGCGCAGGGCGGCGAGGCGGTCGGCATAAGTGGACATCGAAAGCGGTTCCTGTGCGGATCGGGTTGGACGGTCTTTGCCAGATCGTGTCGGCGTGCGGCAAGGAGCGTGTCGCGTCCATCCATCATCCGGAAGCCGATTTCTTAAAATCACGCCGAACGCTGCGTGCAGACCGTTGCGCGTCGCCGAATCTGCACGGCGCGCGATCTGGCTGTGCGATACATGCCGGTCCGTTACAGCGCGGCAAGACAGGTAGATAGCGATCGAGATCGTTCTACCGTCCGGCAATCCCGGGCGAACGACAAAAAGCTGCTTACTCTGCCAGGCGCGTCTCAAAGGGTTTGCGGGATGATGTTCTGAACTTGGGCTCGCATGAGAAGTGTGTCGGCCGACGGAAACCGACACGGGCGGCCGGAGAGGCGCGGCCTACGCGCCGGTAAAGACCGGCGCGCGCTTTTCCACGATCGCGCGGGTCGCCTCGCGTGCGTCGGCGGTGCGCATCAATTGCGTGCTGTAGCTTTGCTCGCGCGCATAGCCGCCATCGACCGGCATCTCTTCGGCTTCGTTCATCGACTTCTTCCCGACGCGAAGCCCGATCGGGCTCTTCGCGGCAATCGTCGCCGCGAGATCGGCGACCGCCGTGTCCAGCGCTTCAGGGGCGACCAGCATGTCGACCAGCCCCAGCCGATAGGCTTCGGCGGCGGCGATCGGCTTGCCGGTGAAATACATCATCCGCATCGCGCCTTGCGGGATCAGCCGGCCGAGATGCGCCGTGCCGCCGCAGCGCCCGACATTGATCTCGGGCAGGCCGAACGTCGCCCTTTCGGAGGCGACGCGGATATCCGACACCGCCGCCAGCACGCAGCCCGCGCCGAGCGCGGGGCCGTTGACCTTGGCGATCACCGGCACCGGGCAGTGCCGGATCGCCTCGAAGGTGCGGCGCACGATAAAGGCCTGGGCGGGATCGTCTTCCAGCGTCGCGCCGAGGAATTCCTTCAAGTCCTTGCCCGCGCAGAACGTCCTTTCCGAGGCCGAGGCGAAGATCACGCAATTGATGTCGTCGCGCGTCACGAACGACAGGAAGAGATCGCCGAGTTCGGCATAAAGCGTCGACGTGAGCGCGTTCACCGGCTGGCGCGCCATCGTCACGGTGGCGATGCGATTTTCGACCGAAAGCTGGATTTCGTCACTCATCGGCGGTTCCTTTGAAATCGTAGAGCGTGGCAGGATTGTCCGCCAGGATGCGGCGGACGAGCGCGTCGTCGCCGATCCAGTCGCGGAAGGTGTCGAGCAGCCAGCCCGCGTCAGGCGCCTCGGCGCCTTTGCGCAGAAAGGGAAAGTCGCTGCCCCAGACCAGGCGATCGGGGTTGGCGGCGACCAGGGCATCGTGGAAAGGGCGGGCAAGCGGATAGTCGGACTGCTTCGGACCTACGCGGCAAAGCGAGAGCTTGGCCCAGGCATGGCCGCTGCGCAGCGCGTTGCACACGGTACGATAATCCGCGCCGTTCGCGTCATCGGTGACGATCGCGCCCGCGAGGTGATCGAAGACCAGGGGCAGGCCGAGCCCGGAATAATGGCGCACGACCATCGCGCAGGTCGCCACATCCGCCCAGATCTCGGCGTGCCAGCCACGCAACGAGAGGCGCGGGGCGAGCGCTTCCAGCGCGGCGATCGATATGCTTCCCGGATAGCGCCGGTCGGAACCGGGCATGCGCATCTCGACGAAGCGCAGCGAACGGACGCCCTCCTCGTGCAGCGTATCGAGCGTCGCATCCGAGACGGCCGTGTCGGCGAGTGCGACGCCGCGCAGCGTGTCGGGATACGCGGCCAGCGCGTGCAGCATCGCGGAGTGGTCGCCGCCATAGGCCGCCGGCTGGACCAGCACGCCGCGAGCGAGCCCGAGCCGCTCCGCCACTGCCCGGTGCGTCGCGATCGGAGCCTCGGGCAGCGGATAAGCGGGCGGCTCTGCCGGCGGAAGCGCCAAAGACGATTCGAAGACATGCGTGTGCGCGTCACATACGCCGACCGGCAGCGTGAAGCCGGGCGGCGAAGGAAGAGCAGGGGCTTCGCGGAACGCGGTCACCCGGGCGGCAATGCGTGATCGAGGGGTTGAAGCGCGGCCTCACCCCCCGGCTGGCGCGGGATCGCCTGCGCGTTCAGCATGAAAGCGACCATCGTGTAATAGCCGATTACCGCGGTCAGCTCGATTGCGCCTTCCTCACCCACCAGCGCGACCACGGCGGCGTGCGCGGCATCCGGGACATCGCCTGTCGCGACGAGATGGCGCGCATATGCGTGGATCGCCGCGTCGCCGGGCTGCAGATCGGGCCGCGCGCCGATCCGGATCGCCGCGATGATCGGCTCCTCGATACCGGCGGCGCGCGCCGCGCGGGCGTGAATCTGCCATTCCACCTGGCTGGTCCAGTGCCGCGCGGCGACTAGGATCGCCAATTCGCTGGCGCGCTTCGGAATGCCCAGATCGTAACGGATGTGCGCCCCGAAACGCTGCCACGGCTCGGCCAGTTTCGGCAGGCGCAGCACCGCGCGGAGCGGGCCGACCACCTCGCCGCGCGGCCCCGCCACGACGCGATCGTGGACCGCTCGCTGCTCCGGCGTGGCGTGGGCAGGATCGAACAGCTCAATCCGCGACATGGGGAGTCTCCCAACCCAGTTCGGCGAGCACTTCGGCGTGATGCTCGCCCAGCAACGGCGCCGCACGATCGAAGGCGAGCGGCGCGTTGGCGAAGCGCATCGGGCTGATCACGGTCGGCACTTCGCCGGCCCGTGGATGGTGTTGGTGCCGCACCATCTCCCGCGCGACGATCTGCGGATCGGCGAAGACCTGATCGACCGTATTGATCCGCCCCGCCGGCACGCCAGCCGCCACCAGCTTGCGCTCCCAATCGATCGCGTCTCCGGAAGGGAAGGCGCGGCCCAGCTCCGCTTCCAGCGCGAGAAGGTTGCGCACGCGCGCCGCATTAATAGCGAAGCGCGGATCGCCGGCCAGC
>Ga0164241_10004218_pt1 | contig 14026 bp, 15 predicted proteins | sample OricomyardsoilBY_FD_108780 | JGI IMG/M metagenome (GOLD analysis project Ga0164241, IMG submission 108780) | Backyard soil microbial communities from Emeryville, California, USA - Original compost - Back yard soil (BY) | ecosystem: Environmental > Terrestrial > Soil > Unclassified | place: USA...
GCGCGAGGACGCGCTGGTCGAGCGCTTCCGCCGCGAGATCGCGCCGCGGCTTGATGCGGCCGAACTGCGCATCGAGCCGTTGCTGGTGATCGACGACGAGCACCGCATCCCGCCCGCGCTCTGGCAGGAATTGCGTGAACAGTTCGCCTCCTGAAGGCCGGCCGCTCGATTTCGCGTCGCTTGCGGGCAGGCGCATCGCGCTGTGGGGCTGGGGGCGCGAAGGTCGCGCCGCCTACCATGCGTTGCGTTCGCATCTGCCGCGACAGGCGCTTTCGCTGTTCTGCAGCGAGGCCGAAGCCGCCGATGCGCTCGCGCTAGGCGACGCTTCGCTGGCGATCGAGGACGATGCGGGCGGCGAGCGCCTCGCGGCCTTCGACGTGGTGGTGAAATCGCCCGGCATCAGCCCGAACAAGCCGGAAGCGCTGTTTGCGGCGACACGCGGCACGCGCTTCATCGGCGGCACCGCGCTGTGGTTCGGCGAGCATGCCGACGACGGCACGATGGCGCGCACGCTGTGCGTCACCGGCACCAAGGGCAAGAGCACGACGTCCTCGCTGCTCGCGCACCTGTTGCGCGCGGCGGGATTGCGCACCGCGCTGGCCGGCAACATCGGCATGCCGCTGCTGGAACTGCTCGACGCACGCGCCGATGCGTGGGCGGTGGAACTGTCGAGCTACCAGACGCGCGACGTGGCCGCGTCCGGCGCAAGGCCGCAGGTCGCGATCGTCACCAACCTCCATCCGGAGCACCTAGACTGGCACGGCAGCGAATCGCGCTACATCGAGGACAAGCTCGCACTGGCCACGGAAGCGAAGCCGCGCATCGTCGTGCTCAATGCCGCGGATCCAAGGCTTGCCGCGCTGCGCTTGCCGGACAGCGACGTGCGCTGGTACGGCGACGGGACGGGCTGGCACCTGCGCGAGGATGCGCTGTACCGAGGAGACGAATTCGTGATGGACACCGCTGCGCTGCCGCTGCCGGGCCGGCACAACCGCAGCAACCTGTGCGCGGTGCTGGCCGCGCTCGAAGCATTCGGGTTGGATGCGAATGCGCTGGCGCCGCATGCGGCCACGTTCCAGCCGTTGCCGAACCGCCTGCAGCCGCTGGGCGAGCGCGACGGTTATCTCTACGTCAACGATTCGATCAGCACCACCCCGCACGCGACCCTCGCCGCGCTGGAGCTGTACCGGGATCGTCCGGTGGCGGCGTTGGTCGGCGGACACGACCGCGGCCTGCCGTGGGAGGAGTTCGCCGCGGCTATGCGCGTGCGGGCGCCGCATGCCATCGTGACCATGGGCCAGAACGGGCCGCGCATCCATGCCTTGCTGGGCGGGATCGCGGCCGAGGTCGGCTTCGCGCTGCACGCGGCGAGCGACCTGGCCGATGCGATGGACAAGGCGCGCCGTGCGTTGCCGGGAGGCGGCGTGATCCTGCTCTCGCCGGGCGCGCCCAGCTTCGGCGCGTACAGGGACTACGTCGCGCGCGGGCGGCATTTCGCCGAACTGGCCGGCTTCGATCCCGGCACGATCGCAAGCATTGCGGGAATGGGCATCGCCTAGGCCCGCGATCGATTCACGCGTATTGAACCCGCGCCGCGTAGCGTAGGCGCGTCGCACAACCCGACCATCGAGGACATCGCCATGCGCCGCCTGTTGCTTGCCATCGGATTACTGCTCGCCGCCACGCCCGTATTGGCGAAGATGCAGGCCAAGCCCGTCGAATGGAGCGCGGGCAAGGAGCGCTTCAGCGGCTACGTGGTGTACGACGACGCGTCGAAGGCCAGGCGTCCCGGCCTGTTGATGGTGCCGGACTGGTACGGCGTGACGCCCGCCGCATTGGACAAGGCGAGGCAGCAGGCCGGCGACGACTACGTGGTATTCGTGGTCGACATGTACGGCAAGGGGGTGCGCCCGGCCGACGATGCGCAGGCGCTGGCGCAGGTGAAGACGCTGTATCCGGAACCGGCGCTGATGCGCGAACGCATGCAGGCCGCGCTGGACGCGTTCAGGGCGCAGGCAGGATCCGTGCCGCTGGACGCCACCCGCATCGGCGCTTTCGGCTTCTGCTTCGGTGGTTCCTCGGTGCTGGAATTGGCGCGCGACGGGGCCAAGCTGGCCGGCATCGTCACCTTCCATGGCGGCCTGCATACAGAAGCGCCGGCGACGGCGGGTTCGGTGAAGACGCCGCTGCTGGTCCTCAACGGCGCGGCGGACGAAAGCCAGAAGACGGCGATCGTGCCGTTCGAGGAAGAGATGGACCGCGCCGGCGCCGATTGGCAGTTCGTCAACTTCGGCGGCGCCGTGCATTGCTTCGCGCTGGAGACGGCGAACAAGCCCGGCTGCAAGTACGATCCGCGCGCGGCGCGACGCGCCTACGCGATGATGCATGCCTTCTTTGCGGGGCGCTTCGCCCTGCGCGAGTGACCTGCCGGATCAGTGGTCGCGGCTCACCGAATACTGGGCAAGCCCGCGCAGCGCGGCGACGAATTCGTTGCCGCTGAAGCCGGCCAGCGCGGCTTCGGCATCGCGCGCGTACTGCAGGGCGCGTCCGCGGCTGTAGTCCAGGCTGCCGCAGGCTTCGATGGCGGCCAGCACCCGCGGCAGCGCATCGGTATCGCCCTGTTCGACCGCATCGCGCAATACCGCGCGCGTGGCATCGTCGCTGTGCCGCATCGCATGGATCAGCGGCAGCGTCGCCTTGCCTTCGGCGAGGTCGTCGCCCAGGTTCTTGCCCAGCGTCGCCGCGTCGGAGGCGTAGTCGAGCACGTCGTCGGCGATCTGGAAGGCGTAGCCCAGCGCCAGGCCATAACGGTGCATGGCATCGCAAGTCGCCGCATCCGCGCCGGCCAGCAATGCGCCGAGCCGCGTCGCCGCGGCGAACAGCACCGCGGTCTTGCGCTCGATCACGCGCAGGTAGGCGGCTTCGTCGGTGTCCGGGTTGCGCACGTGCAGCAATTGCAGCACCTCGCCCTCGGCGATGGTGTTGGTGGTGTCGGCGAGGATGCGCATGACCTCCAGCCGGTCGAGTTCGACCATCAGCTGGAAGCTGCGCGAATACAGGAAGTCGCCGACCAGGACCGAGGCGGCATTGCCCCAGACAGCGTTCGCGGTCTTGCGGCCGCGGCGCAGGTCGGATTCGTCGACCACGTCGTCGTGCAGCAAGGTGGCGGTATGGATGAATTCGACCACCGCCGCCAGCTGGTGCGCATCCGCTCCGATGCCCTTGCCAGTGCGTTCGCCCAGCGCGCCCGCGCTGAGCAACAGCAGCATCGGCCGCAGGCGCTTGCCGCCGGCGCCGACGATGTATTCGGCCACCTGGTTGATCAGCACCACGTCCGAGGCCAGCCGCTGGCGGATCAGGGCGTCCATCGCCGTCATCTCGGGCGCGGCCAGGGCCTGGATCGCGGGCAGGTCGAGCTGGGGCGCGGGGGCAGCGATGGTATCGGGCATGGCTCGGGGGATCGGGGCAATGCCGAATTATAGGCTGCATGCGGGTTTCGCCGACCCGCGGGCGGGTGCTCCGCCGGTGGTTCCGGGCCGGCGGCTATACTTCACTGTCAGTCGTCCGGTCCGGACGATATCGAGTCGAGGAAGAACATGGCACGCGGCGTAAACAAGGTGATCCTGCTCGGCAACCTGGGCAACGATCCGGACGTGAAATACACCCAGGGCGGCATGGCGATCGCCACGCTCAGCGTGGCCACGACCTACTCGCGCAAGGACAAGGACGGCCAATTCCAGGAAAAGACCGAGTGGCACCGGGTCAAGCTGTTCGGCAAGACCGCGGAGGTCGCCGGCGAATACCTGAAGAAGGGCCGCCAGGTCTACATCGAGGGCCGCATCGAGTACGGCTCGTACGAAAAGGACGGGGTGAAGCACTACACCACCGACATCATCGGCGAGGACATGCAGATGCTCGGCGGCGGCGATGGCCAGCGTTCCGGCGGTGGCGAGGGCGGCTTCCAGCGCAGCGGCGGTGGCGGCGGCTATGGCGGCGACCGCCAGCAGCGCGCCCCGGCCCAGCGCCGCGATCCGGCGCCGGCCAAGCCGGCCAATTTCGACGACGTGCCGTTCGACGACGACATTCCGTTCTGAGCCGTTCCGTCCCGGTCGACATCTATGCATTGCAAGGAAGCCGAAGCATGACGACATGGCTGGTCACCGGCGGCGCCGGTTTCATCGGCGGCAATTTCGTGCTGCGCGCCGTCGGCGACGGCATCAAGGTGGTGAACCTCGATGCGCTGACCTATGCCGGCAACCGCGACACCCTGGCCGCGCTGGACGACGACCCCAACCATGTATTCGTGCATGGCGACATCGGCGATCGCGCGCTGGTCGCGGAACTGCTGGCCGAGCATCGCCCCGATGCGGTGGTGAATTTCGCGGCCGAGAGCCATGTCGACCGTTCCATCGACGGGCCGGCGGCGTTCATCCAGACCAATGTGGTCGGCACGTTGGCCTTGCTGGAAGCGGTGCGCGACCACTGGAAGTCGCTCGAAGGCGAGGCGAAGGACGGCTTCCGCCTGCTGCACGTCTCCACCGACGAGGTCTACGGCACGCTCGGCGACACCGGCAAGTTCAGCGAAACCACGCCGTATGCGCCGAACTCGCCGTACTCGGCGTCGAAGGCCGCTTCCGATCACCTGGTCCGCGCCTTCCACCACACCTACGGCCTGCCGGTGCTGACCACCAACTGCAGCAACAACTACGGCCCGTACCACTTCCCGGAGAAGCTCATCCCGCTGGTGATCGCCAAGGCGCTGGCCGGCGAGCCGCTGCCGGTCTACGGCGACGGCAGGCAGGTGCGCGACTGGCTGTTCGTCGCCGACCATTGCGAGGCGATCCGCACCGTGCTGGCCAGGGGCCGGGTGGGCGAAACCTACAACGTCGGCGGCAATTCCGAGAAGCAGAACATCGAGGTCGTCCACGCGATCTGCGCCTTGCTCGACCAGCGCCGTCCGCGCGCGGACGGCCAGCCGCGCGCATCGCAGATCACCTACGTCGCCGACCGGCCGGGCCATGATCGCCGCTATGCGATCGATGCCTCCAAGCTGCGCGACGAACTGGGTTGGGAGCCGCGCTACAGCTTCGAGCACGGCATCGAGGAAACCATCGACTGGTACCTCGCCAACCAGGACTGGGTGCGGCGCGTGCTGGACGGCAGTTATCGCCTCGAGCGCATCGGGACGGCTGCATGACGCGCAAGGGCATCATCCTCGCCGGCGGCTCCGGCACCCGCCTGTATCCGATCACCCAGGCGATCAGCAAGCAGCTGCTGCCGGTGTACGACAAGCCGATGGTCTATTACCCGCTCAGCGTGCTGATGCTGGCGGGCATCCGCGAGGTGCTGGTGATCAATACCCCGCACGAGCAGGACCTGTTCAAGCGGCTTCTCGGCGACGGCTCGCAATGGGGCATGAAGATCGAATACGCGGCGCAGCCTAGCCCTGACGGGCTGGCGCAGGCCTTCCTGATCGGCCGCGAGTTTCTCGCCGGCGGCCCGAGCTGCCTGGTGTTGGGCGACAACATCTTCTACGGCCACGGGCTGACCGAGTTGCTGCAGCGCGCGAACGCGCGCGACGCCGGCGCCACCGTGTTCGGCTACTGGGTGCGCGATCCGGAACGCTATGGCGTGGCCGAGTTCGACGCGGGCGGCAAGGTGGTCGGCCTGGAGGAAAAGCCGGCGCAGCCGAAGTCGAACTACGCGGTGACGGGGCTGTATTTCTACGACGGCCGCGCCAGCGATTTCGCGGCATCGTTGAAACCTTCGCCGCGCGGCGAACTGGAAATCACCGACCTCAACCGCCGTTACCTCGACGACGGTTCGCTGCGGCTGGAGAAGATGGGGCGCGGCTACGCCTGGCTGGATACCGGCACCCACGAGTCGCTGGTCGAGGCCTCGACCTACATCGAGACCATCGAGAAGCGGCAGGGGCTGCGGGTGTGCTGCCCGGAGGAAATCGCCTTCCACAACGGCTGGATCGAAGCCGCGCAATTGCGCGCGCTGGCGCAGCCGCTGGCCAAGAATGGCTATGGGCAATACCTGCTCGGCCTGCTCGAGCACGGCCGCATCGAATGAAGCCGTTCCGATGAAAGTGATCGAGACGAAATTGCCGGGTTGCGTGGTGATCGAGCCGGCGGTGTTCGGCGACGAGCGCGGGTATTTCTACGAGGGCTGGAACGCTGCGCGCTTCGCGGAACATGGACTGCCGACGCGGTTCGTCCAGCACAACGTCTCGCGCTCCCAGCGCGGCGTGCTGCGCGGCCTGCACTACCAGTGGCCGGACAACGCGCAGGGCAAGCTGGTCAGCGTGCTGGAGGGCGAGGTCTACGACGTCGCAGTCGACATCCGTCGCGGCTCGCCGAGCTTCGGCCGCCACGCGGCGGTGATCCTGAGCGCCGACAACAAGCGTCATTTCTGGATCCCGGAAGGCTTCGCCCACGGCTTCCTGACCCTCAGCGGGACCGCGGTGTTCACCTACCTGTGCACCGCGCCCTACGATCGAGCCAGCGACAACTCGTTGCGCTGGGACGATCCGCAACTCGCCATCGACTGGCCGCTGGCCGAGGCCTCGCTGTCGGCGAAGGACGCCATCGCGCCGTTGCTGGCGGGCATCGCGCAGGAACAGCTGCCGATTTTCACTCCATGAGACTGTTGCTGCTTGGCGGCAACGGCCAGGTCGGGCGCGAACTGCGGCGCAGCCTGCCGACGCTGGGCGACGTGGTGGTGGCGACCCGCGATGGCGACGGTGCGGATGCGGTCGCGGATTTCGATGCGCCCGCTTCGGTGGCCGCGCTGGTCGGGCGAATCGCGCCGGATGTCGTGGTCAATGCCGCCGCCTACACCGCGGTGGACAAGGCCGAAACCGATGCCGAAGCCGCGTTCCGCATCAATGCCGAAGCGCCGTCGGCGATCGCGCGGGCCTGCGCCGCATCGGGCGCCTTGCTGGTGCATTACTCGACCGACTACGTGTTCGATGGCGGCGCGACGCGGCCGTATCGCGAAGACGACGCCACCGCGCCGCCGGGCGCATATGGCGCCAGCAAACTCGCCGGCGAGGACGCGATCCGCGCCAGCGGCGCGCGCCACGCGATCCTGCGCACGGCGTGGGTGTATGCCGCGCACGGCAAGAATTTCCTGCTGACCATGCTGCGGTTGGCGAACGAACGCGACGAACTGCGCGTGGTCGCCGACCAGTTCGGCGCGCCGACGCCGGCGCGGTGGATCGCGGATGCCACCGCGGATGTCATCCGGCAGGGTGTCGTGGAATCCGGCACCTGGCACATGACCGCGGCGGGCGGGACGAGCTGGCATGGCTTCGCCAGCGCCATCGTCGATGAAGCGCATGCGCTCGGCCTGCTCGCGCGCAAGCCGGAAGTGGCCGCGATCCCGGCATCGGCCTATCCCACGCCCGCGCGCCGCCCTGCGTATTCCGTGCTGGACACGGCGAAGCTGCGCCGCGACTTCGGGATCGTCCCGCCGGATTGGCATGCGGGCCTGCGCGAGACCTTGCGCGGGCTTGCGGGCGTCCGCTGAAGCTCAGCTTCCCTGCGCCGCCACCGGGGATGCCTCGGGCGCACGGGCAACGAAGCGCTTCTTCAACCGCAGTGCCGGGCGTTCCACCAGGAACCACGAGCCTGCCGCCAGCGCGAGGGCCAGCAACGTGGTCCAGGACGCATTGTGCAATGCGCCGCCGGGCGAATGCTGCTGCACCAGCTGCGCGGCCGGCCAGCCGTACAGGTACAGCCCGTAGGACAGGTCCGTGTGGCGGATCATCGGCAGCTTCGGTGCCAGGGCCAGCCACAAGGTGCCGTAGCAGACCAGCGCGAAATACGGCAGGTGGAACCACCACGTGCCCCGGCCGATCGCCGCGAGCGCGAGCAAGGCGATGACCAGCCGCCCATCGAGGGGCATGCGTTCGCGAACGACCCAGAACAGCGTGCCGGTGATGAAGAACGCGGTGCACCACGCGTAGTTCGCCAGATGGTCGGGCAGGGGATGGCGCCATGCCGCGACGGCGTAGGCCGTGCCGATGGCGATGGCCCACGCCGGCGTGTAGCGGCGCGGGGTGAGCACGCCCATCAGGCTGGCGACGAGCAGCGCCACGTACAGGCGCCCTTCGATCGGCAACGTCCACAGCGAGCCGTTGACCGCGTGGTCGGGCAGGCCCTCGAACACGCCGGGCAGGAAATAGGCGTTCGACCAGAGGGACGCGTTCGTCCACAGGTAGCGCCAGGTATCCGGGTGCCGCCAGTAACCCGGCGAGGTGGTCAGCAGCGGCCCGAGCACGAACACGCACAACGCGACGCAAACGACGAGCGCCGGCAGGATGCGCAGCGCGCGCGAGGCCAGGTAGCCGCGCGCGCTGTTGCGTTCCAGGCTGGCCGCGATCAGGAAGCCGCTGACCACGAAGAACACGTCCACGGCCACGCCGCCGGCGAACTTGAACCGTGTGAGCGAGCTGACCAGGTCGCCGCCCGGACTGGCGGTGATGGCCCACGCATGGCCGTAGATCACCAGCCACGCGGCGACCAGCCGGATCAGGTTGAAGTTGTTGCGGCCGCCGGCCCAGGCGGCGGCGATGGTGGGCGCGGGGAGGATGCCAGAGTTCATGCCCGGGCCGCCGGCAGGTAGCGTTCCCACAGGCGATTGCGGAACCGGCCGGAAGGATCGACGCGCAGCTTGGTGGCCGCGAATGCTTCCGCCTCCGGATAGGCGCGCAGGAATTGCTCGCGAGTCGCATGCAGGCGATAGGGAAGGTAATGGCGGCCGCCGCAATCCAGTGCTGCGTCGACCAGCTTGCGCGTCCATTTGCCGGCTTCGGCATCGGCAGCGACGCTGTTGCGCTGCTTGTGGTACAGCACGAACGAGAACACCTCGGTCGGCGCCCAACGCAGCAGCGAGTCCATGTCCGCCGGCGAATGGCGGATCGAGACGTTCAGCGCGCGCAACTCGTGCTCGCGCAGGATCCGCGCCATCGCCTTCGCGAAATGCAGGAAAGCCGGTACCGGGATGAAGTACTCCTGCAGCAGGTAGGTGGAAAACGCCCGGGTGCGCGGTTCCAGCGAGGCGATGTCGCGGCTGGCCTCGTGGTTGCGCCAGGCGACAACGCGCTCGTGCAGCATGCGTTCGGTCAGCTCGCGGTCGCGGATGCGGTCGCCGCCGGGGAGTTCGGACGCGGCCCAGATCAGGGCTTGGTCGCGCGAATAATCGGCGCCGCGCGGCACCAGGCGTTCGGCGACTGTCGCGGAATCGTCGCTGCGCCGCCAGGTGACCGCGACCGGGGCGTCCAGGCCCGGCGGAGCGAGGTCCGCGTTGTGCAACACGGCACGCGGATCGGCCAGCACGCGTTCGGCGAACCAAGCGGGGTAGTCCACCAGCGCGACCCGTTCGCCTTCGCGCGCGATGCGCGAGTTGCGATCGAGGTCGAGTTCGACTTCGGCGATGATCCCGATCCCGCCGTAACCGCCTATCGCGGCTCGGAACAGGTCGGGATGCAGCGTGCGGGATGCATCGAGCACGTCGCCGGTTGCCGTGACGAGTTTCAAGCCGCGTACGCTGTTGACGATGGGGCCTTTGCCCACGTAACGGCCATGGCAATTCACCGAAACCGAACCGCCCACGCTGAAATTGCTGTAGCTCTGCATGATCCGGACCGCAAGGCCATGCGGATCCAGCCTGTCCTGCAGGTCGCGCCAGCTGGCACCGGCCTGCACGCGTGCGCGCATCGCGATGGGATCGACCTCGATCCGCTTCAGTCCGCGCATGTCCAGGTGGAGGGAATCGACGCTGGCGGTCTGCCCACCCATGCTGCAGCGCGCACCGCCGACCGAGATGGCGGCATCGGTCGAACGCAGTCCGCGCACCAGATCGTCCAACGTGCGTGGCCTGGCGATAGCGCGGACCGGCGTTCCATCGATGGCGCTGATGTCGTCGACGGTGACGGCCCTGCCATCGCGTGCGCATCCACCATGCAGCGGCGCCAGCGCAGCCGCGCCGAGCGCCTGCAGGGCCCGCCGGCGTCCGGGGTCGTGAGGCGGCCGATGCCGCATCAGGCGGCGTAACGCCAATGCCACGGCTCGTAGACGATGCCGTGGGGGTTGTCACGCGGATAGCTCATGGCGAAGCCGAAGGACGTGGCCTTGGCCTGCAACCAGGCGAAGGCGGTTGTGCGTTCGAAGCTTTCCTCGGCCGGCGGCTGGTCCGGCGCGCCGATGTCGAGCGCCAGCCCGGAATGATGCTCGCTGAAGCCGGGCGCGGCGTTGACCGCGAGGATGTCGCCGACGGACAGCCCGCGCGCCAGCTTGCGTTCGAAGATGCCGAGCTGGTAGTCGTGGCTGCGGTAGCCGGAGATCGCCTCCAGCAGGACGTCGTCGCGCAGCGCGGCATCGCGCATGCGCAGCCAGGCGTGCGCGGCGTCGATGCGCAGCCACAGCGGGCGGCGGTAACGGTCGAAGCCGGCGAAGGCCAGCCAGTCGGGTTCGGCGACGAGATCCAGGCCGCTGCGCGCGGCGTAACCGGATTCGTCGATGTCGAGCGCATCCAGCCGCTCGTGCAGTCGGTGCAGCGGCAATTCGTCGACATGTTCGATGCCGTTGCGGACGTGCATCGGCATCGCATCGAGCGCATCGAGGGCGGCATCGAGGCCCGGTTCGCGGCGCAGGTTCGGCACCAGCGGCAGCAGGCCCCCGCGCAGGTCGGCGGCGAGGTACTGGCCATCGCGCTTGCGTCGCAGCACGCATCGCGCATGGGCCAGGGCGCGTGCGTCGTGGTTGCCGCGCGCGCGCAGCAGGCCGGCCGGCCAGAGTTCGATTTCCGGCGTGTTGAGCAAGGCGATCTTGAGCGGGACCGGTTGCGGATTCGGCATGCGCGCAGCTTAGCGCAGGCGCGCCGTCTAGCCGCCGTGGCGCGAGGCGATGGACGCAAGCAAGCGGTCAGCGAAGCGACGGCCAGCAGGCGCACGCGGGACGGGTGGGCGGTTCCCCATGCTCATGCCATGGAGCGGATCAGCGGTTCGGCTCGCGCAATGCATCCAGCAATGCCTGCGGTTGTTGCAGGCTGAGCAGCAGCTGGTTCTTGCCGTCGCGCAAGGGCAGCCACAGCACGCGACGGCGGTCGGTCAACAGGCAGAACGCCCTGCCGAATTTGTCGCGCAGGCGGAAATGACCGGCGTGGAAGCCTGGCAGCGACATGCCGTTGGTCTTCAGCAGCGGGCGCAGTTCGGTGCGCTCCTCGAGGTCCACGATGCGCGCGCGCTGCAGGTCGAGCTCCGCGGTTGCGACGCGTTTCCGGTACATCGCGGCGCGGATGTCGAGGATGCCATCGCGCAGTTCGACCGCGCGGCGCTTCATCGCCAGCAACAGGATCGCCAGCACCAGCAGGACGACCAGCAGCGCCGGCAATGCGCCGGCCATCGGATGGCCGGAAAACCGGAGCGCGGCGATGATCCCCCAGCGGAAGCACGCCGCCCAATGCCACCAGCAGCATCCATGCATGCGCGGACGGCGGACCGACGACGAACGCTTGCGATGCCTGCGCCTTCATCAGTGCGCCTTGACCCAGGCGGCCACGTCGTCGATCAGCTGCGCATCGACGTGCCCCGGCGTGTTGTATTCGGCCAGGCTTCCTTCGCCCTCGCCGGCGATGCCGAGATGGTTGAGCTTGTCGTACAGCTTGAACTCGACGCGCTTGTCGGCATGGAAGGCGCTGCGCCAGCGGCCCCAGTCGGCATCCACCACCTGGATGTCGCGCGCGCCCTGCAACACCAGCATCGGCAGCGCCACCGACTTCGCCTCGGCGACCGCGTCGACGGTATCGATGGTGCGCCAGTAGCTCACCGGCAGGCCCAGCACGCTCCTGGTCGCCGGATCGGTGGCGGGATCGCGGGCGACGCGGACCTGTTCGGCGAGCTGCATGAAGGCATCGCGCTCGGCGTCGCTGGTCTTGCCGTCGTCGAGCACCGCGAGACGGCGGTTCTGTTCGACCACGATGTCGAGCAGCGGGCGCGAAGGCGCGGCCAGCAGCACCAGCCCGGCGACGTGTCCGGAGACCGCGGCGACGCGCGGCGCCATCATCCCGCCCTGGCTGTGGCCGAGCACGAACACGCGCTCGGGGTCGATGCCTTCGGTCCTGCGCAAGGCGTCGACGGCGAGCACGGCGTCGTTGGTGGTTTCCTGGTCGACGCCGAACGGGCCGGTGGTGAAATCCTGGGGCCGCGACTTGGTGCGCTTCTCGTAGCGCAGCACCGCGATGCCCTGCGCGGCCAGCCCGCGGGCGATGTCGAGGAAGGGCTTGTTGGGGCCGATGGTTTCGTCGCGGTCGTGCGGCCCGGAGCCGTGCACGAGGACCACTGCGGGGAACGGGCCTTCGCCCTTCGGCATCGCCAGCGTGGCGGGCAGGGCGCGGCCATCGTCGCCGACGCTGGCCTCGCGTTCCTCGAAACCCGCATCGGCGGGAACCGGCGCGGCGACTGCCGGCGCCTCCGCCGGCTGGATCAGGAAGCCGACGATCCTGCCGTCGGCGCCGATCGCGAGCTTCGCCACCAGTTCGGCCTTGGCGTAGTGCAACGGCACTTTCACCAGGATGGCGTCGCCTTGCTGGATGGCGGCGGCGTCGCCGCGCTTCTGCGCCGGACCGACCTGCGCCGGCAACGATTCCCACACCGCCTTCAGCTTGTCGGCCGGCACCGCCTTGGCCATGTCGGCGCCGAACATCGCCTCGGCCTGCGCATAGTCCCCGGCATCGAGGTGGTCCAGCAATTGCTTCGCGATCGCCTTGCCGTCGACGGCCGCCGTGTCCTGCGCGGCGACGCGCCCGGACAGCAGCAGGCCGAGTCCAAGCATCAGCAGCAGCGCCGAGGCCAGCAACACGCGCAGCACGACATGCGATGCGTTCTTTTCGCCGAAGCGGCGTTCCAGCAGGTGGACGAGATGCAGCATGTCAAATCTCCTTCTTCAGGTAGAGCATCGCGTTCATGCCGTTGGTGGTCACCGAAACCAGTTCCCAGCCTTGCTGCCCGAGCGCCGCCAGGGTTTCCTCCAGTTGCTTCGGCTTGATCCCCAGCCACTGCGGTTTCACTTCGACCACCTTGTAGGACCAGCGCTTGCTCATTTCGATTCCCCGTTTTCCTTGTCCGCAGGCGATTTCGGCAGCCGCCCGGCCTTGCGCAGCGCCTCGCGCAGCGCGTACTCGATCTGCGCGTTGAGGCTGCGGAGTTCATCGTCGGCCCAGCGTTGCGCGGCAGCCAACACTTCGGCGTTGATGCGCAGCGGATAGGCCTTCTTCTCGCTCACGAGGCGGTGCCGGGCTCAGTACAGCGAGCCGGTGTTGACGATCGGCTGCGTCGAACGCTCGCCGCACAGCACGACCAGCAGGTTGCTGACCATCTGCGCCTTGCGTTCCTCGTCCAGCTGGACGACGCCGTTCTTCTGCAATTCGGCCAGGGCCATCTCGACCATGCCCACCGCGCCGGCGACGATGCGCGTGCGTGCGGCGATGATCGCGTTCGCCTGCTGGCGCTGCAGCATCGCCTGGGCGATCTCCGGGGCGTAGGCGAGGTGGCTGATGCGCGCGTCCAGTACCTGGATGCCGGCATCGGCCAGGCGTTCCTGCAGTTCCTGCTTCAGGTGCGCGCCGACTTCGTTGGCGTGGCTGCGCAGCGCCAGCTGGCCCTCCTCGTGCTGGTCGTAGGGATAGCTGGTGGCCATCGCGCGCAGCGCCGACTCGGCCTGGATGTGGACGAAGCTCTCGTAATCGTCGACGTTGTAGACGGCCTCGGACGCATCCACGACCTGCCACACGATCACCGAGGCGATCTCGATCGGGCTGCCGTCCAGTTCGTTGACCTTGAGCTTGCCGCTCTCGAAGTTGCGCACGCGCTGGCTGACCTTCTTCTTCGAATAGAAGGGGTTGTTCCAGCGCAGGCCGTTCTCCTTGACCGTGCCGATGTACTTGCCGAACAGGCTGAGCACGGCCGACTGGTTGGGTTCGACCATGTAAAGGCCGACCAGGCAGAAACCGGCGACGA
>Ga0164241_10004219_pt1 | contig 14022 bp, 7 predicted proteins | sample OricomyardsoilBY_FD_108780 | JGI IMG/M metagenome (GOLD analysis project Ga0164241, IMG submission 108780) | Backyard soil microbial communities from Emeryville, California, USA - Original compost - Back yard soil (BY) | ecosystem: Environmental > Terrestrial > Soil > Unclassified | place: USA...
CATGGCCCTCGCTCTCGAGGGTCAGGCCCGTGACGCGCGTGTCGTCTTCGCCGGGGACCCAGCACCACGCGTAGCCGATGCGCTCGCGAAACGGCCAACTGAAATGCTTCGTGCCGGCGCCGTTCGTCGCCGAGCCGATGACCCAGACGCTGACGCCCGCGTCCATCGCGTAGGCATCGCTGCCGGGCGTGCGCATGAACTCGACGTCGTCGTCGGTGGCGCCCGTTTCGAGCTTGGCGTCGAGATTGGGGTAGCGAATCGTGAAGGTGAGCGCGCAGTGGCCGAGCGCATAGACGAGATTGACCTTCTCCGCTTGGCCCACCTGGACGAAGTCGAAGAGGCGCGTGTAGTTCGCGTCGGAGTATTCGCTGCACGTCGTGCTGGGGCCGTCGTCCTCGATGCGCGCCTGGCCGACGGCGATGAGCAGCCGCTCGAACTCGATGCGATAGCCGTCCACCGTGCGCGCAATGCCGGTGCGCGTCTGCTCCGAGCTCGACGCGGTGAGCGTCACCTCCGCCGGGGGCGGGCGCGTGTCGGTCGGCAAGCAACCGGGGCCGAGCGTCGCGAGCGCGCCGAGGAGCAGGAATGACCGCGTCAAAAGCCGCCCTCCACGCCGATGCTCGGAATCGTGACGGGGCCGATTTGGGTGTCCCCCACCGTTTCCTTGTGAAAGGTCGCGTTCAGCATTTCGGCCACGAAGGAGATCCAGCCCGTTCGTTTGATGGTCCAGCGTTTCTCGAGGCGCAAGTCGAGCCGGTAAAACCAAGGTTCTCGCTCGACGGCCGTGGTGCGGCCGGGCTGCACGAGCCCCGGCGGCAAGTCGGGCTGCTTGGGAATGCCGGAGTAGAACATCAGGCGCGAGCCGGCGCGCCAGTTGCGGCCGAGGTCGTAGGCGAGGGCGACGTTGCCGACGTGGGTGCGATCGAACGCGCTCAAGAACTTTTCGTTGCCGACGCTGCGCGTGGAGCGCGAGAGCGTGTACGTGACAAAGCCGCCGAGGCGCTCGGTGAGGTTCCGGCGCACGAAGAGCTCGAGGCCGTACGCCTGTCCGAGGCTCCGCTGGTCGATATCGCTCGTGTCGTTGAAGTTGCTCGAGCCGAGCGCGTCGCTCATGTTGAAGAAGGCGTTGCTGAAGCCGGTCGCGGTCGCCGTGATCGCAGCGGGGAGCTTGAGCTCGAGGCCGGCGCTCGACTGAAAGCTCGTCTGGAGGCCATTGTAGAGCGTCGCGGGCGTGTAGCCCGGCACGGGCGCGACGAACGACGGCGGCTGGTGCGCGAGCCCGAACGCTCCGATCAAGGTGAGCTTGGGCGTCACTTTGAGCTTGCCCGCGAGTCGCGCGTCGACGGCGGGCTTCGTCGTCGAACCTTGCCGGAAGAGATCGACGCGCACGCCCGGCGTCACCTCGAAGCGCGGACTCACGTCGAGGACGACGTCAGCCCAGCTGCCGAACGCCACGTCGTTGCGCGCCGGAAACAGCAGTCCGAAGGCCGCGACGAGCGGATCGTCGGGGTCGACGTAGCGGGGCTCGGTCGTCGTGTAGTTGTCGAGCACCGTGTCGACGCCCCCGCGCAGGAGCGCGTGCGAGCTCAGGTGGTGGGTGAGCTCCGCTCGAAAGCCGATCATTTTGTCGCGCACGTTGCTCTGCGTGTCGAGGTGCGTTTGGTCGTAGCCGAGCGTCGTGGCGATGCGGATCTTGTTGTCCGCACCGTAGAAATGGTCGTAGCGAAGATCGAGGCGATAAAACTCCGTGCCGAACAGGACGCGCAGCCCTTCGGGCTGTTTTTGGCCCAAAAGGTCGTAGGAGCCGAAGGCGAACGCGGTCACGCGATCCTTCGGTGTGATGTCGTAGCTGATGCGCGCCTGGTAGTCGCGGTAGTCGAGCTTCACGTCGTTGACGATGAGCGAGAGCACCGTCGCCGTGTAGGAGTAACGCCCGCCGAGCAGGACCGTGCCGCGGCCGTTCGCGAAGCCGGTCTCGACGACGGCGCCGACGTCGAACAAGCGCAGGTTGCCCTCGCCGTGGAAATCGGTGCGCGGCGCGGTCGTCTCGCCCGCGACGACGCCGCCCATGAAGCGGCCGTACCGCGCGGGGTAGCCGCCCGAATACAGATCGACGCGATCCACGAGCGCGGGGTTCACGATCGAGGGGCCGAGGCCCACGTGATAGAGGTAGGGGACCCGCACGCCGTCGAGGAAGTAGCCGACGTTGCCGGGCGGCGCGCCGCGGATGTAGAAGAAGGGCAGGCCGGACACGATGGGCGTGACGCCGGGCATCGCTTCGATGGCGCGGAACGGATCGCCGAACGCCCCGGGCAACTGCCTCACTTCGGCACGCGACATGCTGGTCACGGCGGGCGCTGGACGCTCACCTTGGACGACGACTTCGAGCGGCTCGACGGGTGCGGGCGGCGGGGGCGGCGCGCCCGCCACGGCGGCGCTGGGCGGCGGCTCGGTCGTGGGTCCGGTGGCGGGCGTCGTCACCGGCGCGGCGAATTTCACCTCGAAACGGATGGTCGCGGCGACGGGTTGGCCCTTTCGCGTCGCCGGTTCGAAGCGGTAGGCCCGCACGGCCTGCGCGGCGGCGCTCGCGAACGGTTCGTCGCCGGTCGTCACCGACACGCTCCGCACGCTGCCGTCACGGTTGACGACGACCGTCAGCGTGACGACCGCTTCGCCCTGGCCGCCCTCCGGGTACGCGACCTGCTCGCCCGAGACGAGCCGCGGCGGCACGAGTTGCGGCTGCTCCCGCGCCGGCTCCTCGGCGGCTGCCGATCCCGCGACGCCGAGCGTGCACCCGAGGACGAGCAGCGCTTCAGCCAGTCGGACGCTGAAGCACGCGCGTCCCATCGCTCAGACGACGCGAGCCTCGTCGGCCTCGACCACGCCGTCGCGCATGCGAACGACGCGCGGCATGCGCTCGGCGAACGTGGGATTGTGCGTGACGACGATGATGGTCGTGCCGTGCTCGCGGTTGATCTGGAAAAACAGGTCGTGAATGGCGTCGCTCGTCGCCGTGTCGAGATTTCCGGTGGGTTCGTCGGCGAGCACGAGCTTCGGATCGAGCGCGAGCGCCCGCGCCACGGCGACGCGCTGTTGCTCGCCGCCCGAGAGCTCGCCCGGGCGGTGCGTCGCTCGTTCCACGAGACCGACCTCCTCGAGCAACGCCGTGGCGCGTTTTTCCATCTCGCGCCGCGAGCGGCCCTGGATGAGCCCGGGGATCATCACGTTCTCGAGCGCCGTGAACTCCGGCAACAGGTGGTGGAACTGAAAGACGAAGCCGATGTCGCGGTTGCGGACGGCCGCCAAGCGCGAGTTCGACATCGTCGTGAGCTCTTCCTTGCCCAGGCGGATGCGGCCGCTCGACGGTAGATCGAGCGTGCCGACGCAGTGGAGGAGGGTGCTCTTGCCGGCGCCGCTCGGCCCCACGATGGCGAGGATTTGCCCGGCGTAGACGTTGAGGTCGATGCCGCGCAGCACGTCGAGCGTGCGGCCCATGTGCTGAAAGCTCTTTTTGAGCCCTTCGATCAGTACGAGTGCGTCCACGGGGTCGTTCGAGCCTTTGAGGGGGGTGCGCGCGTCATTCGTAGCGGATCCCGTCCACCGGGCGCAATCGGCTGGCGGCCAGGGCGGGGTACAGCGTGGCGAGCGTCGTGATGAACAGCGCCGAGATGGCGACGATCAAGAAATCCAGCGGGTCGACGGAGATGGGGAGACGGTCGATGTAATACACGTCCGGATCGAGGCGGACGCCGAACCAGAGCAGGCCGAGCGCGGCCGAGAGGCCCGTCAAGACCCCGAGCACGGTGCCGATGCCCCCGATCATCATGCCCTCCGTCATGAAGATGCGCAGGATGGTTTTGTCGCTCGCGCCGAGCGACTTCATGATGGCGATTTCCTTGCTCTTCTCGGTCACCATCAAGAGCAGCGTGCAGATGATGCAGAAGCTCGCGACGAGGATCGCGAGCGACAGGATGACGAAGGTCGCGATTTTTTCGAGCTGGAGGGCGCTAAAGAGGTTCCGATTCGACTCCTTCCAGTCGCGCACGCGCAAATCCGAGCGATCCTTGATGGCGTCGAGGAGCCCGGGTCGGGTGTCGTCGACGCGCTCGGCGTCTTCGGCGCGGATCTCGATGGCCGTGATCTTGTTTTGAAGATCGAGAAAATCCTGCGCGACCTCGAGCAGCGTGTACGCCTGGCTCGAGTCGTATTCGTACATGCCGCTGTAGAAGATGGCGGCGACGCGGAAGCGGCGGCTCTTCGGCAAGACGCCCATCGGGCCGAGATCGCCGAGCGGTGAGACGAGCGTGAGCTCGTCGCCGATGTAGACGTGGAGCGTCTTGGCGAGCTCGCGTCCGAGCACGATGCCGGGATAGGCGTCGGAGGGCACGATGGCGGCTTTGACGGCGGGATCGACCGGGTCGTCGTCCTTCTTGTCCTTGTCGCCGTCTTTCTTGTCGTCGTCGAAGTACTTGAGGTCGGGGCCTTTCAGGTACGTCTCGCCGCCGGGGCCGAGGCCGATCGGCTCGTCGGGCGGCAGATTCCTGAGGGCGACCCAGTCCTTGATGTAGCCGAAGCGGCCCACCTCGATGTTCTTCACGAGGTCGATGACGCTGCCGATCGTCTGGTCGTCGATGCCGCGCAGGATGAGGCCCGCCGTGTTCGACGAGCTCGACGCCATCGCTTCGCCGCCCGCGACGGGCGTCGCCGCCTTCACGCCGGGAAGTTTGCGCACGTCGTCGAGCAGATCGCGGTAGTTCGTGAAGCCGCCGCCCGTCGTGGCCTCGATCTTCACGTGCGCGTTGTTACCGAGGATCTTGCGCTTGAGATCGGCGCCGAAGCCGCCCATGACGGCGACCACCATGCAGAGCGCGCACGAGCTCACGGCGACGCCGGAGATCGAGAGCACGCTGATGACGGTCAAAAATCCGCTCTTTTGCGAGCGCACGTGGCGCGCCGCGATGAACGGCACGAAGCTCCGGCCCTCGAAGCGGTCGAAGATGCGCGGGATGAGCAGCGCCATCGTGCCCAGGACGAACCCCATGCCCGTGAGCACGGCGCCCACGCGCACGATCTGGTGCCAAAAGACGAAATAGGTGCCCTTCGGCGTCGGCAGGCGCATGGCCCACGTGCCGAGCGCCACGGCGGCGACGAACGACACCGCCGTGAACCCGCCCATGAGCCGGCGCCAGCGGCCGCGGCTCAGCTGCTTGAAGGCGAGCACGACGAGCACGACGACGATGAGCGCCGCGACGCCCGCGAGGGCGATGCGCGGCCACATACCGAGCGACTCCCAGACGCGCAAAAACCACCCCGGCTGATCGCCGCCGATGCGGTGGGCAGGGGCCGTCCGCGACGCCGACGGGGCGAGCAGGAGCAGGTGGAGCGGTCGCATCGTCTATTCTTCGGGGCGCATCAACGGGAAGGCGATGGCGTCGCGAATGGAGGGCTGGCCCGTCATCGCCATCACGAGCCGGTCGACGCCCAGGCCGAAGCCCGCCGCGGGCGGCATGCCGTGCTCGAGCGCCAGGATGTAATCGGCGTCGAAATCCATCGTCTCGGCGTGGCCCTTCTGCTTGAGCTCGACCTGGTGACGGAAACGCGACTCTTGGTCGACGGGGTCGTTGAGCTCGCTGAAGGCGTTGCAGAGCTCGCGGCCGTCGACGAACACCTCGAAGCGATCGACGAGCGCCGGGTCGCTGTCTTTCTTCCGCGCCAGGGGCGACACCTCGAACGGATAGTCCATGATGAACACGGGCAGGCTCTTCGTGCCGTCGGCGCTGCGGTAGTCGGTCGCGAGGAACGGCTCGGCCAGGTACTCGTAGGCGATGAACAGGCGCTCGCCGTCCGAGCCACAACCCGCGAGCGCGCGCCGGAGACTCGTCCAGTCGATGCCCGCCGCCCGCTCCGATTTCGTGCGCCAGGTCGCGACCCAGGCGTCGGATTCGGGCACGACGGGCGCTTTCGTCTGCGGATCGACGGCGATGCTCTCGAGCCCCTCGAGCACCTCCATCCCTAGCTTCGCGCGAGCCAGCGCGCTCACGACGGCCTGCAGCATCGGCACGCGCGCGAACGGCTCGGCGAGCGTGAACGGCCGCTCCTCGCGGAAGCGCGCGGCCTCCGCCTCGAACCCTTGCGCGACCAAGCGCTCGTGCAGGAACCGATCGACGTGCGTGAAGAGCCGCTCCGTGCTCGCCATCAAGGTCTCGTACGTGGCGTACGCTTGATAAAACTCGAGCATCGTGAACTCGGGGTTGTGCCGCGCGCTGATGCCCTCGTTCCTGTAGCAACGGCCGATCTCGTAGACGCGCTCGAAGCCGCCCACGAGCAGGCGCTTCAAGTAGAGCTCGGGCGCGATACGCATGAAGAGCGGCAGATCGAGCGCGTTGTGGTGCGTCGTGAACGGACGCGCCGTCGCGCCGCCGACGAGCGTGTTGAGCGTCGGCGTCTCGACCTCGAGAAAGCCCGCGCGATCGAGGAAATCGCGCAGGGCCTGCACGATGATGCCGCGCGCGCGAATCACGGCCGCGGCGTGCGGGTTCGCGACGAAATCGACGTAGCGGTGGCGGTAGCGGAGATCGGCGTCCGTCATGCCGTGCCACTTGTCGGGCAGGCCGCGCAGCGCCTTGCTGAGGAGGCGCAGCTCGGTGAGCTCGAGCGAGAGCTCCCCCGTCTTGGTCACCATCGCGCGGCCGCGCACCTCGACGTGATCGGCGAGATCGAGCTCTTCGAGCGCCGCGAAGGCCGCGCCCATCACGTCTTGTTTCGCGAACAGCTGGATTTCGCCCGAAAGATCGCGCAGGCGCAGGAAGCTCGCCTTGCCGAAGCCGCGCCGCGCGATCACGCGACCGAGCACGTGGTAGCGCTCGTCAGGCGCGAGGGCCGCGACTTTCTCCGGATCGTAACGGAGCTCGGCCGCGTCGAGCAGGGCCGGCGCGAAGGCGGCGCGCAGCTCGGAGATGAGCGTCCGATCGCTCGCGTCCACGTCGTTGGCGAACGGGTCTTGGCCTCGCTCGCGCAGTTTTTCGAGTTTCTGGCGGCGCGCCAGGAGGAGGGCTTCTTCGCCGCTTTCCATGGAGCGGCGGGCAATACCCCGTCGCTTTCGGCGCGTCCAGCCGACCCGACGGCCGTTCGCGCCAGGGCCGTGCGCCCCGGCCGGCGTCCCGCCGTCAGTCGCCGCCGCGCAGGACGAGCACGCTGAGCTCGTCGCCGTCCTTGGCAGCGAGCGCGGAGGCTGCTTCGGCAGCGATCGTGACGGCCGCTTCGTTCGTTGCGGCGGGGACTGCGATTGCCCGAAAAAAGGGCGCCTCGCTCAAACTGCGGGCCACGAGCGAGCGCGGCGCCGCGCCGGCCGGAGTGCCGACACGCAAGGGCAGCCGGCGCGTGTCCCCGATCAGCGAAATCTCCTCGAGGGGCGCGATGAAATGCGGCCCGCCGTCGAACGGGTCGATGCGCTTGGCGTAACGGAACCCTACCCGGCGCAGCATCTTCTCGACCCCCCTGGTCTGCGCGCCCACTTTGCCGATGACCGAGCGCGCTTCGGGCGACAGCAGCGACGCGTAGACGTTGCCGCTCGGAAAGAGGTCGCGGATGAAGGACTTGTTTTCGCTCGAGAGCAGGTCCGCCTCCGCGTAGCTCATGCCCGTGAAGCGGCGACCGAACGCTTCCCACAGGTGGCTCGTGCCGTCGGGCTCGAGCGGCGGGAGGAGCTCGGCGAGGAGCTGCTCGCGAAAGAGCGCGCGGTGCTCGGCGATGTAGAGGAAGCGCACGTAAGAGATGAGTTGGCCGAGCCGCTCCGGAGCGCGGCGATGCGCGGGCGCGACGACGAGACCGCCGAGCTCGGTCGGGCCGTCGTAGGAAAAGCCGATGCGCAGCACCGTGTGGCGGAAGTGGCGGTCGACGGTGTGCGAGTATTTCTCCTCGTCGATCACGTCGAGGTAGATGTACGGCGCGTCGCGCCGGCCGAGCTGCGCGATGATCGTCGAAGTTCCGAGCGCTTCGCCCGTCGAGCGCTCGCAAATCAGGAACACGAATTTTCGGCGCCGCTCGGGGAGCTCGCCACGAAAGCTCTTCTCGCTGTGCTCGAGCAGTCGCCGCACGTGGTCGCGGTCGTTCGGCAGGTTGACGCTATTGAGGTGCCGCGCAAGCTCGCAGACGGCGTCCTCGTCGCTCTGGAGCGCGCCCCTGATCTCATGTCGGACCACGGAAACCTTGGTAACACGGCGGCGCCGCGCTCCCGGTGCTTGCCGTGGCAGAGCTGGCCCATTGGCCGGTTCGACGCGCAGCGGCCCCCGCACCACACTTTTCTGGAACATTTCGTGATAAACGAGCCCGCTCTCGATGAATCCTGCCTGGTCCTTTCCGCGCGCTGAGACCCTGCCCCCTTACGGCTTCGTCATCACCGACGCCGTGAAGGCCCGCGTCCGCGCTACCGGTGCGGACATCATCGACCTCGGGCTCGGCAACCCCGACCGGCCGACGCCGCAGCCCATCGTCGATCGCATGATCGAGACGGCGGGCATCGCGCAGAACCATCGCTACCACCCAGGTCGCGGCCTGTTGCCGCTGCGCGTCGCCGCGAGCGCTTGGTACGAACGACGCTACGGCGTGCGCTTCGACACCGAGAGCGAGGTCGTCATCACGATGGGCGCCAAGGAGGGCATGAGCCACCTCTGTCTCGCGATCCTCGATCGCGGCGACGTGGCGCTCGCTCCCGATCCCGCGTACCCGATTCACGTCGGCGCGCCTCGCATCGCGGGGGCCGACGTCGAGCTTTACCGTGCGTCGCTCGACATCGAGCCCGCCGACGCCGTCGCCGAGAGCATCGCGCGCGTCGAAAAGAGCGGCCGTCGCGTCAAGCTCGTCATCGCGAACTACCCGCAAAATCCCACGGGGCAGATCATCTCGCGCGAGCAGATGAACGCCCTCGTTCGCGTCGTGCAGCGCTCGGGCGCGATGCTGCTGCACGATCTGGCCTACGCGGACTTGGATTTCGCCAGCCGCTACGCGCCCAGCATCTTCGACTGCGGCGTGCCCTCGGACGAAGTGAAGCGCTTCGCCGTCGAGACTTTTTCGACCTCGAAGAGCTACAACATGCCCGGCTGGCGCATCGCGTTCATGGCCGGCAACGAGCGGCTCGTCGGCGCGCTCGCCCACCTGAAGACGTACGTCGATTACGGCACGTTCGCGCCGCTCCAGTACGCGGCCGCCTGGGCGCTCGACAACGGCGATCGCTTCGCGGACGAGCTCAGGGAGCTTTACCTCGGCCGCGCCCGCGCGCTCGCCGCGGGCCTGCGCGCGGCGGGGTGGCCCGGCGTGACGGAGCCGAGCGGCACCATGTTCGTGTGGGCGCCCGTGCCGCCCGCCATTTCGACGCGCGGGTCGCTCGACGGGACGACGCGTCTCATCGAACAGGCGCACGTCGCCGTGTCGCCGGGCATCGGCTTCGGGCCGGGCGGCGACGGCCACGTGCGCTTCGCGCTCATCGAGGATCCGCCGCGCATCGCCGAAGCGTGCGCGCGGATTGCTCGGCTGCTCACGGTGCCGCGGCGCGCGGCAGGCGGATAGGCGAGCGGCGGCGTTCGGCGCCGTTCAGTGCGGTTCGCTGTAGCTCGGCGGCGTTCGATGCAGTTCGGCGGCGTTCGGTGCAGTTCGGCGGCGTTCGGTGCAGTTTGGCGGCGTCGCATCCGAGCCGATCGCGTGCGTCGGCTACACTGAGTCACGATGGCTTTCTTTCGGCCGCGGGTTGCGGGCGCGTGGGCTCGGCTGCTGTCGACGGCGGCCGGCGTCCTCGCCGTGGGCGCGGCTTGCTCGGGCCGGTCCGTCGACCCCGGACGCACGTCGTGCGATCGGGACGTTGACTGCGCGGCAGGCCAGCGCTGCGCGCTCCCGCTCGATCGGCCTGTGAAGGGCATGGTGCCGTGCGCGGGGCGGGTGCCCTGCACCGACGTGCGGGAGTGCGTCGCCGCGGGCCAAGTGTGTGCCCCCGGCTGGCAGTCCGCGCCCGATCTGGGGTGTGGGGAGCAACTCTGTGCCGCCCCTTGTACGGACACGAGCTGCCCGCCGGACGCGACGTGCGGCGACGACGGTCGCTGCGTGCTGACGGCTTGTGACGCCCCCGGAGCGGTTGCCTGCCCCGAGTATTGGCGCTGCGACCCGGAGGCGGCTCTCACGGCCTCGCACGAGCCGTCGGAAGGAGCCGCGGCGTACACGGGGGACGTCGAGCGCTACCTGGCGCGTGGCTGCGTGCGAAAGCCGTGCGGCGGGACGAACGGCTACGAATGCCTGCCGGCCTGGGCCTGCCGTCCCGAAGCGACGACGAACCCTGCCGGTTGCGTCGCCGAACGTTGCGAAGACACGGGGCACTGCGCCGACGATGCGGAGCTCGTTTGCCAGACGCTCGCCGTGCACCCGGACAAGGAGGCGCCCGACGTGAACGGTTGCGTCCTCCGCACGTGCGACGACGGTTACCTGTGTGACCTCGTCACGCCCGCGGGCGTCAACGTCGGCGAGTGCCATTACGGCGCCGCCGAAGCGGATTATCGCGGCTGTCTCGCGCGGCCCTGCGTGACCTCGGACGACTGCTTCTCCGACTACGTCTGCGATCACGGCTCGGCTCAGGCCGACCCCTGGGGGTGCCGCAACAAGAGCTGCACCGAAGGGGCGCCGTGCCCGCCCGGCTTCATCTGCGATCCGAAGGCCAGCACGCACGACGCGGCCAATTGCACGACGCCGGAGTTTGCGTCGACGGGAGGCACGGCGGGAGCCGCCACCGGCGGCGCGGCCACTTCGACGGGTGGGGCGACGAGCTCGACCGGCGGCGTGACGAGCTCGACCGGCGGCGTGGGCTCGACGGGCGGCGTGGGTGCGACGGGCTCGCTGGGCGGCGTGGGTGCGACGGGAGCCGGCGGTGCGGCGGCGGGCACGTCCGACAGCGGCGGCTCGACCGTAGCGCGCCCCCGCGGCGAGTGCGTCGCGCGCTGAGGTGTCCGAACCCTCAGGCGCCGCGTTCGAGCGCGCGCTGGAAGGCGTCCGGCAAAAAGCCTTCGTCCTCGGCGAGCGCGATCAGGCGGGCGTTCGCCGGCAGATCCGTCAGGAACGAGCGCGCGTACGGCGTGCCGGCGAGGCCGTGCAGGCGGCGCTGGAGCGGCGGGATGCCGCGCCGCACGACGGCGATCGCCTCCTCGGCTTTGCCTTCGTCGATGAGCGCGTCGTGGAGCGCCAGAAAAACGGCCGACTCGTTGAGCAGGCTCGGGGCGCCCTGCTCGACGAGCTCCACGGCTTCCTGCGCGAGCGCGAGCGCCGTCGGCAGGTTGCCGCAGCCACGCTCCGCCTCCGACCAGCTCGCGAGCGCCACGGGGAGCACGTCGCGATGTCCTGCCGTGCGATAGGCCTGCGCCGCCATGCGCAAGAGGCCGAGTGCCCGCAGGCTCGCCCCCTCGGCTTTCGAGCGCAAGAGCTCGCAGCCGCGATAAAAAAGCACGCCGAGGTTCGCGCGGTCGGGCGCGGCCCACACGCCCGAGCCGGCGGCGTCGGCGTTCGTACGTACTTCGCTCAGGTGCGCGTCGATCTGTTTGTCGGTGCCGAACGTGCACGCCCAGCCGAGCAGCACCATGTGCGCGTGACGGAGCGCGCCTTGGCTACCGATCGCGTCGGCGAGCACGAGACCCGTTTCGATGGCCGTGCGGGCTTCTTGACGCGCGCCGATCGTCGTGAGGGCGAAGCCGAGGTTGGTCGTCAGCATCGACTCGCGCTCGCGCAGACCGGCGGCGCGCGCCGCCGTGGTGGCGTTCCTGCGCGCGTCGAGGGCGGCGCTCAGGGCTCCCTGCGTCTGCCGCACGATCGCGAGCGTCTGGTAGCCGTCGACGGCGGCGTAGGCGATGCCGCGCTGCGCGAGGCCGAGCAGCCGGCGCGCCTCGGCCTCCGCTTCCTTGAATTTACCGGCAAACGCCAGGCGCGCCGCGAGCACGGCCGAGCAGCGCGCTTCTTCGTCCTGCAGCTCGAGCCGCGCGGCCTCGTCCCGCGCTTCGGCCAGGCGTTGGCTGATGTTCTCGCCCGAGCCGCGCGCATCGTCGTAGCGCGCACGAGCGCCGCGAGCGCGCACGGCGCTCGCCTCGTCGTACACGTTGTCTTCCATGGCGTCGACGGCGCTCTCGCGCTCGCTCGAGCGCGGATCCAGACGGCTCCACGCTTCGTCGAGGTAGCTCGCGCGCTGGAACGCGCGCAGCGGGTCCTCCGCGAACGTCAGCGCGCGCTCCGCCATGCTGAGCGCGTCTTTCACGGCGTTGGCCGCCAACGCGCGCTGCGCCGCGCGCGCCCAGTGGTCGGCGGCCGCGACGTGCTGATCGCCCAGATCGTAGTGGCCGGCGACGGTCGCCGCGTCCTCCCCCATGGACGCGAGCCACGCAGCGGCCAACGCGTGGAGCTGCTTGCGTTCGGCGTCCCCGAGCGACGCGTACGCGACCTCGCGCACGAGAGCGTGCTTGAAAATCCACTCGCGCGCGCCCGTGAAGCGCGACACGTTCTGTTCGACGAGCACCTCGGCCGCGACGAGCGCGCGGATCACGCCCTCGGCGCCCGGCATGCCCAGCGCCTCGAGCGCCGAATCCCAGCAGGTGAGGCCGAACACGCTCAGGCGGCCGAGCGCGTCGCGGCATTCCTCGTCGAGCGCGTCGAGGCTCGCCTGAATGGCGGCTTGAATCGTGGGAGCTTGCTCGGCGGAGCGACCGGCCGCCGTGAGTCGGGCGAGCTCCTCCGCGAACAGCGGCAAGCCGGCCGCCTGCGCCGCGATGCGCTCGATGACCTCTTCCGAGGCGCCGTCGCCCAGCACCGCGCGCGCGATCGTGCGTGAGGCGCGTTTGGACATGGGGCGGAGCTCGATGCGCACGTGGTCGCGGCCGACGAACCGCTCCGGCAGCATCGTCCAGAATTCCGGGCGCACGCAGGCCATCACCACGAGCGGCTTGTGGATGGCACGGCCCAGCAAGTGGTCGAGCCAGCCGATGCTCTCGGGATCGGCCCACTGTAAATCCTCCACGAGGATTGCGACTTCCTGATCGGAGGCGACTTGCAGCACGAGCTCCGTCATCGCGAGCCACAGCGCGTCACGGGCGCCGCGCGGATCGAAGCCCTCGGGCAGCGCTTCGTTGGCGAGCAGGCGCGCCAACAGATCACGGTTTTGTGCCGTGAGATCGTTGCGCGTCGCCGCGCCGAGGCTCGAGACGATCGCGCGGTCGGCCTCGCGCACCGTCGCGCCTTTCGGAAGAGCGACGAACGCGCGCAGCACGTCGGCCGCGGCGCCGAGGGCATGGCCCTGACCGTACGCTTCCGAGCGCTGTAGGACGACGAGCGGCGCCTCCGCCTGCGCGCTGATGCGCGCCATGACTTCGCGCCGGAGGCGGCTCTTGCCGATGCCGGGGGTGCCCGTGATGCTGACGAGCAGGGGGGTCGAGTTCGTGCGTGAACGCTCGAACGCGCCGAGCAGCTGGGCGAGCTCGGCGTCGCGCCCGACGAACGGAGCGCCGCCCGAACGTTCGCCGCGCAGGCCGCGCATCGGCTCACCCACGATGGCCGAGCCGTCGTCGCGCGAACGGAATTCGTAGCGCCCGCGCCCGAGCTCGCTCGTGGTCGCGTCCGCGAGCACGCCGCCCGCCGTGGTGTCACGCGCGAGCGCCGCCGCGCGGTCCACCACCTCTCCGACCGGCTGCAGGTCCCCGGTCTCGCTTCGAAAGCTGAGCCGCGCGCGCCCGCTCGCGACGCCGACGCGGGCCCCCGAATGAGCCAGCCTACGTCCGAGCTCGAGCGCGACCGCGGCCTCGTTGCCGACGGCGCGCCGTGCGCCGAGGTGCGCCACGATCGCGTCCGAGCCGATGGGCGCTGCGTCGGCGCCGCGCCGCCGGAGCTGCTCGAGGGCGCGATCGCGTACCGACACGGACGGCAGCTTCACGGCGACGATCGTCGTCACCAAGCGCGAAATGCTGGAGCCGAGCCGCGAGGAACGCGCCGGTTCCGGCTCGTGCCAACTCG
>Ga0164241_10004220_pt1 | contig 14020 bp, 10 predicted proteins | sample OricomyardsoilBY_FD_108780 | JGI IMG/M metagenome (GOLD analysis project Ga0164241, IMG submission 108780) | Backyard soil microbial communities from Emeryville, California, USA - Original compost - Back yard soil (BY) | ecosystem: Environmental > Terrestrial > Soil > Unclassified | place: USA...
CGTTGTCCGGCGGTGCGCACGTCGCGTCGATCCTGCTGTATCTGGGCTACTTCCGGCAGTTGCCGCGCGAGCTCGAGGAGTCCGCGGTCATCGACGGCGCCGGATTCCTCAGCGTCTTCGGCCGGATCATGCTGCCGCTGGCCAACCCGGTCACCGCGACCGTCACCCTGCTCACGTTCCTCGGGACCTGGAACGCGTTCTTCCTGCCGCTGGTGTTCACCTTCTCCCGGCCGGACCTGCGTACGCTGAGCGTGGGAATGCTCGCGTTCGTCGGCGAGAACTCGACCGACTGGTCGGGGATGGCCGCGGCCGCGACCATCTCGCTGCTGCCGGTGGTCGCCCTCTTCGTCCTACTGCAACGCTACTTCGTCGAAGGAATCGCAGGAGCCATCAAGTCATGACCTCGTCCAGTTCCCGATCCGGTGGTACCGAGCGGCCGAACATCCTGCTGATCTGTACCGATCAGCAGCGGTTCGACACACTCCGGGCCTATGGCAACGACCACGTACTGACCCCGAACCTCGACCGGCTCGCCGCGGACGGCGTACTGTTCGAGAACTGCTACGTCCAGAACCCGGTCTGCTCGCCGTCCCGGGCGTCGCTGATGACGTCGAGATACCCTCACGCGCACGGCCTGTGGGCCAACGGGGTCCACCTCCGCGACGACGAGCAGTTCTTCACCAAGACGCTGGCCGACGACGGCTACGACTGCGGTCTGGTCGGCAAACTGCACCTCTCGGCCTGCCAGCACGGCCGGCTGGAGCCGCGGCACGACGACGGCTTCCGGGTCTTCCGCTGGGCCCACGACCCGTACCGCGGATCGTCGGAGAACGAGTACCACCGCTGGCTGAAGACAGCCTTCCCGGACCTGTACGCGCAAGCCCTCCAGGCCGGGGGAGGCGGGTTCGACAACCTGCCGACCGAGGCGCACTACAGCCGGTGGATCGGCAACGAGACCGTCGACTTCCTGCGCTCCTCGCGGGACCGGACGAAGCCGTTCTGTTTCGTCGCCAACTTCTTCGACCCGCACCACGGCTTCGGCGCGCCGAAGGAGTACCTCGATCGGTACCTGCCCGACGAGCTGCCCCGCCCGGTGACGCGGGACGGCGAGCTGGCCGGCAAGCCGCCGATCCTGACCGAGGCATCGAAGGAGTCGTACGGCGGACATGCCCGCGGCTACCAGTCGTACGACGCGGACGAATTGCAGCAGGTCAAGGCGGCGTACTACGCGATGGTCAGCCTGGTGGACGACGAGGTCGGCCGGATCCTGGCCGCGCTCGAGCAGGAAGGTCTGGCGGACAACACCGTCGTGGTGTTCACCAGCGACCACGGCGAGATGCTCGGCGACCATCAGCTGATGCTGAAGGGCCCGATGATGTACGACTGCGCCGTACGAGTTCCGCTGATCGTCCGCTGGCCCGGGCAGCTGCCGGCGGGGGAGCGCCGCCCGGAGTTGGTGCAATGGGTCGACCTGGCGCCGACGTTTCTTGAGGCGGCCGATGCTCCTGCACTGCCGAGGGGACAGGGAATGAGCCTGCTCCCGCTGGCCCGTGGCGACCAGGACGCCGTGACGCGCAACTGGGCGCTGTGCGAGTACCGCAACAGCGGCCATCCGTACGACCCGGCCGTCCACACCACGATGCTGCGCACTGATCGGTGGAAGATCGTCGTGTACCACGGTGCGCCGGCCACCGATCGCGAGCGGACCGGCGAACTGTACGACCTGGCGGCCGACCCGACCGAGCTGGACAACCTCTGGAACCACCCGGACCACAGCGGAGTACGCCTGCAACTCCAGGAGATGCTGCTCGATGTACTGGTCTCGACGGAAGACCGCAGCCAGCCCCGCCTGGCCCACTACTGACCGAGGTCGCTGGACTCCCGGCAGGCTTGGGTGAGGCGCTGAACCAGCTCGTCGAGTACCTGCTCGTCGGAGCCGAACGTGAGGCGGACATGGGTGTCCGGGGCGTGCATGTCGGCGCCCCGGATCGTCGCAACACCGTGACGCAGCAGGACGCGGTCGATGTCGGCGGGCGTCCGGCCGAGGCGGGAGCAGTCGACGAGCAGGAACGCGCCGGCCGCGGGCCGCACGGGATCGCCGAGACCACTCGCCGCGATGCCGTCGCAGACCAGGTCGCGCTTGGCCTGGTACGTCGAGAGCGACCGCTCGAGCCAGTCGCGTGGCCCGGTGAGGGCGGCGACCGCTGCTCGTTGCGGAACCACTCCGCAGCACACCGCCTCCCACTGGAGGCGGCGTTCGAGCGCGTCGACGAGCGACGGCGGCGCCACGACGTACCCGAGCCGCCAGCTAGCGAGTGCGTAGTACTTGCTGAGGCTCGTGACGGTCACGATGTGCGGCCAGCGATCGGCGAAAGCCTCGACCGGCTGGTACGTGCGGCCGTCGTACGTGAAGTGCTGCCAGGAGTCGTCGGAGATGACGAGGAGCCGGTGACGCGCCGCGATGTCGACCACCGCGGCAAGGGTCGCAGCGTCGGGCAGATAGCCCGTCGGGTTGTTCGGGTTGCACAGCACGATCGCGCGGCTCTGGGGCGTGACTGCGGCCTCCAGGCCGGCGGGGTCGAGCGCCCAGCCATCGGCCTCCACGGACGGGACGTAGACGGGCGTTGCACCGGATTCGTGGATGAGGCCGTCGAAGAAGAAGGTCGGGCTCGGGACGATCACTTCGTCGCCCGGTGCGAGCACTGTGCGCAGGACCAGGGAGAGCCCGTGCATCGCTCCGTGGGTGATGAGCAGGCGACGATCGGGGTCGACGTGCAGGCCGTGGTCGCGTTCGAGTTCGGCCGCGATCGCCGTCCGCAGTTCGGGGAGACCGCGGCTGTTGCGCGGGTCGGGCCGGTCCATCGCGTCCGCGACTGCCTGCCGCACATGCGCCGGCATCGGAAGGACCGGGGCCCCGATGAGCGGGAGGATCGGAACGCCTTCGCCGGCGCTGCGTGCCGCGCGGTCGCGCGTGCTCATCGCACCCATGGTCGGGAGGTCGCTCACGGGAGGAGTCCAGGACTCGGAGGTGGCTGGCTGCACAGCCCCAGTCTAGCGCTCTGAGATATCAAAGAGGAAGATAGACATCTTAAGACATTCAAGGCCAGCGCTTCTGCTGTATCAATTCTTCTCGGTGGTACGCTGAGTGGGTGCCTGATACCAACTCCGTGATTCTGGGAACACCGCACGTCCCCGCGCTGCTGCTGGTCGGCGGCGAGGAGAGCGGCCTCGATCGCACCAGTCAGGCCTACCGGGCGATCAGGCGCCAGATCATCGACCTGACGCTGCCGCCCGGGAGCAGTTTCACCGAGACGTCGCTGGCGCAGCAATGGCGCATCAGCAAGACGCCGGTGCGCGAGGCGCTTGCGCGGTTGCGGCGCGACGGGCTCGTGAACGCGCTTCCGCGGGCCGGGTACGTCGTCAGCCCGATCACGCTCCAGGACACCGATGATCTGTGTGCGGTGCGGACGCTGCTGTGCGGCGAGGCCTCCGCTGCCGCCGCCCGCCGGGGTGTCGAGGCGCCGGCGCTCAAGCGACTCGAGGTGCTGTCCAAGGTGCCCTTCGCGCTCGCAGCGGGCGAGGTGGGGCTCGAGGAGTCGCTGCAGGCGGGGATCGAGTTCGAGGCCATCGTCGCCAACTACAGCGGCAACAACCGGCTGGCCAAGGCGATCGTGGACCTGCTCGACGAGCTGGAGCGGGTCCTGCGGCTGGCCACCTTGATCTCGCCCGACATCGCGAGTCCGCCCGGCGAGCTGGAAGCCATCTTCGAGCGGCTGCGCGACCGGGATGCCGACGGCACCCAGGCCGCCTCGCACAAGCGTTGCGAGCGCGTGCGCCAGGACGTCCTGCAGGTCCTGTCGAAGAGCGCGTCGGTCAGCCGGGCCAACATCGAGATGCCGGTGCCGGCCCGCCCGAAGTAGATCGAGCGGGCCGGTCACCGACGGCACCCGGGGGGCTCGCGGGTGCCGGGAAGGCGGCCTGGAGGTGTCAGACCGCGGTGGGAAAGTGCAGGTGCGGGCCGTCCGAGGTCTCCTCGGGCCAGCGGGTGGTGACGGCCTTCGCGCGGGTGTAGAACGCGACGCCCTCGGGGCCGTGGACGTGATGGTCGCCGAACAGCGAGTCCTTCCAGCCGCCGAACGAGTAGAACGCCATCGGTACCGGGACCGGGACGTTGACGCCGATCATTCCCACCTGCACCGAGCGCTGGAAGACGCGCGCCGCCTGGCCGCTGCCGGTGAAGATCGCCGTGCCGTTGGCCCAGGGGTTGCGGTTGACGAGGTCGATCGCCTCCCCGAGCGAATCGACCCGGACGACGACGAGCACCGGACCGAAGATCTCGTTGCGGTAGACGTCCATCTCGGGCGTGACGTGGTCGAACACCGTCGGGCCGACGAAGAAGCCGTTGCCCTGGACATCGATGGTCCGGCCGTCGACGACGAGATCGGCGCCCGCGTCGACGCCGGAGCCGATGTAGTCCCTGATCCGCCCGAGCGCTTCCGGTGAGACCACCGGGCCCATCTCGGCGCCGGGCTCCAGCCCCGGGCCGACCTTGACGGCCTGCGCCTTCTTGCCGACCCGCTCGACCAGGGCATCGGCCACGTCGCCGACCGCGACGGCGACGGAGATCGCCATACAGCGTTGACCCGCGGAGCCGTACGCGGCGGCGATCAGGTGGTCGGCGGCCTGGTCGAGGTCGGCGTCGGGCAGCACGACGGCGTGGTTCTTGGCGCCGCCGAGTGCCTGCACCCGCTTGCCGTTCAGGGTCGCCCGCTCGTGCACGTACTGCGCGATCGGCGTCGAGCCGACGAACGACACCGCGGCGATGTCCGGGTGCTCGAGAATCGCGTCGACCGCGACCTTGTCGCCGTGGACGACGTTGAACACGCCGTCGGGCAGGCCGGCCTCGACATACAGCTCGGCCATGAAGTTGGACGCCGACGGGTTGCGCTCGGAGGGCTTGAGCACGAACGTGTTGCCGGTCGCGATCGCGATCGGGTGCATCCACAGCGGGACCAGCGCCGGGAAGTTGAACGGCGTGATGCCGGCGCAGACGCCGAGTGGCTGGCGGAACGAGAACAGGTCGACGTCGGTCGAGACCTGGTCGGAGTACTCGCCCTTGAGCAGCTGCGGGATCCCGCACGCGAACTCGATCACCTCCATGCCGCGGATCACCTCGGCCCTGGCGTCCTCGAGCACCTTGCCGTGCTCGGAGGAGACGATCCGGGCGAGGTCGTCGAGGTGCTTCTCGACGAGGTTGCGGAAGGCGAACATCAGCCGCGACCGGCGCATCACCGAGGTGTCGGCCCAGCCGGGCAGCGCGGCGCGCGCCGCCTGCACCGCGGCGTCGACGTCCGCGGCCTCGGCCAGGTAGACCTCGGCCTGGCGCTCACCGGTCGCGGGGTTCCACACCGGGGCGGTCCGGCTCGACCGGCCAACGGTCGTACTGCCGCCGATGCGGTGGTGGATCGTCCTGATTGTGCTCACTGGTTGCTCGCCCTTCTGATGGGTCCCAAGGAAGTTGTGCGGGTCACTGTTCGCCGTCAGACGATGAGGTCACCGCCGTTGATGTCGACGGCCGCACCCGTGATGTAGGCGGCCCGGTCGGAGGCGAGGAACGCGACGAGCTCGGCGACCTCCCAGGGCAGGCCGACCCGAGGCACCGGGAACGATCGGGTCGCCGCCTCGAGCGACCCGTCGGGCAGCAGGCGCCGGCCCATCGGCGTGTCGATGAGGCCCGGGCACACGGCATTCACCGTGACCCCGTCCGGTCCGTAGGCCTTCGCCAGGTGCCGGGTGAGCCCGAGGACGCCGTGCTTCGCGGTGGTGTAGTGCGCACCACCGGCGGTGCTGATCGTCTTGCCGGCGGTCGAGGAGAAGTTGACGATGCGTCCCCAGCGGCCATTGCGCATCGCGGGAAGCGCTCGCTGGCAGCACAGGAACGTCCCGTTGACGCTGACCGCGAGCACCCGGCCCCACTCGTCCTCGGTGATGTCCTCGAACGGGGTCGGCGGCGCGATGCCCGCCGCGTTGACCAGGATGTCGAGTCGCGTGAACTCCTCCAGCAGCGAGGCGAACGCACGCTCGACCTGGCCGCTGTCGGTCACATCGACCGCGACCGACCGGATGCGGTCCGCCGCCACCTCGAGTGTCGACGCCAGCTCGACGCGGTCGGGCGCGGTGAGATCGAACACCGCGACGGTCGCTCCGCGGCGGGCCAGGGCGTGCACAGTCGCGAGGCCCATGCCGCTGGCACCACCGGTCACGATCGCGACCCGGCCCTCGAGCTCCCGACTGTCCGCGCTGACGGGTGCCCGGAGCCCCTCGTCGGCGGTCATGCGCTTGCCACCATGGTGCGTGCGCGGCCGAAGGCGGCTGCCGCGAGTTCGAGTTGGCCGGCGGTGTGTGATGCCGATACCTGCACCCTGATCCGCTCCTCTCCTGTTGGTACGACGGGATGCGACAACGCGAAGGCTAGGACGCCGTCTCGCCGGAGTGAGGCAGCCACGTCGCGTGCCAACGAATCGCCGCGCAGCATCACAGGAATGATCGGGTGCTCACCGGGCAGTACGTCGTACCCGAGGACGAGCAAGGCCTTCCGGAGCCAGGCCGTGTTGGCGGCCAGGCGTTCGCGGAGCTCGGGGCGACCTCGTGCGATCCGGATCGCCGTGAGTGCCGCGGCGGCCAGCGGAGGGGCCATCGCGTTGGTGAAGATGTACGGACGCGACGCCTGCCGCAGTGTCTCGACGACAACATGTGAGCCGGCGACGAAACCTCCGGCGCCGCCGCCCAGCGCCTTGCCGAGCGTGCCAGTCAGTACGTCGACGCCGCCGTCCAGACCGTAGTACTCGGCGGTGCCGGCGCCGGTGGCTCCCAGCACACCCGTGGCGTGGGAGTCGTCGACCATGAGCGCTGCGTCGTAGCGTTCGGCGAGCTCGGTGAGCTGCGGCAGCGCAGCGACGTCGCCGTCCATGCTGAAGACTCCGTCGGTGACGATGAGTCGGTGGCGGGCATCCGCGCAGGCGGCCAGGCGGCCCTCGAGTTCGTCGAGGTCGGCGTGGCCGAAGACGTTCCGCCGGGCCGAGGTGAGGCGGATGCCGTCGATCAGGCTGGCGTGATTCAGTCCGTCGCTGAAGACTGCGTCGTCCCGGCCGAGCAGTGCGCCGAAGGTGCCGAGGTTCGCGTCGAAACACGAGCCGTACAGCACTGCGTCCTCGGCTCCGACCAGTTCGGCGATCGCCGCCTCGAGCTCGCCGTGGATCTCCCGCGTGCCGCACAGGACGCGTCCGGCGGTGACCCCGAGCCCCAGGTCGCGCAGCGCCCGCTGTGCCGACTCGAGGACCTCCGGGTCGGCGGCGAGCCCGAGGTAGTCGTTGGAGGCGAAGTTCACGAGGATCTCGCCGTCGACGCGCAGGGTCGGTCCCTGGATGCCTGAGGCAACGAGGTCGCGGCGCAGCCCGGTGGTCGTCCGGCGTACGTCGAGCTCGGTCCGGAGCCGGTCCAGGAACTTCGCGTTCACGCGGCCGGCCCGGTCCAGTCGGAGCAACCGACGACCTCGAAGCCACGGCTGGGGAACACCGCGTCCATGAAGAAGTCGTGTATCGCCTCGTCGCCGTCGGCGCAGCCGTCACGCAGTACGGTCACCTGGTAGCCACGGTCGGCCCCGTCGTAGCAGGTCGCGGCCACCATGGCGCTGGTGGCGACTCCGGCGATCACGAGGCTGTTGACGCCGGCCGCGCGCAGCACCAGGTCGAGATCCGTGCCGGCGAAGGCGCTCGCGCGGCGCTTCAGGACGACGACGTCCCCGTCGGCGATGGGTAGGTCGACCTCGGTTCCGGGCGATCCCTCGTGGAAGGCGTCCCCGGCCTCGTAGAACGATCTCAGCAGGGCACTGTCCGGCGGCACGTCGGTCCCGTTCGCCCGGAAGGCGAAGTGCACGAACACCACGAGGACGCCGGCCGCACGGGCGCGCGACAGCAGTTCGGTGACGGGCGGGACGACGTTCCGGGCGAACGGATAGTTGCCTGTGATCCCCTTCTGGAGATCGCCGATGATCAGTGCAGTGGTCAAGACCGGCTCCCGTCCAGCCGCTCGATCCGGCGCCCCGTGGTCAGCAGGACACCCATGGCGGCAAGCATGATGATGGCAATGGTGAGTAGAGCGTAGGAGAAACTGCCCGTCGCGTCCGCGATGGCGCCGGTGATGTAGGGACCGACGAATCCGCTCAGGTTGCTGACGGAGTTGATCAGCGCGATCCCGGAGGCGGCGGCCGCGCCGGTCAGGCCGATCGCCGGGATCCGCCAGAACTGCGGCATCGCGGAGATGATCCCGGCGACGCTCAGGCAGACCGCGAGGACGAACGGAAGGCCGCTGCTGGTGAACGTCGCCAGCACGAGCCCCGTCGCACCACAGGCCAGCGGTACGGCCGTCGCGGTGACAGCTGTCTTGCGGCTTGCGAAGCGAGCCCAGGTGAGCAGAGCGACCACGGACACCGCCCACGGGATCGCGGACAGCAGCACGCTGCTGACATCGCCGGCCGGACCGATGCTGTGCGTGATGGACGCGATCATCGTGGGCAGGAAGTACGCCAGTGGATACAGTCCGAACGCGATCGCGAACCACGTCACGGCCATCGCCCAGACCCGACCGCTGGTCAACGCCTCGCGCAGACCGGTGAGCGCGCCGTTGGCGCGGTGTTCGGCGGCCTCGGCGGCGAGCGTGTTCTTGATGCCGGCCTTCTCCCCGTCGTCGAGCCAGTGGGCGTCGCTCGGGCGATCCGGCAGCAACGAGAAGATCAGGACGCTGACCACGACGGTCAGGGCGCCCTCGATGAGGAACAAGGCCCGCCAGCCGGTGAGACCGAGCACCTGCTCACCCCACTTGAGCACCGCCGCCGCCAGGGGAGACCCGATGATCGCCGATACCGGCGTCATCAGGATGAACAGCGACAGGGCCCAGGAACGCTGGCGGCGCGGGAACCAGTAGGTGATGTAGAGCAGGATTCCGGCGCCCAGGCCGGCTTCGGCGAACCCCAGCAGCAGCCGTGCGACGAACAGCGTGGCGGCCGAGTCGACGGCCGCCGTCGCGGCGGTGATCAGGCCCCAGGTGATCATGATCCGGGCGATCCAGACCCGGGCGCCGAACCGGCGCAGCATCATGTTGCTCGGCACTTCGACGAGGACGTAGCCGATGAAGAACAGGCCGGCGGCGAGGCCGAGCTGCGACTTGGTCAGGCCCAGGTCACGCGACATCGGTGCGGCGATGTAACCGAGGTTCGCGCGGTCGGTGAAGCTCACCACGTACGCGAGGCCGATCAGCGGAGTGATCCGGAGGCTGACCTTGCGCCAGGTTTGAGGTGCGACGCAGTTCTGGGTGGAAGCGGCGGTTGAACTCATCGGAAGTCCGATCGGGTCGGTGGGGATGATGTTTCCGTGGCCCTGGTCCGGGCCGCAACGACGCGTCAGCGCGTCCTGCCGCGCAACCTGGCGGTGGCGCCGGCGTCGATGACGCCGTCGTCGGTGACGACGACGCCGTAGTCCCGTGCTGCTCCGGCGTGCGTGACCTTGCCGTCGAGCACGTCGTCGAGGACCCGCTCCGGGGTGCGCTCGAAGGCGAGACCGTGCCCGCCGCCGCCGGCGGTCACATGCCGGTGACGGTTACCCGCAGTCATCACGAAATGCGGTTTGGAGGCCAGCACCCGCTCGTCCTGACCGTCGGGATCGAGGATGTTGAGCGACGGCGTCCCCAGTTCGCCGCCGGCCAGCCCGTAGGGCAGGAACTTGCGCCGGTCCGACCTGATCTGCACGGTCGCCTCGGGTGCCAGCAGGGTCATGTCCCGGAACGTCGCCAAGCCGCCACGCCAGCGACCTGCTCCACCGGAGTCCGGCAGGTAGCCGTACCCGTCGATGCGGATGTGTCCGGAGCGTTCCAGCTCCTCGACAGGGGTGTTCGTCAGATTGGAGCCCAGCGCGCTGATCCCGTCCACACCGTCCCGATCCGGACGCGCGCCCCACGCTCCGGCCAGGGGATCCCACAGTACGACGGACTCCCCGTCGGCCTCGACGATGCCGATCGCGATCCCGTTGGGCCCGCCGTCCCCGGCGGCGGGCACCCGGGTCGGGAACACCGGGGCGAGCGCCCCGAGGACCGCGTCGACGATCCGGAAGCCCACCAGACCACGGGCAGCGCGTGCGGCGGGCCGCTGTCCGTTGAGGATCGAGGCCTCGGGGATGACGAACGTGAACGGCCGGTAGAACCCGCTGTTGGCCGGGATGTCCGAGGAGAGCACACCTTGCAGGGCGGCATAGCCCGCGGAGCGGGTGAAGGACTCCGTCGCGTTCAGAGCGGAGCTGACCTGCGGCGCGGAACCGGTGAAGTCGAGTTCGATCCCGGTCTCGGACAGCGTGGCCACCACCCGGATCGGAATCGGCCCCGAGCCCATGCCGTCGTCGTCGATGTGGTCGGTGAACTCGTAGGTGCCCGGAACCGCCTCGGCCAGCGCGGCCCGCAGCAGCGTCTCGGAGTAGTCGAGCAACTCGTCGATGAGGGAGGCGAGTCGTTCGACGCCGTGACGTGCCGCGAGCGCGCGCAGGCCTTCGGCCCCGGTGTGGCAGGCCGCCAGTTGGGACTCGAGGTCGCCGCGCAGCAGCTCGGGTTCGCGGACGTTGCGCAGGATCAGCCGCAGGAACGTCTCGTTCAGGGTGCCGGCGTCGACCAGCCGAGACGGTGGGATCTGCACCCCTTCGGCGAAGATGCTGGTCGACTGCACGGCCATGGAACCAGCCGACCAGCCGCCGACGTCGGTGTGGTTGACGACCGTGACGGAGAAACCCAGCAGCGTCTGTCCGGTGAAGACCGGGGAGACCGCGAAGATGTCCGGCAGGTGCATGCCGCCCAGGGACGGGTCGTTCAGCAGGTAGATGTCTCCGGGCTGGATGTTGCCGCCGAACTCGTCGAAGATCGCCTCCATCGCGGCCGGAATGGACCCCAGGTGCAGCGGCAGGGTGTTGGCCTGGGCGATCACCCGGCCCTCGGCGTCGCACAGGGCGGCGGAGAAGTCCATGCTGGAGGCAACGAGTTGCGAGTGCGCGGTGCGCAGGATCGTGATCGCCATCTCGTCGGCGAGCCCGGTGACGGCATTGCGGAAGACCTCGAAGGTCACGGCGTCGCGGATCATTCGGGACTCCAGGTGATGACGATGTTGTTGAACCGGTCGCGGCGTACGCGGGCACCGGGTGGGACGAGGGTGGTGGCGTCCATGTCCTCGACGATCATCGGGCCCTCGACGGGCTCGGTGCCGAGATCGGCGCGAGACACCACCGGCGTCCGCACGGTCTCGGCGAAACGGCAGTCGCGGGTGGTGGGCTCGTGCTCCGCGACGACGGGGGAGTTCAGCACGTCCGCGATCGACACCGACGTGGGCAGCCGGCCGCGGACCCGCAGGTTGACCAGCTCGACCAGCTCGTCCGAGCCGGCCCGGCCGTACGTGCGCTTGTGCTCGGCATGGAACCGGGCGCGCACCTCGGCGAGCAGGTCCTCGGTCAGGTCGCCGTCGGGCACCCGGATACGGAGCTCGAAGCGCTGACCGTGATAGCGCATGTCCAGCAGCCGGTCGACGACGGCCCCGGCGCCCAGCTCCGCGCTCACCTTCGTACCCAGGAGTCCGAACTCCGCCGCGAGCGCGCTCACGTCGGCGAATTCGTCCCGGTACGGCGTGAGTTCGTGGCGTTCGGTGTCGGCGACGAGCAGGCCGAGGCTGCTGAACAGGCCCGGATACACCGGCACGATGACGGTCGAGATGCCCAGCTCGCGGGCCAGCGCGGCGGCATAGAGCGGACCGGCGCCGCCGAACGCGACCATGGTCGCCTCGCGCGGGTCACGGCCGCGTTCGCTGGTCACAGCCTTCACCGCGGTCGTCATGCTCGACACGGCCACCTGGTACGCGCCACGCGCCGTACCGGGCACGTCGCCGCCGAGCTGCTCGGCGACCGGTGTCAGTGACTTCACCGCCAGATCGGGATGAATCGCCACCCGGCCACCGGCGAGCGCCTCCGGGCTGAGATAGCCGAGCGTCACGTTGGCGTCGGTCAGTGTCGGCAGCTCACCGCCCTGGCCGTAGCAGGCCGGGCCGGGACGCGACCCGGCGCTGGCGGGTCCCACGTGGAGCGCGCCCGCCGCGTCGACGGAGATGATGCTGCCGCCCCCGGAGCCGACCTCGGCGATGTCGATCGACGGTGCCCGGACCGGGTACCCGGCGCCGGAACTGATGCCGCGGGCAACGTTCATGCCGCCGCCGACCTCGTAGTCGGCCGACACGAACGGTTCGCCGTGCTCGATCAGGGACGCCTTCGCGGTCGTCCCACCCATGTCGAACGCGACCACTGTCGACAAGCCGATCAGCTGCGCGAGCTTCTGTACGGCGGTGACGCCGGCCGCCGGGCCGGACTCGATGATCTGCACCGGCCGGTGCGCGACGGACGCCGCGTCGAGCAGTCCTCCGCTGGACTGCATGACCAGCAGCGGGGCGCTCACCTTCACCGCCCGCAGCCCTTCCTCCAGCCGGGTCAAGTAGCCGTGCACCGCGGGACCGACGTACGCGTTGACCGTCGCGGTGCTCGTGCGTTCGAACTCGTGCGGCTGGGGCGAGACATCGACCGATGCGGTCACGTACACACCGGGCAGTGCTGCTCGCAGCAGTTCGGCGACCCGGCGCTCCTCGTCCGGGCGGACGTAGGAGTTGATCAGGCACAGCGCCACCGCTTGGATTCCGTCGGCTCGCAGGCGCGCGGCCAGGTCGCGAACCTCGTCCTCGTCCGTCGGTGGCTCGAGTCGTCCGTCGGCGGTGATCCGCTGGTCGAGTTCGTACCGGTTGCGGCGGCGCGCGAGCGGTTGCGGCTTCGACCACGACAAGTCGTACAGCACCGGGCGTCGCAGCCGCCCGATCTCCAGCACGTCGCGGAACCCGCGGGTCGTGACCACCGCGGTGCGGACGCCGTTCATCGCCAGGATCGCGTTGGTGGCCACGGTGGTCCCGTGCAGCATGGCGACCACCGATTCCGGCTCGGCCTCGGCCGACGAGAGGACGTCGATGGTCGCCGCCACGACGCCCGAGCCGTAGTCCGGGGGAGTGGACGGGACCTTGATCGGCACGACCTCGCCGGCCGGGCCGAGGGCGATGACGTCGGTGAAGGTGCCGCCGATGTCAGCGCCGACGCGCCAGCCGGGCAGATGCGGATCGGGACTGGGACGCACTGAGATCTCCTTCGCTCGCCACCAATTGAAATCACAGTAGGAGCGAGTTGAGATATCAGCAAGACCTAGTTGCTATTTTTCTTGGGCTCTGTGATAGGCGTTGACCTCTTTCGAGTCCGGATGGGGTGACGTGGGGTCGCCGGTTGGCACCTTCAGCCGGGACCCCTGCGCGTACCCGAGTGCTGGATCTCCCGGACGGCCGGGAGCCCCTCGCCGTCGAGGCGTACGACGACGTGATCGTTCCAGCGCTCGTCGGTGTGGGGATGGTCCGAGCGCCAGTGGCAGCCGCGGCTCTCCTGTCGTGCGGTCGCTGCGGTGACGACGGATCGCGCCACCGTCGCCAGCGGTCCGTTGCCCAGGGCCCTGAGTTCGTCCGTGGCGGCGTTGAGGCCCGCGGCGTCGCGCCGGATACCGGCGTACTTGGTCAGGATCGCGCGGACCCGCTCCGGTTCGCGATCGTGGTCCAGCCTCACCTCGTGGCAGCGCTCGTGCGTCGCCGTGGGCAGGTCCAGCGTCAGTTCCGTCGCAACGCGTCGTCCGAAGACCAGTCCCTCCAGCAGGCTGTTGGAGGCGAGCCGGTTGGCCCCGTGCACACCGGTGGCCGCGACCTCGCCGACGGCGTACAGGCCTGGTACGTCGGTCGCACCGTTGCGGTCGACCCGAACGCCGCCACACAGGAAGTGCTCGGCGGGCGCGACCGGGATCTGCCCGGACAGCAGGTCGACGCCGATCCGCGCGCAGGACGCCAGCACGGTCGGGAACCGCCGACGGA
>Ga0164241_10004221_pt1 | contig 14017 bp, 11 predicted proteins | sample OricomyardsoilBY_FD_108780 | JGI IMG/M metagenome (GOLD analysis project Ga0164241, IMG submission 108780) | Backyard soil microbial communities from Emeryville, California, USA - Original compost - Back yard soil (BY) | ecosystem: Environmental > Terrestrial > Soil > Unclassified | place: USA...
AGATCGGGCGCAATCACAAAACAGTCCTGCGCAAGCAGGTCCATCACCCCGCGAAAAGATGCCGAGGAACTCGGAAAGCCATGAATGAGGAGAAGCGCAGGCTGCGCACGCGCACCAGCAAGACGGACGGCAATTTCACTTCCGCCAATATCGAACCTACGCAATTCTTCTTTGATCATGGAACAATCTCATACCGAATCAGGTTCGCGGCCTAAGAAGCGACTAGCCGCGCCATAAATGAACGACTTTGAAGAAAATGAGACGGAGTTCCCACCGCCGCCGTGAGCTGGGTATTCCCTACGTTTTACTCCTACGATCAATTCACTCTTCACTCATTAAAAGTACATCCGTTGTAGTATTGAAAACCGTCCCATCTTCAAGCTGAATTTCCAGCGCAAAGGCCACACTACCACCTGCCAAAAGATCGGGGTCGCTAAAGGTCAACATAGCTGCAGATGATTCACTTTGCTTCCAGCTCATAGAGACGGCTCGAAAAGCATTACCCAGCAGATTCCATTCATCCAGGGACATTGCAGTGTCGGGGAATTTTTGCGACGAGATGACACGAAAGAGCCCATTGGCGTCCGCGCCCGGTTGAAGATAAAAATTCTCCGATGCCGCCACAGTAATATTGATAGCAACCACATCACTGACGATGTTTGGAGGAGAAAGCGAGCAGGCATGGGCTTGATTGAAAAAGTTGAATCGGAAACTCCACAGGAGAGTCGGTTCTTGACTTTGTTGAGCGAAATATCCACTCCAGTCCAACACGCCAGTGGGCACCAACGCGACCGCCGCCGGATCGTAGACTTGTCCTCCGGTTAAGATATCCTCCTCATCAATTTGAAAGCCGCGGTAGACTTTGTTGATCGGACCGGGTTCGTTCTTAACCCATTGCGCAGAAAAATCCGTAAATACGGCGTTCGCACTTAAAGGCTCATTTCCGCAGGTTCCACCACAAGCCGTCAAGAAAGTCACTAACGCCATACAAGAAAATATAGATTTCATTGCAATCCCCCAAATAATTCCATGTGCTCTACCATTAATCCGCGAATCTATTGCGCTGTTGAGCGCAAGACAATACGTAAATTTACGTAACTTGGAGGGAGTGCGACGCGCTACTTAATCCCACTTCGCGAGCATTTCTGAACGACGTTTGGTTTGCGCCAATAATGAGATACCGCTATCCACATCAAGGAAGTCGACAATAGCATTACTCAATTGCTGCGGATTTACATGCACCTCTTCAAAAAATCGGTGGTAGATCGCATTCGGACGGTTTTCCAGTTCAAATAATTTTGCGAAGCGGCTGAACTGCGTTTTAACGCCTTGGGAAATCGTTATGCCGCCCACTTGGGCTGGGCCACTGATTAAACGTCTTAATTCAATAATGACTTCCTGATTTGTCGCCTTCTGCCATTTAGTATCGCCATTGAGAACCGACAACATATCACGCACAGTGGTGGTTGCCTTTTGCATCTTCTTTGCGCCAGGCTGTTCATTTAACGACTTTAGAAACGCTGTGTAATCATTGCTGAAATTTTCTGCGCCGCGGTCGATGATAGGATTGCCCTCTCTATTCGCAACGTCATTGAGGGAAGGATTAGCGACCAGCCCGGCGCCCGTTTTGCGTTTATGGTTCCAGCTTTTCAGATGCGGATACAAACTGCCCAAACCGGTTGTGTGTCCCTCACACTTCAACATGACATAGCTACGGCCTTCCGTCGCAACCCATTGCACCAATAACTCGCTGTAACCTTTGAGAAATGCAAAACCTTTGTGCGCGGAGCGTCCCTTTCCATCCAAATGACTACTTTTGCGTGTCGGCAATTTTTCAAATGCCTTTTTTAAAGCCTGTGATTCTGTAGGGGTCATTCGCAAAAAATATGTGCCTTTTTCCATTGGCTTATAAAGCCAACAGGCCACGAACAACGATTGAAATAACGCAGCGGCGTCATCTACTTTATCGGCTGATTTTAGTGTTGCATGGACATCAAAATTTGTACGACTGAAATGAGTAGTAAGGTACTGACAAAAATCGTGATAATTCTGAAACGAAGAGCAAAAGACCTGACTACTTTCACCCTGTGTCAGGAACCAGCGTAGAAATTGGGAAATGTCTGACATGCCGCATCCTTCATTATCAAATCGGTTTATGAGCACTAGCTCGTGCAAGCCATTATCCACTCCCTTGTAAAACCGCTCCTGACAAGCAACGTGGAAAAATGCCAGACTCATGCCTTGTGTGTCAACCTGAAGTCACCCAGTGTATGAGGCAACGTAGAACTCCAGGCTAGCACCCAATGGCTGCACTCTCTGACCAATTTCAAAGCTGCAATGGCCCATTGATGGAGCTGCGTGGAGAACTCAGTGATTGAATGTCACGTGTTATTGAGGAGTTTTGTCGAGCTGGTAAATCGCCTGGATAAAGCGCGTCAGATCAAACTCATAACTTTCATTCAACCGCTTCCCATGCACGCGCCTAGGAGAGGAAATATAAACCATATTCTAGCGGATAGTTTGCATTACTGCCCAAAAACGTCGAAAAACGACGTCGAAATAGGAATTAATAAACCCACCTGGAACAGGAAATAAATATTCGGCAGACCCGCTGACGGAATCAAACTATCCCATTCCTCATCGAACCCGCTGTTACTCACATGGATAAAAAGCGTTGTATAAGTTCGCTTTCCATTTCCCGATCACTTCAAGGAATCCAGAAAAGGCTCCTGGCACCCGGCGAACTTTGCCCCGCTATTATCAATACTTACAGGCCTAAAGCGGTTCGATATGATTATGGCGGGGATTAGTAAAAGGAATGCAACCACAAATGCCAGCGCTCCAGCCGGCTCCTGATTCGCCACCAAAAACATCCCGCCGCACACAAATAGAAGTGAACCACCTAAAAATGAGTATATTTTCTTTCTCCTGGCTGAGCGATGCGCCTTGCAATATCCGGGGGAAACCTTCGTCTTCTTCCGCACAAAAATCGCAATAAACGCATAGATCAGGATATTGAGGAGTATAAGAAAATACAGCCAAGGGGAGTGCCAATACATCGTTTTTTGTTTTATCGGGGTAGCCGCTTCTGCATTACAAATAATGCAACGCGGCGGCAGATCACGTCCTTTGGGTACAAAGGCGTACTTGCCCTCCCGCCGGCAGTCTTGACTGTTATCCATCTCCGTGCGTGATCGGGGTGATTGGTACGGATTTTCTATAGTCATTTTGGTATACCTGAAATTCTACAAAGCGCTTATCGCTCACCTAAGGCCACACAAATTGAATTTCCTGGCAGCCAGACTCTACTTCCTGCAAACACTCACCATACGATTGCAATTCATTCACAACCGCACCGCTGTCAAAACTCAATAATTTTGGCGGCATCAGAATTGATCTTTTGCCCGGCTCTAACACCAATGATCCACTTTCAAATCGGATCGTTCCTATCTCGGAAAAATGCACCTTAAATGACGCTATGGGAACAGCACCAAAAACAATCGCATTCTCAGCATTGGATAGGCGTACTGAGTACCAACTCAAGCAGCTTAACAACACAGCCGGCACCAAGAACTACCACAAAAATCGTCTGCCGAGCAGGGCCGCCAAAAGTACAACCATTACCGCGAGTAAAAGAAAGATTTGAAAGGAGAGCGAGAATGCCGCAACAGAATCGAGCGTATGAAATTCTGGCAACCAACACCACAAATTATTCGCGACAAAGCCAAACACCATCAACCCGGCTAATAGAAACGCAGATATGACGCTTATAATCTTCAAGGCAAATGGGTTCCCCTAGAAACCAATCCCGATTCCGAAGTTTTGCGCCAGCGCACGATATACATGGGGAATGGGTTGCATATCCGCAAGCTTTCATTCCGCAAAGAGCTCACTTACCACGAGAATTTAGCCTCCCCCATGCTGGGCTAAGCTCCTGCTTTTGAGACGACCAAAGCCTCGCTCGTCGTTCCTTTTTTTAGGGTTCCTTGGAGTCTCGTATTTTTCCGTTCGGGAAGAAGGGATAAACAATGGACTTTATGGCAAATAGCCAAATTCAATTTCCCATGTTCCCTTTTTACCCGAATGCCCTCAATGATGAGCAGGCGTTCCTATTTTTACTTGGTCTACGTGTTGAGTGCTATCTACTGCGTCGACCTTCTCTTTTATCGAAGCAGAAAGAGCTGGCCATGCTTTCCACCTAAAATATTGAAGATAATCTTCTTCAACTGCATCACGATAGAGATTTACTGCTCTTTGGTCCTGTCCGAGAATTGAAAAAGAACATGCTTTGACGCCATTGCATTTCGATTTAGCCGAAAGATTTTGGATAAAAATCTTGTCAAACTTACTCGAGCCTAACATTTTGTACGAGAAATTCAAATTTATCATCACTGTTTCGTGTTTCGTTAGATCGACCTCATCTTTGAATTTGTCACAAAGATCAACCACTGCAGCATAATCCCCGTTTTTTAGCAACAAATACGACTTTGATGTCAGGTAATCCGGCAGGGGCAATCCATACATGAACGCCTGCTCCAAATATTTTATAGCCTCTATAAATTCCCCTACAAGAGTTTTAATTTCCGACTCAACTTGCATGAAACTTTCTCGTGGAATATGACGCTTTATAGTCTTTTTGTGCTTATTGAGCTTCGTCAGATCCAAATCCGGAAAAGCCTTAGCCAAATCGACAATCCTCTCAATTTCGTCGTAGCAGTCTTCTCTATCGAGCGCCAATTCAAGACACTCTTTGGCTTTTACTAGATTTTTTTTCCTACTTATAAGGTATCTACATTTTCCGACCAATATCTCAACTGGTGTTCTATCAGTTGCCACCCCATAAAAATCCTCATAAAATCGAGATAAGACACGATCCAAATCATCACTTGGCTTTGCAGCACACTTGTGTGATGTATCTGCAATCAAAAGGTCCACGGCTCTTCTTTTATCAATCGAAGACGATTCACGCATTCCCATCATCTCTTTCATGTGCTCCGCAAGTTGATCTATTGATTCCTTTTCCGATAAATAGTTAGACTTTATTCGTAGAGTTTGCGGATGAGTCGGATTCATCTCCTGGGCCTTAAGTATCAGATCAGATTTTTTTTGGCTCGCAGATTCAACTTCGTCAACGCCTCCATTCCATTCATCGCGATTAGATAGGAGTCTGTATTTTTGCCACCAAGCACTATTCTCCAAACTAGGATTGAGCCGCAAACTTTCTTCTAGATATGACAAGACCTCAGAAAATTCCAACCGACTCTTTCGCATGGATTTATGATAATTGCAGCCGTAACGTGCCAATGCGTTTAATACCGCATAGCTATACTGAAATTTAGCCTTAATTTCTTTTAGATACTCGTATTGCGATTGACTTTTTTCAAGGCAGGCCGCTTTCATCAAGTGAAAAGTCGGACGGAAAGGATCCTCGCTAATCAAGCGATCAGCCCATCTAATAGCATTACTCATATCTTCCCTCTCCGAACATATACGGACCATAGTTTGCATATATGTTAGGCGCGCACCGGAACCTTGGGTCGAACTGAGATATTCTTCGCATGCGGCATACGCATCATCAAAGTTTTCTTTTTCGATAAAGCTATCTATTTCAAGAAGATTCCGCGTATCAGCCATAGACAAACCCGAAGAGTCGTCACCTTTATTTCTATTCTTTAGCAAGTCCGAAACATCGTGCCTATCTCGGCTATTTTTTATTTCTATTAGCTCTGCGGATATTATGCTGCTTCGCAGAGAAAGCTTGCATTCGTCCAACAAAATTGATTTTACCGTTTTTTGCAGTTTCGAATGCTTAATATTTGACTCAATATCAAGTTTTCGATTAGCGAGCATATGGAAGGCCTTAGCCATAAATTCATCAAATCCTTCCATCAAAACAGGATACACCTTGTCTTTCCAGAGTAAATTTCTAAGATGGAGAGATATATGATCATCTTCACGCATACACCAATAGATTCCATTCTTGACGTAATTTTCTTGCTTACAAAGAAAATCGAGAACATCCATCACAGACCTATCTGTGCCAGAATACCCGATTACAATCAAACCGTAATCTTTGCAAAACTCAACCAATTTATCCTTAGTATTTTGCTCCAACGACTCTGTTTCTCGAACGGTACTTTTAATGTCATCAAACAAATAGTCGCCGTGAAGCTTTATTATTTTTGGTCTTTTAGATGTTACCGATACTGAATGTATTGATGAATCATGTGCACACACGATAGGTCTTCTATTTGAAAACTGATAAAATGATTCGCTTAAGAGATCATCGAAGTTTGTGGTGAATATAGTATTAAAATAATTCTGATCAACAAGCGAAGTTAGGTATGCATGCCCAATGGAAGGAAGCTTTCCATCAACTTCTTGCTCAACAAACCTCCGTCTCTGGCTTGGCAAATCATACTTTTTCTCAAAAAGAGATGAATATGGGTGAATAGGGTTATACCAGGATGTATGATTTTTTTCGAAGAATGTCTTAATTTCTTCAATATCGTGCGATTCACATCTTGCGAAACGCTCGTATAACTCTACTAACCAAAGATTGATCAGTTGCTCTGCCGATCGAATTCCTGATGTTACAGATGCTCCCGCACCTAAAAGGAGCGAATAGTTGGAAGCGCCATCCTCCCTCGTACCTATATGACGAATAAGGTCTTTCTCGGTTCTTAGTTTGTGGGACAGATCGCCTTTGCCAGATAAAAGTTCACTAGCCTTCACTTTCGTTCTCCTAGTTCAACATTAATGTAAATGACTATCTCAGCCATCTTTATCCAAAGCTGGTTGCTCTCTTTAGTGAGACGGACATGTGACATCAAAACTTATGGTAATCCCCGGCTACCCATCCGGATAACACGAAATAAATGAACCTGATGCCTCTTCCGCATCAAAAAATCCCGCTCCAGGCGCTCTCGTCTGTATGCACAAAAACACCATCCAAATTTATCAGCCTAGGCCGCCCCGCCTCCCTTAGCAAATTGGTTTTGGTGTTTAGCAGTTAGTATCTGGCTTTTTAGCCTGATGCCATTTCCAGTCGCCACCTCTTAGGATTTCCACCTATTTTTGCAAGATAGAATTTTCCACCCTGCATTACTTATTTTTGGTGTCGAACAATTTGCCAGTGTGCGGTGTGCGCCGAGGGTGCTGCTGCCAATGTTTTATATAAATGTTCGTATGACAATATGCTTAACAATGGCACCGATGCGTTTATCCGATGGGCGATGGTCGCGTATTAATGCTCGGTAAATACAGGGGAATATCTTGAAATCGCATGTTGTACTCGTATGAATTGTTCTTTCGAGATCGCAAAAAACATACAACTGCGACTGTGACTATGCTTGGCCGCGACTGGCGCGGAGCATGTGATCAATCGCTTAACAGCGATATTCGTGCCAGTTCAGGTGCCGAGTACAAACGCCATTACGTGACCAAGCGCACTGCCATCGCAGGCTTCTTCATCCAGAATAGATCACGCTGTACCCCAGACACTCAATCCGGAGAACTCAATCATGTGGACAAAACCTGCTTTTGAAGATCTGCGCATCGGTTTTGAAGTCACCATGTACTTCAGCCACCGTTAACTCCCCCAGTGCGCCGTCTTTAAGAGACGGCGTACATTTCCCCCTCATATGAAAATCCGCATTCTGGGTTCCGCCGCTGGCGGTGGCTTTCCTCAGTGGAATTGCAACTGTCGCAACTGCCAAGGCGTTCGCACCGGTAGCATCCGCGCTAAACCGCGCACGCAATCCTCTATTGCGGTGAGTATGGATGATCGCCGCTGGGTGTTATTCAACACGTCGCCGGATATACGGGCGCAGTTGGAGGCCTTTCCTGAGATTCAACCCCGGGAGGGCAAACGCGATACCGGTGTGGCGGCGATTATTTTTATGGACAGCCAGATCGACCACACCACCGGCCTGCTGATGCTGCGCGAAGGCTGTCCGCATCAGGTGTATTGCACCGATTGCGTGTATGAAGACCTGACCACGGGCTTCCCCATTTTCCGCATGCTGGAAGCCTGGAATGGTGGTGTGGTGCGGCATCGCATTGATCTCGCCAGCTCCTTTACCATCACCGATATTGAGGGTTTGCGGCTCACGCCGGTACCGCTGTCCAGCAAGGCGCCGCCTTATTCGCCCCACCGTCACAATCCTCAACCCGGGGACAATATCGGCGTGTTGATCGAGGATGTGATGGCCAGTAAGAGCGCGTTTTACGCCCCCGGTCTGGGCGTGGTGGAAACGCATCTGCTTCCTTTTATGCGGGCGGCGGACGTGCTGTTGGTGGACGGCACCTTTTGGCGCGAGGACGAAATGCAGGTGGCGGAGGTGGGTACCAAGCGGGCGAGCGAGATGGGCCATTTGCCGCAGTCCGGCCCTGGCGGCATGATCGAGGTGCTGGATGGACTGGCCAAGCCGCGCAAAGTGCTTATCCACATCAACAACACCAACCCCATATTGGACGAGGATTCGCCGGAGCGGGACCAGCTGCGCCGTCACAATATCGAAGTGGCCTACGACGGTTTGACCCTCGACCTATCTGCGTGAGACCTGTTTATGATCGCCCCCTGGAGCCGTGAAGAATTCGAAGCGCGGCTGCGCGCCAAAGGCGCCCGCTATCACATCCACCATCCCTTCCATATCGCCATGAACAGCGGGCAATGCACGCCGGAACAGATCCGGGGCTGGGTGGCCAACCGCTTTTATTACCAGGTCATCATTCCGCAGAAAGACGCCGCCATATTGGCCAATTGCGATAACCGGGAAGTGCGGCGCCAATGGATTCAGCGCATTCTCGATCACGACGGACGGCCCGGCGAAGACGGCGGCATAGAAGCCTGGTTGCGTTTGGGTGAGGCGTGCGGCATGAGCCGGGAGGAAATACTGGACCAGCGCCACCTGCTGCCGGGTGTGCGTTTTGCGGTGGATGCTTATTTGAATTTCGCCCGACGCGCCACTTGGCAAGAGGCCGCCTGCTCATCATTGACCGAACTTTTCGCTCCGGAAATTCATCAACGACGGTTGGATAATTGGCCGCAACATTATCCGTGGATCGAGCCCGCGGGATATTCCTACTTCCGCAATCGCTTGAATGAAGCGCGGCGCGATGTGGAGCAGGGATTGCGCGTGACACTGGATTACTTTGTTACCCGCGTACAGCAGGAGCACGCTTTGTCTCTGCTGCAATTTAAGCTCGATATTTTGTGGACCATACTGGACGCCATGACCATGGCCTATGTGCACAAAACTCCGCCCTATCACAATTGCGAGCGACCTCATGACTGGACTCATCAATAGCCAATGGGTACCGCGCATCAATCCGCATTTCCGCTTGCAGTGGGAGCCCGCGCAGGAGGCCTATGTGCTGCTTTATCCGGAAGGCATGATCAAATTGAATTTCAGCGGCGGTGAAATTCTCTCCCGTTGCGACGGTAAAAAACCCATAGGGAATGTTGTACTGGAACTGCAACAAAAATTCCCCGAGGCAGAGGGAATTGAAACGGATATCAAAGAATTTTTTGCCACCGCTTTTGAACGGCGCTGGCTGAGCCATGAGTGACATAAGCACAACCGCTGTAAAGCCACCATTCTGGCTGCTCGCCGAACTCACCTACCGCTGCCCGTTGCAGTGTCCTTATTGCTCCAACCCTATTGAATTTGCATCCATTAAAGAAGAATTAAATACCGAGGATTGGTTTCGCGTAATGCGCGAGGCGCGGGAAATGGGCGCGGTGCAATTGGGATTTTCCGGCGGCGAGCCGCTGGTGCGGAAGGATCTGCCGGTTTTAGTGAGTGAAGCAAGGCGCCTGGGGTATTACATCAATCTGATCACCTCCGGCGTAGGCATGAATGCGGACAAAATCGCCTCGCTCAAACAAGCGGGGCTGGACCATATTCAAATCAGCTTCCAAGCCAGTTCTGCCGAATTGAATAATTATTTTGCCGGCAGTGATAAAGCCTTCGCGCAGAAACTAGCGATGGCGCAGGAGGTAAAAAAGCAGGGTTATCCCATGGTGCTCAACTTCGTTCTGCACCGGGGCAATGTGGATCAGGTGGATCAGATACTGGAATTGTCCGCGCGCTTGCAGGCGGATTATGTGGAGCTGGCCAATACCCAGTATTACGGCTGGGCCTTCCACAATCGCGAACAGTTGTTGCCCTCGCGGGAGCAATTGCAAAAAGCCGAAGCGATGGTGCAGCAGTATCGGGAAAAATTCGGCGAGAAGATGAAAATCATTTTTGTGGTGCCGGATTATTACGAAACCCGCCCCAAACGCTGCATGAATGGCTGGGGCAATATTTTTCTCACCGTCACACCCGACGGCACCGCCCTGCCCTGCCATAGCGCCCGCCAGTTGCCTATTGAATTTCCCAATATCCGAGAATGGTCCATTGCGGATCTCTGGCAAAAATCACCGGGTTTTAATATTTTTCGCGGCGACGACTGGATGCGCGAACCCTGTCGCAGCTGCCCGGAAAAATCCCAGGATTTAGGCGGCTGCCGCTGCCAGGCATTTATGCTCAGTGGCGATGCAGCCAATGCGGACCCGGTATGCGATAAAAGCCCGCATCATCATTTGATTAAGGACACTGTGGCCAAGGCGCAATGCGAAGCGGGAGAACAGCCTTTGGTGTTTCGGAATTGGGGGAATTCGAAGCAGTTGATGGATAAGTGTTAGATAAATCCGTTTTCTTTTGATTGTCTTAATTTCTACCACCGCTCCAGAGCTCCACCAATATTTTCCGGAACCGCTGCAAGTACGTCCGTGTAAGCTCCCCCACAGACGTCCTGTCTGTGAGGGTTCCGGAAAACATTGCTGAACCTCTTCCGCTACGAGCCATATTCAGAAATCGTAATACAACAAAAATATTATCTGGCTCGGTGCCCCGACACCTCTGCCCCCGCATCCCGTGGCAATTGCAAACACAACATGGATGCAGCAGTGACCACTATTCCCATCACCACAAACGCCACCTGAAAATTCAACAGCACCGGTTCCGAATACCCTGCCGCCGCTTGGCCTACTGCCAGTATTAATGCACTCAGTGCAATCGCCAGCACCATGGAAACCTGCATCAACATGGAGGTGAGTGTGGCGGCGGAGCTGTGCATGGGGCCGCTCACGTCCGCGAGTGCCAGCGTATTCAGCGCGCTGTATTGCAGGGAACGCGTAAGGCCCGAAAGCAGTAATACTGCGAGTAGCAAAGTGGGGCTGTTATCCGGCGGGAAAAATGCGATGGCCGCGACAAAAAATCCGCACAAAGCGCCGTTGAACACCACCACGTTGCGAAAGCCAAATCGCCGCAGCGTGCTGGTGGAAATTGTCTTCATGCCCAGATTGCCGAGGAAATACACCAGCAGATAACTCCCGGCGGCCAGCGGTGTAAAACCGTAGGCCAATTGCAGCATCAGCGGTAGCAGAAACGGCGTGGCATTGATGCCCACCCGCACCCACATGCCCGCGCGAAGGCTGGCCAGCGCAAAGGTTGGAATGGCGAAAGGTTTCAGGCTGAAGAGCGGTTGATCCGTGTTTTTTAAATGGCGCACGGCCAGCAGAGCCAACACACCACCCGCTGCCACCAGAATGATCGACTGGGTACGACTGATCCATTGATGCGCGAGGGATTCCAATCCCAACAGCAATCCCACCAACGCACCGCCGGATAATAAAAATCCCAAAAGATCGAAACGTCTTCGTGCGCCCGGCGCCACTGGTGGAATAAATTTCAGCGTGAGAAAAAAAGCGATCATGCCGAGGGGCAGATTAATCAAAAAATTCCAGCGCCAGGAAAAATACGTGGTGATAAAACCGCCCAGTGCTGGGGCGATGACCGGCGCCGTCAATGCCGGCCAGGTGATTAAAGCCATGGCCTGCACCAGTTCGGATTTTTTGGTGTGGCCCAGCACCAGCACCCGGCCTATGGGCGTCATAAGCGCACCGCCGAACCCCTGCAAGGCGCGGGCGGCAATAAATTCGGGAAGGCTCTGCGCCAACCCGCAGGCGAGGGACGCCAGGGAAAACAAAACAATGGAAAACAGGAAAATCCGCTGCCCGCCAAAGCGGTCCGACAGCCAACCCGCCAAGGGCACAAATGCCGCCACCGACACCAGGTAAATACTGAGGCCGATGCTCAATGCCACCGGCGCCACCCCAAAACTTTGCGCCATTCGCGGCAGGGAGGTGGTGATGATGGCGGTGTCGAGCAACACCATAAAAAATGCGCCGCCGACGATCAGGGCGACCACGCGGGCCTGGGGGTTAATACGAATGGGGGAAGGCATGGGTTTTATGATTTATCCGGAACATGATGGGATACAGAGTAGTACCCACTTGGGGGACTAAACACCTCATTTTGGGTACTGGTGAAGAGAAGCCGTTCACTCTGGCGTCACCACAATGCGACCCCCGCTCCACCTTTACAAATTGTTGCCAATTGCCGATTGAGTTTCGCCAGCCCGGTGGGATAGCTTCTTGGGCAGCTTTGCAGCGGACAGCATAAAAACACAGGAAAAGCTTATGCACAAATTCACCTTGTTGGCACTCGGCATTGGATTGGCGACCTTGACCGCCTGCGGTGGTCGCGAAGAACCGCAGCCGCAGTTGGATTCCCTCACGCTCAACGAAGTCGTTTCCTCCAACGACGGCGTGAGCATCGACGAAACGGGCCAGACCGCGGACTGGATCGAGCTGGCCAATACGGGCGATCGCGCCTTGCGCCTGCGCGATTACACCATAGCGGACAGCGCCGGCAAGTTTGTGGCGCTGCCGGATGTGTCGCTTGCGCCGGGCGGGTTCATCCAGCTCTGGGCGGACGACGAGCCGGAACTGGGCTCTCACCACCTGCCCTTCAAGCTCAGCGCCTCCGGCGATCGCATCGCCTTGCGTAATGCCGCGGGCGAAGTGTTCGAGGAAGTGACGGTGCCCGCGCTCAGCCTCAACCAGTCCTACAGCCGCTTTCCTTCCGGCTCCGGCACTTTTGCTCTCTGCCGTTACGCCACCCCGAATAAATCCAACGGCGAGCGCTGCGCGCCCCATACGGTTCCACCACTGGAAGACACGGTGCAATTTGCGGAGTTTCCGTCGTCGCAATGGCCGGCCGCGGTGGCACCGCAGAGCATTGGAATCAATGAGCTGGCATTGCTGCCCGCGCAATTTATCGAATTCAAGAATTTCTCCAACAGCAGCCTGAGCCTCGCGGGTTACCGCCTGGCGCTGGCGCCATACCCACCGCAATCCGGTCTGCCCGCCTTCAACCGCACCGGCGCTCTGGATCTGCCCGCCGTCACCCTCGCCCCCGGTGAGGTCTATGCGCTGACCATCACCTCCGCCCAGGTCGCCGCCATAGAACAGCAGGCCTTTAATGAGGGTGTGGCGGTGCTTTTCGATCGCCAGACCCAGCAACCCGTGGACGTGGTGCCCTTTATGCACTGGCCCCGCGAGCGCAGCCTGGCCCGCCGCACCAGCCACCCCTTCCGTCTGCGCTTTTGCGAGAACACCACATCCGGCCTGGATATGGACTGCGTGGAAACCCAATCGCGGGAGGTGGGCAACCGCACCCGCGGCCTCTACACGCCGGGAGATTTCGCGCAACTCGCTGCCGGCAGTGGCCAGAGCAATACGCAATCGGTGAAGTTCGTGATCGATTTGCAGAATCAAAAGGCCGTGCATTTTATCGGCTCCCGGGACTGGGCTCTCCACTACACCTTTGTGCGGGAGGTGATCGACCGCGACCCGCCGCTGAACCGCTGCGACCCGGAGGAAAACGCGCTTTTCAACCAGGGCTGGGGCACCTTCTCCAACCAGAACTATTACAACAACCAGTCCCGCCGCTATCACCTGGGCACGCTCACCCTTCACCCCAGCGCCGACCTGCGCAATGTGGAATACACCTTTGGCGATGCCATTACCGCCGTGCAGATGCGGGATGCCTTTTTTACCGTGACGGCGCTGACCACAGATCCTTTCGCTTGGACCTTGCGCCCCCAGGACGCCACCCAGGTC
>Ga0164241_10004222_pt1 | contig 14015 bp, 12 predicted proteins | sample OricomyardsoilBY_FD_108780 | JGI IMG/M metagenome (GOLD analysis project Ga0164241, IMG submission 108780) | Backyard soil microbial communities from Emeryville, California, USA - Original compost - Back yard soil (BY) | ecosystem: Environmental > Terrestrial > Soil > Unclassified | place: USA...
AGGTGCCCGTCGCGATCGGGCCGATCTCTTCGCATCTCGCGTCGGTCCCCGTACTCTCGGCGACGATGAAGCACCTCGCTGTCTCTGCCGTCGCGGTCGCCTCGATGTCACTGTGCGCCGACGCGCGCGCGCAAGACACCATCGTGATCCCACAGACTGGGGCAGCTCCCACGTCGGGTGTGTACAACACACAGAATGGCCAGCCCGTGCAGGTCATCGTGGTGCAGCAAGCCGCGCCGCCGGAGCCCGTGCGGCCCCGTCGACGACGCATTCCTGCCGCCGATGACGGGCCTCCTCCGGCCGGATTCCATGAAGAGACGACGACGCTCAAGGGCCTCTGGATCGCTGGGATCTCCGTCCTGGGCGCCGGCTACTTGTTGAGCGTCCTGAGTGGCTCCGTCGCGGACGCCGTCGAGGGAGAACGAGATGGTAAGTACGTCTGGTACTCGCTGATTCCGCTGGGCGGTCCGTTCGTCATCGCGGCCCAATCCGAGATCTCGGGACCGGCGGATCCGTATTTCGTGTTTCTCGGCATACTCCAAGCCGCCGGGGCGGGCATGCTCATCGGCGGTCTCGCCGCGCAGAAGACCTACTGGGTGACCGACGACGCGAAGACGGAGCCCCTCGTCCCCCAGGTTCGCGTCGGCGCCGGTTGGGCCAGCGTTCGCGTCGCGTTCTGACTTCCCAGCTCGTCAGGGCGAGGTCGGAACGTAGGGATTCGAGGGGATCTCGTACGGCGAGCTCTCGGTGGTCGGCTCGGTGGTCGGCTGTGAAGTGGGTTGCGACGTCGGCTGTGAAGTGGGTTGCGACGTCGGCTGTGAAGTGGGCTGCGACGTCGGCTGTGAAGTGGGTTGCGACGTCGGCATCGCACCCGCGCCTGTCGACGCAGGCTTCTCGTAGATCGAGCCGGTGTCCTTCTCTGCGATGCAGGTGTCGCGTTCGGCGCGCAGCGATTCGATGGTCCCGTCCTTCGTCGTGACCTCGGTCTGGCAGGCAGCGTTGTCGGATTCGAGCCGGCTGCGCTCCGCCGCGAAATCGGACGTGAGCTTGTCCTTGTCCGTGGTGCACGTCGTCTGCGCGGTCAGCAGCTCTTCTTCGTGCTTCTTGTGATCCGATTGCATCGTCGAGCGAAGCTCTCGCATCTGATCCACCGCCTCGGCGCAGCCCGCGCCCTGCTTGGAGAGTGCGCCGAGCGTCTTTTCATGCTCGGCCTTCTCGCGATCGAGATCCTCGCCGCACACCTGCGCCTCGCGCTTCGCGACGGCGTGCGACGCGACGCAGGTGTCGAGCTTGTCGAAGCTCTCGGCGCCCTTCGTGCGTGCATCCTCGAGCTCGCCCGCAAGACGAAGCGTCTCTTTCTTCCAGAGCGCGACGCCGCCGAGCGCGACGGCGCCGAGCAGCACGAAGCTTGCCCCGATGCGCGCGCGAGCCAGGGAGCGCTTCTGGTTTTGCCGTGCCTCTTCTTGAGCGCGGACGATCGCGCGTTCGGGCTCGAGCAAGATCTCGAGCTCTTCGGCGACCTTGCTGATCGAAGGCCGATCGTCGGCCTTGAGACTCATCCAACGCGCGAAGCACGCGTCTAGATCGTGGCGCACGCTCGGCAGCAGATCGAGGAGGACGTCGTCGGCGAGCGGGTGCGTCGCGCGTTGCTCGTGCGAGTCGATCACCTGCCTTCGCGTGACGGCCTTCGAACCTGGGAAGCTCTTGTCTCCGACGAGCGAGAGCAGCAGCGTCGCGGCGAAGCCGTACGTATCCATCTTCTCGCTGAGCGGTGTGCTCTTCTCGAGGTTCAAGATCGCGGCGAGCTGCTCGGGCGCGGCGTAGAGCGCCGTCCCTGCGACGAACGTCGAGTCGACCTCTGCGGCGACCCCGAGGTCGAGGAGAACCGGGTGCAGGCGTCCTCCGAACTTCGCGAGGAAGATGTTGTCCGGCTTGACGTCCTGATGGCGCAGCCCGGCGTGGTGCAGAGCCTCGAGCGCGCGCGCGATCGGCAGGAAGATGTCGTAGGCCTCGCGCAACGTCAGCGGCCCGGCGTCCAGGCGCTCGTCGAGCGTCTCCCCCTGGTAGACGGGCATGGTCAGCCAGACGAACTCCGCCGTCATGCCGTGGTCCTTCAGCTGGACGACGTGCGGGTGGCCGACCGTGGCGAGCATCACGAGCTCGCGCTCGACGTTTCGACCGATGTAGAACGACCGCGGCAGGAGCTTCAGCGCGACGCGGTGCTCGGGGACGTCGATGCGCTCGGCGACGTAGACCTTGCCGAAGTTCCCCTCTCCCAAGAGGCGGACGAGGCGGTAGTGAAGACCGACGATATCGCCGATTTCCGGTAGCGCTGCGTCGTCCCCATCGGCTTCGCCGTCGGCGTGCGATCCGCCCGACCCCGAGCCGAAATCGGATTCGGCCGCGATGGTCGTCGCGAAGGGACGCGTCCGGGTCGCCTTGAGGTCTTCTTGCGAAGACATCGTAGGACGACGCTAGCGGAGAGGCGCGCCGTCGGCCCCCGAAATGTGCGCCGGCACCCGATGACGGTGCGACGGCGCGTGCGCCGCGCGGTGTAAGGTGCGCCGGGGTTCGTTCGTTTCGCACGCGGGACCCCCGCTTGGGGTCGTTGGCGCGCCTTGGGGCGCGAGGAGTCTTTGCATGCAGCGGTCTCTCGTCGTCGGGATCTTGCTTGTGCTCACGGGTTGCTCCGAGAGCAGCTACGGCGGTGCGCGCGCGGCCACGCCCGAAAGAATGGGCGGCGGCAGGGGTAGTGATGCGCTCGCGGCGGGGGCTTTCCCGACCACGGCTTCCGCGGGCGAAGAATCGATGGACGAGGACTCCGGCGGGGCGGCGTTCACGAAGGACGTGCCTGCCGAGGCGCCGTTCCGCGCTCCGATGCCGGCGAAGCAAGCGCCTCAGGCGCAGCAGCCTGCGGACACCACGGCGAGCTCCGGAAACGAAGCGTTCCAGAACAAGCGCGCGCCCGTCCTCATCTACACGGCGGACTTCACCATGAGCGTCTTCGAGGTGAAAAAGTCCCTCGATTCGGTCGAGTCGATCGCCAAAGAGGCGGGGGGATATCTCTCGCGTCGCGACGACCTGGCGATCACGGTGCGAATCCCCGCGCCGAAGTTTCAGGACGTCGTCAACAGCATCGAGAAGGTCGGCGACGTCCTGCACCGCAACGTCGTGAGCGAGGACGTGACGGCCGAGTATCGCGATCTCGAAGTACAGCTTCAGAACCTGCTCGCGCTCCGGGCGCGCTTCGAGAAGCTCCTCGAGAAGGCGGCAAAGGTAGAGGAAGCGCTCTCGATCGAGCGCGAGCTGGGCCGCATCACCGGAGAGATCGAGCGCATCAAGGGGCGCCTGAAGCTCCTCACCGATCTCGCTCAGTACTCGACGATCACGGTCAGCTTCCAACCACGAGGCTCGACTGAAGTTCAGGAGGGGCCGTTCGTGCTGCCGCTCCCATGGGTCACGAACGTTGGTCTTCAACGCCTGATGAGCCTGTGAGGACCCGAGCCATGCGCAAACTCATTCAGTCGCTCTTCGTCGTGCTCACGCTGCTCGTCGCCGCCGCATGTGGACGACCCTTCGAGGCCGCGACGCCAGAAGGCTTCGTCGATCTCGGCGAGGATCGCTACGACCGGGGCGCCCACGAATACCGCGCGACGACGGCCGACGGCGTCGTCCTCGGGGTTCGAGCCTGGGACAACGATCCGAAGGTCGACCTCTCCGTAGCCGTCCGCGCGCTCGAGAACCGCGTCCGCATCGGGCAGGGCTACGCGCTCCTCGACAAGAAAGAGGTCGCCGCTCGCGACGGAACGAAGGGCGTCGAGATGCGTTTCGGTCATGACGAGCCGGCCGGCTCGCACCTCTACTACTTGACCGTATTCGTGACCGACGACTGGGTCTTCATCGTCGAGGCTGGCGGGAAGAAAGATCTCGTCGAGAAGGCCGCGCCGTCGATCGACTGGTCCATCAAGAACTTCTTGCCGGACTGAGCTGTCAACCGGGCATGTTCGTCGGATTGGCGGGGCGGGCGCCCGTGCAACGACTCTGCGCGGCCCTTGCTGGTCCGAGAGGGCTTTGTTACTGCGAAGGGATGCAGAGGAAAGCGGCCCGAACGCGGTGGCTCGGCGGCGCCCTCCTGGTCGGCGCCGTCCTTTTCGGGTCGGGCCTGATCGGGGCGGGCGACGCGTTCGCGCACGACGCGGGGGGCGCTCAGCTTCCGACCGATCCGCCGGCGGTGACGCCGGATGGGCAAAAGGCGAACGCCGAGCTCGCGAGCGTTTCGAAGGACGACGCCGCGGCAGAGGCAGTGAAGGAAGGGACGCGGGCGCTCGGACGCGCACACGGAGCCAGCCTCGCCGGCGACGTCGACGGAGCCCGGCTCTTGTCTCGCCTGGCGCTCGCGTGGGCGAACGCCGCGACGACCGCGACCCGAGCGAAGGACGCAGAGGTGGCCGCGACGGCCGAAGAGACGCGCGCCAAGGAGGTCGCCGACAAGCTCACGCGAGCGAAGCTCACCTTGCGCGAAACCGAATCGCGGAAGGGCCAGCTCGTCGCAGAGGTCGCCCGCGTCGAGGCCGAGGCGAAGAAGACGACGAACGCGAGCCTCGCGACCGAACAGAAGCGCGTCACGAACACGCCTGCCACCTCGAAAAAGACTCCCCCGAAGAAGAGCGACGGAAAGGCGAAGAGCCAGTGAACGCCCTCTTCACGAACACGCGGCACCTGCTTCTTGCGGGTGCGGTGACGCTGATTGGCGCTGGCTGCGCGCCCATTCCGCCGCCGCACATCCTCGGTGAGGTCGATCAGGTGGCCGAGTCCCCCGCGATCCTCGACGCGAAGACTCACGCCGCGCCTGCGTGGGCGGCGGCCGAGAAGCGCCGAAAAGAGGCGCACGAAGCGCTCGAGAACGATCGCTACTCCGACGCACAGATCATGGCTGAAGAGGCGAACGCGCTCTATCGCAGCGCGGCGAGCCTCGCGCGCGTGACGAAGGCCGTAATCCGCAAAGAAACGGCCGGGCAGCGCGCCGATCTCGCGAGCACCGAGCTCGCGTCCGTCGATGGCGATCTCGCACGAGAGACGGCGGAGGTGACGGCGCTCGAGCAGCGCTTGAAGGTCGCGCAGGGCGCAGAGCCGACGGCGACGTCCGGCAAGGCGAACCCGGAGCGCGAAGCTGCGCGTCGCGACGCGGCGCGCGCGTTGGGGGTAGAGGGTCGCTTGCTCTGCCTGTCTGCGCGGGCGCTCGGTGCTGGCGCGGCGCCGGCCGCAAAAGCTCCCTCGGACACCGCCCCCGAGGATCCCGCCGCGCCGGGTGTGGTCTCACGCGATCTCGCCGAGAGCGAAGCGCGCCTCGCCGAGCTCGACGCGAGCCTGGCCAAGACGGACAAGCCGGTCGCGATCGATCTCGCGACGCGATCGCGTGCATCCTGTTTGTCCGTGCTCGTGCGAGCGCGGCGCGCCTCGGCGACGGCGGCCACCGTCGGAAGCGCCGACGCGCTCCTCGAGGAGGTCGGCGCGATGAGCGCGAAGAGCGGCACCGGGCTCGAGCCTTCGCGCGACGAGCGAGGGGTCGCCGTCACGCTGCGCCGCGCGCTAGAGGGCGACAACATCGCGAGCAGCGCCAAGCCGCGCCTCGAAGAGCTCGACCGCGTCGCGGCCGCGCACCCCACGTTCGGGCTGGCGGTCATCGTGCACACCGACAAACCCATCAGCGATGGCGAGCGCGCGGCCTGGGATGCGCGCGCGGCAAAGATCGCCGACGCCTTCAAGAGCGTCCCTGCCAAGAAACGAGTGGTGTTCGTGGCCGGTGACGCCGTGCCGCTCGTCCCGAAGGGCTCGACGGATCGCGCCAAGAACGCTCGTGTCGAAATCGTCTTCATCGCGCCGGAGGCCCTGTGACCTTGCTACGCCGCACGTTCCTCACCACGGCATCGCTGTCCGTCCTCACGCTCGGTGTCGGCTGCGATGACTCCGCGAAGCGCTCGGAGGCAGCCGCTCTGGCCGCGGTCGACGCCGCCATGCCGCTCATCGAGCGCGACACGGCGCAGGTCCGTACGGGTATGCCCGCGGGGCTTCCCGTGCTCTTGAAGCGCATGCCCGACGATCCGCTCGGCAAACGCCAAGAGCTTCAAGAGGCAATCAAGGCGGCGCGCGGCAACGTGGACGACCTCGCGCACGCGAAGAGCACGTTCTTCAGCTTCGCGTCTCCCGATGGGGTCGTCCTTCGAAGCGAGATCGATCCCGATCGCCTCGTCGATCAGAACATCGTGACGAGCTACCCCGACCTCGCGAAGGCGCTCGATCCAAAGGCCGGTCTGGTCGAGGCGTACGGTCCGATGGACGCGCTTCGCGGGGTGAAGAAGGGCGATGACATCGCGTGGGTCGTGGCGCTCGGCGTGCCCGGCGCAGAGGGCGGTGACGGTAAGCCCCGAGGCCTCTTCCTGACGGGTTGGTCCATGCGACTGTACGCGCGCTCCATCGAGAGCCAGGTCCGCACGAAGATGACGGAGACCTCTAAGGAGAAGGGCGACAAGACCGTTCCGCTCGTCTACGTCTACATCGTCAAAGGCAAAGGCGCTTACGGCGACCCCGATTCGCCCGAGTCGAACGGCGCGAAGCTCGTCGAGATCGACGTCATCGGCAAGACCGCGGGCGGCGACTTCAAGACGCACATGGACATCGATGGCCACGTCTTCGGTATCGCGGCTCGTCGTTGCAAGGCGTTCGGCGACGACGCCGCGGTTGCGGTAGTCGCCAGCGTTTATTGAAGCTGCGGGCGCCGTAGTCGCCAGCGTTTTGTCAGCGGGGACCCTGGCCTCGGCGGGCCCTCCGGCCCGGCCTTTGCGGACGCCATCGAGCACCGGGTCCGTCCCGCGGGGTCTGTCGCCCACGGAATTGGGGGCGCTTCTCTGGCGCCACGCCCTCAAAGAAGTGTGGGGGTTGTCCCGCGCGGTGCTAACCTCGCCGGGCGGTTTTGCCCCCGCGATGCACATGACGACGGCCACGATCGATCAGCTTTTGAAGGTCATGCGAGAGGTCGTCGCGCCGCTCATCCGTGCGGATGGCGGAGAGGTCTATGTCGTCGCGGTCGAGGCAAACCACCTCAGCGTGCATCTGGCGGGGCGCTTCGCGGGCTGCCCGGGCGCGCCACTGGTCGTGCGCGGCATCATCGAGCCGGCCATTCGCGCGATCGCCCCGACGGCGCGGCTAGAGGTGTCGAACGGCATCGTGATCCCTGAAGGCGCGTCGCTGCTCGGCCCCTGAGCGAAGGTCGCGACCCACCGAACCGAAAAGAAAACGGGCGCCGAGCTTTCGCAGGGCGCCCGCTTCGTCGATGCGGCTCGGGCTTACTTCTTCGCGCCCGGCTTCTTGTCGTCCTTGGGGGGCGGCGCCGACGGGTCCTTGCGACCGGCGTCCTTCACCCTCGGGTCGATCACCGTTTGGCTCTGCAGCTTGTTCGGGCGCAAGGCGGCGATGTTCGCGGCCGTCGCGTTGTCTTCGAAGATGAACGCTACCTGGTCGTTCCCCCAGTCGACCGCGCGGACATGGGTCGCCGAGTCTTTCCAGTCGACCTCCGTGTAGGGGCGACCCGCCGCAGCGTCCGCCTCTCGTACACGGCCCTCGATGCCGTAGGCCTTTGCTGCGAGCGCGGCGGCGTCGACGAACGCCTTCCCCCACTTCGACTTCTCGCCGATCTTGATGACGTCGGCGATCTTCCAAAGCTTGCCCTGAATGAAGAAGAAGTAACGAACCTTGCCGCCACGGTCCGAGACCATGAGCGCTTCTTTGTTGAGGTACGTGTACTCCGGGCGAAGCGGGGTCGAGTCGTAGCCCGTCGCCACGCCGTTGAACTCGGTCACGCTGCGTCGGAATTCGGCCTTCTTCTCGGCCACCTCGGCGTCGAGCGACTGCATCTCGGGGCCGGGCTGCACCTTGCGGTACTTGGGCTTGTAGTCCTCGTCGATGACCTTGTCGTAGACCTCGCCGAGCTTCTTCCGATCGATGCCCCACGCGAGGCCCGCCGGTTGGATCGTGATCGTCTTGCTGACGGTCGGCGCTTCCGTCGGGGCGGGTGCGGCCTTGGCGCCCTTGGCGGGCGGACCTGCGTAGGCGGTGCTCGCCGGGATGGCGATGAATGCGAGGCTGATGGCGAGCGCGGCCCCGAGCGACTGACGGCGATGTTGGGTCATGCGTTCCTCCGACACGCTTCGGTTCTCCTTGCTCCCCGAAAATTATCCGACCTTCGGTCGGAAGTGACGAGCAGGCGAACCGGAGAAAGACTGGATGAGGTGGTCGGTACCACGCTCGGCGCCGCGGGCCCAGGCTGGGCGCGCATCGACGGCGTTGGACGGGGCCCGAGCGAGATTGTTCTTTGATTCACCGAGTCGCCCCCAATCGGATCAAAAAGTGTCGCCTATGACAATCGTCAGGGCGTGTGGTAGCACCTAAGCCCCACGTGCGTCCGACCTCGAAATTGCCGGCTCTTGGGCCTCTTTTCCCGTGCGCGACGCTGCTCGCGGGGCTCCTCTCGGTCGGGACGCTCGCGTGCTCCGCGGACGAAGCGCCGGGGCCGGTGTCCGCCCGTGCCTCGGGTTTGCCGTCCTGGCAGGGGAACGACAAGGACCTCTTCGACGACGAGATCGACCCGGCAGCGCTCGGCTTCACGGCCGCGAAAAACCCCCGGAAGGACCAAGCTCTGTGGGCCCGCGCCCAATCCTCGGACGTCGCCGGCAAGGTGCGCGTGCAGACGATCACCGTCGACAGCCGAGGCGGCGACGCCACGTATCACCTCGGTCTTCAGTTCGCCGAGCCGGCGCTCGCGACGAAGCCGGGCGTCGTCGATCGCGTCTTCGACGTCACGATCGAGCCTCGGGACCCCGCCTACGGTCTAGTGAAGGCGCTCGACACTGGCATCCAAGGCAAGACGTTCGTCGGCTTCGTGAAGCGATTCGCTAGCGCGGATGACGAAGTCGAGGTCCACTTCTTCCTGGCCCCGGACTCCGCCGAAGTGGCAGCGGTCGTCCAAGAGGCAGTCGCTGTCCAAGAGGTTTCGAAGTGAGCAACGTCAGCATCAAGACGATGAAAGAGGTCGAGGGGATCCGCGTCGCCTCGCAGATGGCCGCCGATACGTTGTTGCGGGTCGGGGACATGATCCGCGCCGGCATCACGACCGAAGACATCAACCGCTTCGTCCACGACGACACCATCCGCCGAAACGCGCGCCCCGCACCGCTCAACTACCGCGGCTTTCCGAAGAGCGTGTGCACGTCGATCAACGACGTCGTCTGTCACGGCATCCCCGGGCCGCAGATCTTGAAGGACGGCGACATCATCAACGTCGACGTCACGACGTTCTTCCAGGGCTTCTATGGCGACACGTCGGCGACGTTCTACATCGGCGAGCCCTCTCCAGAGGCGAGGAAGGTCACCGAGGTCACGCGCAAGTGTCTCGAGCTTGCCATCGCGGTGGTCCGAGAAGGCGCAAGGTTTCGTGACATCGGCGGAGCGATCGAGGACTACGCCCATGCAGAGGGTTGCTCCATCGTGCGCGCGTTCGTCGGGCACGGCATCGGCCGAAACTTTCACGAGGACCCGCAGATTCATCACTACCGAACCCGCGACGGCGGTGGCCGGATGAAGGCAGGCATGTGCTTCACCATCGAGCCGATGATCAACCTCGGCGACTACGAGGTCGAGATGCTCGACGACAACTGGACCGCGGTCACGGCCGACGGAAGCCTGTCTGCGCAGTTCGAGCACACGATGGTCGTCACGAAGACCGGCTGCGAGGTCCTCACGCGTCGATCTCGCCCGCTGATGCACAGCGAGGTCTTCCCGGAGACCTCGTCAGTCGGCGCGTCCTCGGCGTCCGCGAGCTGAGGTCACCACTCGACCCGCACGCGCCGAGCTAGGTTCGCGCGGCCTTCCCGGGCTTTCGTTCGTCGCGCTTCGTCGCCTCGCGCTTCGTCTCCGCCTTGGCCGCGCGCTTGTCCGCGGGCTTCGTCGGAGGTGTGCCCTGCGATCTCACGCGGCGTGACGATTCAGCCTCGACGACCAGTTCGCGCGCGGCTTCGACTGCCGCGGCGGTGACCTTCGCGCCGGCGAGCATGCGGGCGACCTCTCGGATCCGCGCTTCGTCGGCGACGCGATCTACGCGGCTCTCTGTGATGGCCTTGTCGGCGGACTTCGATACGACGAAGTGCGTGCTCGCGAATGCCGCGATGGGCGCGAGGTGCGTGATGCAGAGCACCTGATGGTGGCTCGCGACGTCCGCGATGGCGGCGCCGATGCGCTCTGCGACCGCGCCGCCGACACCGGTGTCGACCTCGTCGAAGACGTAGAGCCCTGCCGGGCCGCTCTCTGCCAGGACGCGCTTCAAGGCGAGCAGCGCACGCGAGAGCTCGCCTCCGGAGGCGATTTTTCGAAGAGGCTTCGGATCGATCCCCTTGTTCGGCGAAATCAGAAATTCGACGCGGTCGATGCCGTCTCTCGACAGGCGGGCGCCATCGACCACGAGCTGGTTTTCGACGTCGCGGCTCGGCGCGGGCTCGACCTCGACCGTGACGCGCGCGCCGCCCATACCGAGCGCAGCGAGCTCGGTGCTGATCGCCTCGCCGAGTCGATCTGCTGCGGCTTTGCGCTCGCGACTCAGGGCCTTCGCCTGTGTCCCTGCGAGTGGAAGTCGCGCGTCGAGCGCGGCCACTTCGCTCGCGAGGCGATCGTCGGCGCCCGCGAGCCCATCGAGCTCGCCCTCGAGGCGCGCCCGCGCGGCGAGGACGTCTTCGATCGTCGGACCGTGCTGGCGGAGCAGCCCTTCGAGCTTGTAGAGACGCTCTTCGATCTGCTCGAGGCGCGCCGGATCGGCCTCGGCTCCCTCGACGTAGCGCGACGCCGTCGCGCCCGCTTCGCGGAGCTCCGAGAGACACGCCGCGACGGTCGAGGCGACCACGCCCAGATCTGCGTCGAGATCTGCCGCGGCCCGCAGATCAGCGCCGGCGCGTGCGACCGCGTCCAGGGCGCCGCCGTCACTCTCGAGCGCGGCCGACGCGCGACGCACGAGCTCGATGAGCCGCGACATGTGCCGCAACCGTTTTCGCTCGTTCGTCAGGTCGTCGATTTCGCCCGGATTCGGCGCGACGTCGTGCATGCCGTCGAGTTGATACCGCACGAAACCTTCGCGCTCTGCGCGCGTCTTCGCCAGTGCGCGAAGGCTGGCGATCGAGTGGACCAGCGCCTCGAGCCCGACGACGACCTCGGCCATCTTCTCTCGCGCGGTGACGAGCTCTGCGAAGCGGTCGAGGTGCTCGAGGTGCGTCGAAGGATCGGTGAGCGCGACGCTCTCGTGTTGCGAGGCGACGTCGGCGAGCTCTGGCCCGAGTGCGCCGAGCTCGGCCGCGGTCGACAGGCGGCCGTTCAGATATGCGCGGGAACGACCCGTCGAAGACACGACCCGTCGAACGACGAGATCGTCGCCGGAGAGCACGCCGGCCTCGCGGAGTCGCGCCAGCGCGGGCGAGGTCGCGAAGTCGCGCCCCGTCAGATCGAAGAGCGCCTCGATCTCCGCCTCGTCGGCGCCGGGTCGAACCTGATCGGGGCTCGCCCGGCCACCGAGCACGAGGCCGAGCGCGCCGACGACGATCGATTTTCCCGCGCCCGTTTCGCCCGTGAGGACGTTGAGGCCTGCGGTGAGCTCGAGCTCGAGCTCTTCGATCAAGATGAAGTTCTTGAGGCGGAGGACGTTCAGCAAGGCGCGGCGAGCTTACCGTAGCCCCCTCGATCGGGGGCTGTCCCAGTTTCGGCTCGGCCTCTGTTCCGGCCCTCGCTGACGCTCCCAAGTGAAGGCCGGAAAGGCGTCCGAGCCGAAGGCGTTCTTCTGGTAGTTCCCGCTGTCTTCATGGCCGCCCTCGTGGGCGGACTAGGGGATGCTGACGCTCTTGGACACGGTGACGGGACCGCCCGAAAACGGCGGGACTGTGACGCTCTTGAACGCTCGGGCGATGCAGCTACCCGTGGGGGTCCCGGCGAATGGCGGGCCGGAGATGTTCGCGGTCGTGACGTGTCCCGAAGGGGCGAACGTGATCTGGACGCGCGCGGTGCCGCTCGGATCACCGGGCTGTTTGCACCCGCTCGCGGCGCCCACTCCACCGCCGAGCGCCGCCGAGGCTGCGCTCTTGTCGAACTCGCCGCCACCGCCCGTGGGCGGCGGCTTCGCTGTAGGTGTGGCGGTCGCAGTCGCGGTGACCGCGGAGGTCGATGTGGAGATCGGCGCTGTGCCTGCGATGGGACTGGTTCCGACGTGGGTAGGGCTCGTGGCGGTCGAGGTCGCTTCAGTCGAAGCGACGCTCGTCGGCGCCGTCTCGGTGGGTGCCTCGGTCGCCGTCGAAGTGGGCGCGTCGCCCATCTTCGCGTTAGCGGTGGCGACCGCGGTGGCGGTGGCGGTGGCCGTCGGGGTCGTCGTGGGCGGCGTGTCCGAGCCGCTCCGCGCGAAGTAGACGACGCCGGCCGCGACGATCGCACCCGCGCCGATGATCCAAGGCATGCGCGAGCCGGAAGGCTTTTCCTCTGATGCTTTGGGGGCTGTCGATGCGGCGGTCGCGGCGGTCGACCTCGGTTCCGCGGGGCGCGCGCTTGGTCGCTTCGAAGGCGGTCCGCTCTTCGACGCTCCGCTGGGCCGGACGCTCTTGCGCTTCGCGCTGGTCGGCGCCTTCGTCTCTTCCGCGCCGTCGTTCTTCGACGATGCCTTCTCGGCCGTCTCGGGCCTCACGGTCGCCTCTGTCGTTGCGACCTCTTGCTCGTCGGGGATGCTCGGACGGCTCTTGAGCGGCGGCCTTGGCTTCGCTCGAGGCGGCGCGCCCGCGGCCGGCGCAGGCGGAGGCGGCCGATCGGACGCGCGGTCGATGTCGGGCTTCGACGACCTCGCGTCGGATGCCGTAGCTGTGCCCATCTCGAAGATCGCGTCGAGATCGACCTTTCGATCGTCGGGCTTGTCCTTATGTAGACCCGCGAGCGCGCGCAGATCCTCGATCGCCGAGTCTTCGCCCTTTGCGACGGGTGCCGCGGGAGGCTTCGCGGGAGCAGTGGGCAGCGAAGGCAATCGCTTTCGCGGGGCAGCGGGGGGAGGTCGTCGCTCTGCGCCCTTCGCAGTGGGGGTGGTCACCACCATCGGCGGCGGCGGGCGACCCGGCGCGAGGATCATTTCGATGTCGCGCAGGCTGACCGGCTCGAGCTCGCGATCGCGCACGCTGTCCGCGGCCGGTGCGTCTTCCGTCGGCGCCTCGGGCGCCTTCTCGTCGTCTGATTGGTCCGTCGTCATTTCCCGCTCGCTTCGAGTGCGCGCCGCACCCAGTGCTTCTCCAGCCACGCGATCGAGTCGGACGCGCTTCGCAGCGCTCCATCGACGCGCTTCGCTTCTGCGTCGACCTGATCGCCCGTCGCCACGTGCTCCGCACGGGCCCTGAGGATCCAAGTGGCGAGCTCGTAGTGATGGAGTAGCGGCGCGAGCCGATGGACGTCGAAGCGGGCGAGCACACCGGCGGCGCCGAGCGGCGTCGTCTCGGTGCTGAGCGCCACAGACACGTCGAAGAGAAGCTGCCGAAGCTCTTCGAACGCGTTTTCGGGTCGCGCTGCGATGTCTTGGAGCAGCGCCTCGAACGCGTCCGGATCCATGCCCGCCTCATCGGCGACCTCTGCCATCCGCGGTACCTGAGATGCGAGGAAGGTCGAATCGGCGCTGTGCCCGAGCAACCGACCGACGAGGTAGAGATCGAACGCGCTCGCGATCGCCTCGCCGAGCAGCTGCGCGGTCGTCCCCTTGCCGAGGTGGCGTTCCGCGAGCGCGTGCCACGCGACGTGGGCGACGACGTCGGCGTCAATCGATCGGCTCGAGAGAACGTCGCTCGTTCCGGGCTCCCAGAACGCGAGGTTCAGGAGGAGCGCTCGGTCGAATGAAATCGGCGTCGACGGAACGAGGAACTCGAGCCCACCCGCGCGGACGATCTCACGCAGATCGGCGTAGAGCC
>Ga0164241_10004223_pt1 | contig 14014 bp, 15 predicted proteins | sample OricomyardsoilBY_FD_108780 | JGI IMG/M metagenome (GOLD analysis project Ga0164241, IMG submission 108780) | Backyard soil microbial communities from Emeryville, California, USA - Original compost - Back yard soil (BY) | ecosystem: Environmental > Terrestrial > Soil > Unclassified | place: USA...
CGCTTCGGCCCCAGCCTGGTCGTCGAGAAATCCATCGAGGAAGGCAGTCTCGACGTGATCGTGCCGAGCATGATCCTGCAGCCGCTCGTGGAGAACTCGATCAAGCACGGCCTGTCCCGCAAGGTCGGCGAGGGGCGCATCACGATCCGCGCGGCGCGGCGTGCCGGCCATGTCGTGATTGAGGTCCTCGACAACGGCGTGGGCATCACGAACGACCGGATGGAGTCGACGGCCGATCACGGCATCGGCCTGCGCAACGTCAACGAGCGGCTGAAGGTGGTCTACGGCGCCAACTGCCAGCTGCGACTGCAGAGCGGCGCCGAACAGGGCACGCTCGCGCGGATGGAGATCCCCGAGATTCTGGTCATGGAGCGCGCCTCCGCATGAGCAGCGCACGCTCCCTTCGGATTCTCGTCGTGGACGACGAGCAGCTTGCACGGGAGGAGCTCTGCTTTCTGCTCGGGCAGATCGGCGGCGTCGAGATCGCGGGTCAGGCGGGGGACGGGGTGACGGCGCTCAGGGCGGCCGGTGAACTGAAGCCGGACGTCATGTTCCTCGACGTGCAGATGCCGGGTCTCACGGGATTCGAGGTCGCCCGCAGACTGATGGAAGCCGACGTGCGGACGAACCTCGTGTTCGTGACCGCGTTCGATCAGTACGCCATCGACGCGTTTTCGGTGAACGCGGTGGACTACCTGCTCAAGCCCGTCGACGCCGATCGGCTCGAACAGACGCTCGAGCGAGCCCGGACGCGGGTGGTCTCCCAGGAGCCGGCCAGGGGCCCGCTCACGCCTGAGGAGCTGGAAAAGGTCATTCAGGCCGTGCAGGCGCGGCAGGGGCGCCGGGACCAGCTCGCCATCCGCACGGGAGAAAAGTTCGTGCTCGTGCAGGCCGAGGAAGTCGTCCATGCGTCTCTGGTGGATGAGGCCATCGTCGTGGTAACAAACACAGTGTCGGGATTGTCCAACTATCGGACACTGGACGAGCTGCAGGCGCGGCTCGACCCGGCCGTCTTCTGGCGGGTCCACCGGTCGCACCTGGTGAACATCACAAAAATCAAGGAGATCGTCCCCTGGTTCAGCCGAAACTACCTTCTGAAGATGAAAGACCCGAAGGCCACGGAGATTCCGGTCAGCCGGTCGCAGACGCGCCGGCTGCGGGAGTATCTCCAGCTGTAGAGCCCGCGCCGTCCGACCGGGGCTGGCCGCCGGCGTGGCACGCCCATGGGAACGAGATCCATCGGGACGTGTACGCCACGCGCGAATGGCCGGCGATCGATCATCGTCCGCTGCCCCGGCGGCCATCGGAGCCGGCGCCGGCGAGCGCCCTCACGCGTATCGGGGAAGAACTCCTCGCCTGGTTCAAGACCCTGGTCTCCGCGGCCGTCTACGCCACACTGATCGTGACGTTCGGATTCCAGGTCGCGCGCGTGGAAGGCCAGAGCATGGTGCCGACGCTCGATGACCAGGACCGGCTGATCGTCAACAAGCTGGCGTATCGGCTGCATCAGCCCGAGGTCGGCGACGTCGTGATGCTGCTCTACCCCGAAGATCCGGAGAAGTCCTTCGTGAAGCGGATCGTCGCCAGGCCCGGCCAGTCGATTCGAAGCGTCGACGGTCGCGTCTACGTCGATGACGAGCCCATCCCTGACGACTTCATTCCCGAGCAATACCGGATGCCGAACGACACGTGGGGCCCCAAAGTCCTGCCGCCGGGCTACTACTACGTGATGGGCGACCACCGGAACAACAGCTCCGACAGCCGCACCTGGGGCGAGGTCCCCGAGAAGTACATCCTCGGCAAGGTCCAGCTGCGCTGGTGGCCCCTCAACCACGCGAGGTGGTTTGAAGAATGGAAGTGACACGGGCTTAGGCTTTGGGCTTTGGGCTCTAGGCTTTAGGCTTTGGCGAGAGCCTTCTCGCCCGCGGCCGTGAGCTCGCGGGCCAGCTGACGCCAGGAGTCCTGCAGAAACTGCAACGTTCCCGTCGTGGAGTCGTTGCAGTTTTTGCGATCTATCCGCAGAGCCGCGGGAAGCGTGCCTGATTCCATCGGGTCCCTGACGGCATGCGCGTTGCCGCAAAGGCACGCATGTCACGCGACTACCGAAAGCTTCGGACGTACACCGAATCAGACGCGCTCGTTCTTGCCGTCTACAGGGCCACCGAGTCCTTTCCACCAGACGAACGGTTCGCGATGCAGGTCCAGCTTCGGCGCGCGGCCGTGTCCGTCGTCTTGAATATCGCGGAAGGTTCGACGCGGTCGACGACCGCTGACTACTGCCGGTTCCTGGAATTGGCGATGGGATCTGCGCGGGAATGCGCGTGCTTGTTGGAGATCGCTGCCAAGCTCGGGTTCGGCGACTGCGAGCGAGCTACCCAGCTCTCGAACCGCTACGACGTGGTCTGCAGATCGTTGAACGCCATGATCAACGCGCTACGAACGAGCCCTAAATCGTAGCTTTGCGGGCTCTGGGCTTTAGGCTCTCGGCTTTGGCAAGAGCCTCCTCACTGACGCCGCGAGTTCCCTGGGTCTGGCTGAAACCGGGCCCTGCGTTGGTAGTGTCTCAGTTTGAACAATCGTAATCCAGGAAACTGGGGGGCTACTTGACGAGCACTGCTCGTTTGTCAAGCGCCACCATCCCCGCTACCTCCTGGTCGGTGCAGGACGGAGTCACGTCATAACCCAGGTAGTACAGACCGTGCCATCGCGGTTCATCGTGCGGTGGAGATCCCGTCCAAGCCATGAAATGGATATTCTCAGCGCTGAGGCATGACCTGAACGATTCTCTTGCACCGTCTCCATCGAGGTCGGCTTCGACCTGTCCCTCGCGCACGACGAGCGGACCCGCGGGATCAAGAATCGCGATCACGATTCCCAACGGGTTCACGGCCGAGAACGGCCACGACGTGCCGGCGGGAGTGGCTACTCGATAGAAGGACGGGACAACGCCGTTACTGTTTGCGTTGGCCAGACCGGCGTCACATGCCTGCGACATACGCTCGACAACGGTGGCCTCCTTAACGCGTGGTGTTTCAGGTGGGGCCTGTTGATCCACTAGCGCGACTTTGGTCCCTCGTTCGACGGTGGCATTGAAGACGGCGAGACATCCTTCATTGTCGCGCCACCTTGCGATGCCCATCCGATCCATGAACACAAATGCCTGTTGAGCTGTCTGCTCGGTCGATCGAGATTTCGATTTCGATGCGCACCCGCTGACGATGGCGATGGCGACCAGCGTGCAAGTCAAAAGGCGTCGAGCCATCGGGTTACATGTCTCCCAGTTGCACGGCGGACAACTGGCCTGATTCTAGCGCGGCCGGTCTGTAAGGGCGACGATTTCCTCGATGCTCCAAAGGTGCGCGGCGACGCGGGCAGCCATCGCTGGCGTGCCCCTTAGAGTCTTGTGAATCCGGCGAAATCGTAGTGCATGACGTGGAGCGCAATGGCCGCCATGTCGTTTTCGATCTTCTTCGAGAACCCGTTCGTTAGGAGGGTAGACCGACGGATTGACATCCTCATCGTGAGGTTCTGGCGCTCAACGTAGCTGTCGAGATGTGCTTGGGATCGGGGTCGCCCGTCACGACGTGAGAGACACAGCCGATGCCCGAGACACTACCCCTGCGTGAGTCTCGACACCCGCTGCGTTCTGCGTTCTGCGTTCTGCGTTCTGCGTTCTGCGTTCTGCGTTCTGAGCTCGCCCAAAGCCCAAAGCCCAGAGCCCAAAGCCTATCGATACAGCGTCTCTATCTCGTCAGCATACTTGTCGAGCACTACCCTGCGCTTCAACTTCAGCGTCGGCGTCAGTTCGCCCGTGGCGACGCTGAACTCCGTGGCGAGCACGCTGAATTTCTTGATCTTCTCGAACTGCGCGAGATGCCGGTTGACGTCGTCTACCACCGCCTGGAACAGGGCGTGGACCTCGGGCGTCGCCGCGCGTGTGCGCGCGGTGGCGATGTCGACGCTCAGGCGCGTCGCGAGTTCCCGGTAGTCGGGCGTGAACAGCGCGGAGGGGAAATGGCGCCGGTCGCCGATGAGCATGACGTCGTTGACGATGGCCGCGCTCCGCAGGCGCTCCTCGATGGGCTGCGGCGCGATCTTCTTGCCGCCTGACGTCACGAGCAGCTCCTTCTTGCGGTCGGTGATGCGGATGTAGCCGGCTTCGTCCAGGTTGCCGATGTCGCCGGTATGAAACCAGCCGCCCGGCATGGCCGCCGCCGTGTCGACGGGCCGGTTGTAGTACCCGAGCATGACGTTGGGTCCCCGCGCGAGAATCTCGCCGTCGAGCGCGATGCTGACCTCGACGTTCGGGAGCGGCGGACCAACGGTGCCGAACCTGATCTTTCCTACCGGCATGACCGAAATGACCGGCGCGGTTTCGGTGAGGCCGTAGCCCTCGAGGATCGGCAGGCCGATCCCGAGGAAAAACTCGGCGATCTCGATGTTGAGCGGCGCGCTGCCGGAAACGGCCCAGCGGAGCCGGCCGCCGATGCCGGCCCGAATCTTCACGAACACCTGCCGCTCGGCAACGTTCGATGCCACCCGCAGCGTCCAGGGCAGCGGCGCGCCCTGCGCGAGTCGATGACCGCGATCGCGCGCGACACGCATGGCCCACTCGAAAATCGTGCGCTTGACCCCGGTGTTCTGCCGTCCCTTTTCCAGCACGCGCGCGTAGAGCTTCTCGAACACGCGCGGCACGCACGACATCACGGTGGGCCGGACGATGGTGAGGTCGCGCGCGATCGTGTCGATCGACTCCGCGAAGATGAGCGAGACGCCGCTCGCGAGGCACACGTACGACACCGTACGTTCGAACGCGTGGCAGAGCGGGAGGAACGACAGCGCAGTGTCCTCCTGCGTGAGATCGAGGACCTCGAGGACGCCTTCGACGTTGGACGCCAGGTTCTCGTGGCTCAGCATCACGCCCTTCGGTTCGGCAGTTGTACCCGAGGTGTAGATGATGGTCGCCAGGTCGGCGGGCTGAATGCTTCGGGCAGTCTCCTGAAACTCGCGCGCAACGCCCCAGGCGTCGAGAATCCGCCGGTGGCCTTCCGCCGAGATCTCCGCCAGCGAGACGAGGGCGGCTGTCCCGTTGTAGCCAGCGGGAGGGGGATCGAGCATCACGATCGTCTGGACCGACGGCAGTGACGTCGTGGCCTCGATCGCCTTGGCCAGCTGCGCCCCGGACGAGACGACGACCATCGTGGCGCCGCTGTCCGCCAGGATGAATGCCACCTGTTCCGGCGAGAGCGTCGGGTAGATCGGCACCGTGACCGCCCCGGCCGTCTGTGCGGCGAAATCGACGTTGAGCCATTCGCGGCGGTATTTCGGGAGCAGCGCGATCCGATCGCCGCGCTTCATGCCCCGACCCGCGAGCCCGAGACTGGCGTCGCGAACGGCGTCCACCAGCTCCCGCCCGCTCATGTGGGTGATCTGCCCGCCAAGGCTGCGGCCGATGAAATCCGGTTTCGGAAAGCGGCCGGCCGCGAAGAACGGCAGTTCGGCGATCGTGCGCGGCGTCTTCGCGATGCCGTATTCGTCGACGGTCATGGCTTCCGCCGGTAGTCGCCGCTTTTGCCGCCCCGCTTCTCGCGCAGGCGGATGGGACCGATCTCGATGGTGCGGTCCACGGCTTTCAGCATGTCGTACAGCGTCAGCGCAGCCAGGGAAACGGCCACCAGGGCCTCCATCTCCACGCCCGTGCGGCCGACGGTGCCGGCGCGGGCGACGACGAGATACCCGTCCGCGCGCGGTTCGAGCTCGACATCGACATGCGTGAGCGGCACAGGATGACAGAGCGGGATCAGTTCGGACGTGCGCTTCGCCGCCTGGATGCCGGCGATGCGCGCGGTCTGCAGCGGGTCGCCTTTCTTCACGGCTTTCGTCCGGATTGCGCGCAACGCCGCGGCACTCATCCGCACGCGCGCGTCAGCCACCGCCTCGCGCACGGTCTCGGCCTTGGCCGAGACGTCCACCATCCGGACGCGGCCGCGCGGATCGACGTGCGACAACTTCGGCGGCACGGTTCTAGTGGCGCGCGCCATGCTTCTCCTCTCTCGCAAGAAAGAACGAGAGACTCTCGAGCGAGACCGTCAGGTCCACGTTCTTCAGCTTGATGCCGGGCGGCACCTTGATCGCGCCCGGCGAGAAATTCAGGATGGCGCGGACGCCCGCCTGCACGGCGGTGTTGACGACGGTCTGAGCCGACGCCGCCGGGACCGCCACGACGGCGATGTCGATACGGTCCCGCTTGACCATCTTCCGGAAGTTCGCCAGGTCGTGGATCCGCACCCCGCCGCGCGACCAGCGCCCGATCTTCCCCTTCTCGGTATCGAAAAGCGCCACGATGGCGAATCCCTCCTGGCGGAACCCCGGATAGTCGGCCAGCGCGGAGCCCAGGTTGCCCGCGCCGAGAATCGCGACCCGCACCGTACGGTCCACGCCGAGGATCATCCGCAGGTGGCGCTTGAGTTCCTTGACGTAGTAGCCGACGCCGCGCACGCCGAACTCGCCGAAATACGCCAGGTCCTTCCGGATCTGCGCGGCGTTCAACTGGAACTGCTCCGCCAGCGACTTCGACGAGATGCTCTTGACGCCTGCCGCGTCGAGCGTGTTGAGACAGCGCAAATAGACGGACAGACGGCCCGCCGTCAGCTCCGATACCTGGTCGCCCGTCCCGCGGGCCTTCATCCGTTCCGGCACAGGGGGAAAATTCTACATGGGCTCTGGGCTCTTGGCTTTGGGCTTTGGTAAGCGGCGCTCGCCAAAAGCCTGGAGCCCAGAGCCTAGAGCCCAGAGCTAAGAGCCCTCGTCATCGCCGCCCGCACGCGGTCAATGACGTCGTTGCGATCGTCGATCGTCAGCCCTGCCGTCGAGATGGCCGGCAGAAACGTCAGCGTCACCGTCGAGGGCCAGATGAGCGGGCTGCCCTTTCGCATGGCAGCGCGGCCGCCAGACACGACAACGGGCACGAGCGGCGCGTGCGCCTTCAGGGCCATGACGAAGCCGCCCTTCTTGAAGGGCAGCAGGTCACCGGTCCGGCTCCGCGTGCCTTCGGGAAAGATGAAGAATGCGTTGCCCTGCCGGAGCGCCTCGGCGGCCTGATCGACGGCCGGCCAGCTCTGGTCCTTGTTCGCGCGTTCGATCGGCACGAACCCGGCGGCGTCGAAGGCCCAGACGAGCACCGGCAGCTTGCGCAGCTCGGCCTTGTACAGCACGCGTACGCGCGGGAACAGCCCGCGCAGGGCAAAGAACACGGCTGGCGAGTCGATGTTGCTCGTGTGATTGCAGACGTAGACGACGGGGCCCGTCTGGATGTGCCCGGCGCCGTGCACCCGAATCCTGATGCCTGCCAGCGCGAATCCCATACGGACGCCGAGCGCCGCCGTGGCGTACAGCAGGCGCGCGTTGCGCACGATCAGGGTCCAGAGGAGAACGGGAGGGCCAAGGAGCAGGACGTACAGCGAAACTGAGGTGACGGAGGCCGCTGTACGGAGCGCGGCGATCAGGGTCGCCATGGGGAGTCAGGAAAACCGGGTGTCCTCGAGTAACGTGGACACCCGGTTTTCCGATCGTGTGCTGACGGTGCCGCTACGACGCGCGGGCGGCGCGACGCGGCGCGGCCACGCGCGCAGCCGCGCGCGGCTTGGTGCGGGAACTCGCGGTGGCGGCGGCAGCCTTCACGCGCGCTTCGTTGCGCGCCTTCGTGCTGAAGCAGCGCTCGAGCGCTTCCTCCACCTTGCTCTCCACCTCGGGCGTCTTCTGTCCGAGGACTTCCGTGATCTCGGAGACCACGAGGAACTTCGCGCGATCGAGCATGCGCTTCTCGCGGAACGACAGGCTCTTGGACTTGGCCAGGAACGTCAGGCTCTTGAGAACCTCGACGACGTCGTAAATGGAACCGGTGCGCATCCGATCGGAGTTGTCCTTGAAGCGCCCCTTCCAGTTCTGATGGCTGTCGATCTTGCCATCGCTCAGCAGGTTGAACAGCCGCTGAACTTCTTCATCCGTCACGGCGCGACGCAGACCGACGCCGTCGACGTTGTCGACGGGAACGAACACCGTCGTCTCGTTCGCCATTCGAAGCTGATAGAAACCGCAGGTCGTACCCATGATTGTCTTGGTCTCGATTCGCTCGATGATTCCCAGACCATGGTTTGGGTAGATGACCTTGTCGCCAATCTCAAATGCCACGTGCCCCCCGATTGCTAAGAGGTAAGACTGCCAGGTTGGCCTTGCGCATGCAGGAACGTCTTATCATTGTAGCCGACTCGGCGGGCTCAATCAACGAAAACGGCCGAAATTCGGGCGTTTTGCGCCTACTTTCCCCGAACTTTCGCCTGCCGGAACGACTGCCCTAAGTTGTAGCAGTTGCAGAAGTTAGGTGGGAATCAGCGTGCATTTTTTTCCAGGGGGCCGGAAAATCCCTTCCCCGTCCGGGCACCCTGGTTGTCCCGCTCCAGGGTCCGCTCCGTGGCAGCCACGGCATACCCGGCCTGATAGATCATCTGGGCAACCCTGACGAGTTTCGGGAAGAGAATCTTGTCCACCGAATCCGAGTTGGCGTGGTAGTCGGGGTGCGTCCCGGTGAAGAAGAACGCGATGGGAATGCCCCGCGACGCGTAGCTGTAATGATCGCTCCGCGTGTAGAAGTCGTTCGGGTCCTTGAGGTCGTTGAATTCGAAATCCAGTGTCAGCGGATGCGCCATCCGCTCGTCGGTACGGACGATGAGATTGTGGAGGTCCGTGCTGTTGCGGTCGGCGCCGATGACGTACAGCGTGTTCGCCTCGGTGTCCTTGTTGTCGCGGTTCCGGCCGATCATGTCGATGTTGAACTGCGCCTGAATGCGGTCCAACGGCACCACGGGATGGTCCGCCATGTAGCGCGACCCCAGCAGCCCCGCCTCCTCACCGGCGTGCCACACGAAGACGACCGATCGCTTCGGCCTTGGACCCGTCGCAAACGCCTTCGCGATCGCCATCAGCCCCGATGTCCCCGATCCGTCGTCATCCGCGCCGTTCCAGATCCGATCGGTGTCGATGGCGTTGACGATTCTTCCCTTCGCCTCGCCGTTGTGCGAGTAGCCGACGTGATCGAGATGCGCGCCGAAGAAGACGTACGTCTCCTTCAGTCGCGCGTCCGTGCCTTCGACCATCCCGACGACGTTCTCGGTCAGGTCGGCGGAGACGACCTTGAAGGCGTTGTCGATGGTGATGCCCACCCGGGCGGCGGGGACGGAGAAGGCGTCAACCGGCTCGCGCTTGTCGATCCTGCTCCGAACGTCCGCCGGAATCGCCGCGCCGGCGAGGAGCGCCTCGAGCACCGACGGGTCCGCATTGACCACGGGCGGGACGACCCGATCGACCCGCTCCACGGTGGTGATGTCCACGGTGGCGGCTGCTCCCCTGCCGCCGCGACCGCCGCGCGCCGCCCGTGCCGGCACGGGAGGCGCGGCCGGGGCTGCGGCATCCTCTCTCGTCGAGGACACGATGTTCACCACCGCGGCGGCGCCGCCGAACTGAATCAGATAGTCGGCGTGCGACGTGCCGTTGAAGCGGATGCGCGGCGGCGGGGAGGGCATCGGGCCTCCGGGCAGCAGCACCGCGAGCTTGCCCGTCAGGTCACGGCCGGTGAAGTCGCTGCCGACTTCGATGCCCTGGAAGTTCAGCGTCTGCGCGCCGCCCGAGAGCAGCGAGAACGCGACATGGTCGCCGTGTGCGAACGTCTTCGTGCCGCCTGCACCGTCAATCTGCAGGCTCGATCGCCGCGTGACCTGATATCCGTTCTGCCGCACGGTCTGAAAGTACGTCCCGTCGTCTCCGAGCGGCTTCAGCCCCCACTGGCGGAGATGGTCGGCGACATAGCCCGCGGCCATTCCGTAACCTTCGGTGAAGACTTCCCTGCCCTGCAGCTCGTCGGAGGACAGGTAGCTCAGCCATTCCCGAATTTCGGATTCATTCAGCTGCGGGAATCTGACGTCGGTGACCGGCTCTGGCGCCTGCGGCGCACGAGCCGTGAGCGCCGTCGCCGCGAAGACCACCGCGGCGAGAGCCACGCGCAGAGACCCGAGGCGGCGACCATGCATAAGACGTCGTCGAAGGGTATCAGACGGGGACGTGGACATGAGACATGGGACTTGGGACTTGGGACATCGGACATGAGAGCCGGGCGGCGTCCCGTGCACTTGAAAGTTGGAAATCTGAAATTTGGAATTGATTTGAAAGTGACTGATTGCAGAATTGTCAATTTCGACGGCAAAGCCCCGAGTCTCTAGCCAGCCCATGTCGCACGTCGCAAGTCCCATGTCCGTGCCGTGGGCCGTAAGCCGTAAGCCGTAAGCCGTTACGCGACTATGTCCCGGCGTTACCGCTGCGGCCGGTGACTCCCGACGTGATGGCGCGGGTGAGCTCGCGCTGGTGGGCAGCGTTTCGCAGGTCTTCGTCAGAGACGCGGCAGTCGAGATGGTGCATGAGCTGCAGGAGCAGCTCGGTGTTGCGCTCGAGGTGTCGCAGCGTCGCCACGACTTCCTTTTCGGCCTTCTGGTTGATGTCGAAGTCCAGTTCCGCGCGCGTCTCGGCGTGGCGGCTCTGCAGGTTCTGCCCGACCATGATCAGCGGCATGAGCAGGATCTGGATGACGTTGCTGATGAGCAGATAGGCCACGAACGCCGGAAACGGGTCGAACGAGACCCAGTGCAGCGCCGGGACCAGCGACGCGAGGATGTTGTAGCCCGTCCAGCTGAGTGTCCACGCGGCGATGATGAGAAAGAACCCGAAGGACCCGATGCGATCCGTGATGGCCACCGCCAGCCGGTCCAGCCGGCTGAGGCTGCGCTCGTGAATCACGTTCGCGTTCCTGGCGCCGCGTTCCGTGATGAGCGTGTTCGTCTGCCGCAGGCGCGCGCCGAGGCTGCGAATCATCTGGAGAGCGGCGCCGGGATGCGCCAGCAGGAACGCCTCCAGCTGATCGCTCTCGAGGCAGTGCAGCGTGGTGTCGCCCATCGCGGTGGCGTTGGCGGACCGTTTGCCGCCGTCCAGCACGGCCATCTCGCCGAAGAATGCGCCAGGTTCGAGTTCCGACAGCGTCACGTCATTCGCGTCGGCGTCCTGTACCCAGATGCGAACCTTGCCTGATTTGACGATGTAGAGCGCGAGACCGGGCTCGCGTTCGAGAAAGATCGTGCCGCCGTCCGCCACGCGCACGTCGACCATGCGGGACGCGAGCGCGTCGAGATCGTCCGGCGCCAGTGCGGCAAACAGGGGAACGGAAGCGAGCGCGGAACGTTCGTTGGTGTTCATCCAGGAAGTACGACCGCCGGTCAGGTCCTGACCATCGTTCAGGACCCCACCCTGATTTCGTCAGCGACGGGGCTGCTGTCCCTGCTCCGACAGAGGACACTGCCTCGCACTGACATCACCCGTCAAGCGACGCGCGGAGCTTCACGGCGCGTCGTTTCGTTCGGATTCCGGCGCGTATTGTTACATGGGCTCTGGACTGGGCTCTCGGCTTTGGGCTCCCGGCTCTCGGCTCTCGGTCTCTGCCCTCTGCCCCCTGCCCCCTGACCTCTGCCCCCTGTGGAGCCGCGCATCGACGGCTCGCGCTAGAATCCGCGCGCCATGCATGAGGACCGGCTGCACCCGCTGCTCCGCTGGACGACCTATGCCGGGCAGCGGCCCCTCAGGTTCGGCGCCGCCGCGGTCGCCGCAATCATGATCCTGAAGTTGCTGTTCCTCGCGGTCCTCTCGCTGTTCGCCCCGATCGAGGATGACGCCTTGTCGGGGGGCGTGATTCTTCAGCAGGGAGTTTTCAGGGTCATCGCGGGGTTCGCGTTTCTTCCGGCCGAAACGTATCTCGGCCAGCAACTGCCGATTGCGCTCCTGCGCAGGTTCGGTGTCAGCCGCGCAGTCACGCTCGTCGGTGTGTCGGCGGGCGTGTTCGGCGCTTTGCACCTGTTTGCCGGGGCCGCCGGGTTCGTGACCGGAGCATCGGCAGGCCTGGTCCTGTCCTACGCGTTTCTCTGCTGGAAGCCGGTGTCTCCTGAAGCTGCGTTCTGGCGAACAACGGCCGTTCACGCCGCGCACAATTGGCTGGCGTACTGTGCCGCGCTGCTGGTGCCGATGGGCGCGCCTCGTTGAGTTCCCAGGTTCGTTCGGCGCGCCTTGCCCCAGCGTGTCGGCAGTGGTAGTTTCGTCCCGTACCTAGCGGGGCTCCTGCACGCACCTGTAGCCCCTACCTGCGCTCCCGCTCTCGCCGGGTTCGTGGATGTAGGCATCAGCGACCACACGAAAGGTGTGCAATGCCTCATCAGCGACAGTCAACGCCATCCGTACTCGGTCTCGCGACGACGATCTATCGCGTTCCGGATCTGTCACGCGCGAAGCAGTGGTATGCGAAAGCGTTTCAGCGAGATCCCTATTTCGACCAGCCGTTCTACGTCGGCTTCAACATCGGCGGCTATGAACTCGGCCTCGATCCGAATCCGTCCGGAGGCCGAGCAGGCGCCGGCGGCGCCGTCGCGTACTGGCGCGTGCCGGATCTCCAGGCGGCGCTCGCGCACTTCGTCGAGAGCGACGCGCCCGTCGTCTCCCCCGCTCAGGATGTCGGCGAGGGCATCAAGGTGGCTATCGTCAGCGATCCGTTCGGAAACGAAATCGGGCTGATCGAAAACCCGAACTTTGGCCTGAGCGAGTAGTTCACCCACGCGGCCGGCATTCTTGCCGGGCGCGAGTGCTTCCTCGGGAGACGGTGCTGCGTTTCAGCTGGACACGCGATGAGTATGGTCTTCACCCTCCTGGCACTGCAGCTTGCCGTCGCGCCGAACACCTGCGCCGATTTCTCCGGACGCTATGTCATTCAGGGAGAGGACGGACGCGTCGCCGTTCATATTGAACAGGCACGCTGCGAACGCATCTCCATTTCCTGGGAGAGTTCTCTGTATCCGACTACCGCCCCGGTCGTTCACTCGCTTGCCCTTGACGGCGCGTTCCAGTCTGATGCCGCGTGGCTTGGTGCGCCTGGGACCCAGCGCACGGCCGCCACACTTCGCGGGCGAATACTCGAGTTGCTCCGACTGCCGGCCACCGGGGCCGGGGATGCCGGCAGTGAATTGATGTTGCGGCTGGAGTTGCTTGCGGACGGCGATTTCTGCACCTCGAACGCGCTGACCAGTTCGCGATCGCCAGCGATGCGCGCGAGCCGGCAGCGCGGGACCGGCAAGCAAGCCGAAGACGTCGCGGCGGCCCGTTCAGAGCGGGGCTGCAGCGTGCGTTGACGCGAGCGCGGCACTACGAACATCAACCAGACCAGCACCTCCCTGAAGGCGAGCGACGAAGGGCTGAGCGCGGCGATGGAGAAACGCCATCAGGCCGACATGCGGCGCACCCTGCACGCGGTGGCGCAGTGAGGCGACGGGAGCGGGCGGGCGTGCGTTCATTGGGGTCTAATAGGCCGGGAGTGAACTGTGATTCTGCGAATAGCGGCCGTTGGTCTGCTGGCAATCACCTCAGTTGGAACAAGAGCACAGACGCCCGCGCCGTTTTCCGCGGACATCCAATCCGTTTGGGTCGAGGCCAAACCGATGGCCACGAGGGTCGTTATCTTTGGCCAATCCGTTCCTGATGGCTTCGTTCCAACACGTCCTTATCCACGCGGACGACGCCTTGAGGCTCTGGACCTCCACGTGTGGGTGCTGCGCAAGGACGGAACTGCCTTGCGTTCGACAGGGCAGCCCCAACTGGGCGGAACAGGCAATGGCGGCTGGCGAACTGAGTCCATGACGTTCCAGTTCGGAGGGGCAAAGATTTCTGAACTGGTTGGTGCCGTCGTGTCGGTTGATGGCAAATTGCTCGTCCACCAAATCGTGGACGGCGGGTTCCGATAAGCGTGCGCGCTGTGGGCCGCGGCTGGCCCGTGGCTGCGTGATACGATCGGCGCGACATCGAGCCTAACTCGTTGTCGCGCCGCGACATACACTCCTGTGCCGGAGTGGCGAAACTGGCAGACGCGCGAGACTCAAAA
>Ga0164241_10004224_pt1 | contig 14011 bp, 12 predicted proteins | sample OricomyardsoilBY_FD_108780 | JGI IMG/M metagenome (GOLD analysis project Ga0164241, IMG submission 108780) | Backyard soil microbial communities from Emeryville, California, USA - Original compost - Back yard soil (BY) | ecosystem: Environmental > Terrestrial > Soil > Unclassified | place: USA...
CTCGGGCGGATCGGGCAGGCGGTCGCCCATCGCGCCGAGGCGTTCGGCATGACCGTGACCTACGCCGGCCGCGACGACGACATCACGCGCCTGCTCCCCCACGCCGACGTCATCTCCCTCCACGCGCCGCTCACCCCCGAGACGCGCCACCTGATCAACCCGGTGACGATCCGCGCGATGAAGGCCGGCGCGATCCTCGTCAACACCGGGCGCGGCGGGCTCGTCGACCAGGCCGCGCTGCGGCGGGCGCTCCACGACGGACATATCGGCGCGGCGGCGCTCGACGTCACCGACCCCGAGCCGCTCGCGCCCGACGACCCGCTGCTCAGCGCTCCGAACCTGATCGTCCTCCCCCACATCGGCTCGGCGACCCACACCGCGCGCGAGGCGATGGCCGACCTCGCGGTCGACAACATCCTCGCCGCCCTCGACGGCCGCCCGATGCCCAACCCCGCGCCGACCCGCACCCGGGGCGAGCCATGACCCGCGTCGCCGTCGTCGACCTCGGCTCGAACTCCTCGCGCCTGCTGATCGCCGACGTGGCCCCGGACGGCGCGGTCACGGAGCTGGACCGGCGCTCGACCGTCACCCGCCTCGGCCACGGCGTCGACGCGACCGGCGTCCTCGACCCCGACGCGATCGAGCGCGTCCACGCCGCGCTGACGACCTACCGCGCGGTCATCGACGCGCACGCGCCCGTCGACGTCACGACCGGCGTCCTCACCTCTGCCGTCCGCGACGCGCGCGACGGTCCCGAGTTCGCCGCCGGCATCCGGACCCGCTTCGGCATCGACGCCCACACGATCGGAGGCGACGAGGAGGCGCGGCTCACGTACCTCGGCGCGACGAGCGAACGCGCGCCTTCGAACGACGCGACGCTGGTCATCGACATCGGCGGCGGCTCGACCGAGCTGGTGGTCGGACGGGGCTCCGAGATGCTCTCGCACGTCTCCACCCAGGTCGGCGTCGTGCGGCACACCGAGCGCCACCTTCGCGGCGATCCTCCCACGCGAACCGAGCTGGACGCGCTCCGAAAAGAGGTCTCACAGACCTTCGCGCCCCACGCGCGGGACGACGTGACCGCCGCGATCGCGGTCGCCGGCACCGCCACGTCGTGCGCCGCGATGCTGCTCGAGCTCGATCCCTACGACCCCGAGAAGGTCGAGGGGCTCGTGCTCGACCGTGACGATCTCGACGCCCTCCTGCGGCGCACCGCAACGATGACCGTCGAACAACGGCGGGCGATCCCGGGCCTGCACCCCGACCGGGCACCCACGATCGTGGCGGGCATCGCGATCCTCCTCGAAGTGCTGAGCACCTTCGGATTGAGAGCCACGGAAGTGTCCGAACACGACATCCTGCGCGGGGTCGTCCTGAGCCGCTCCGGAATCCGGTAGCAGACTCCCCAGATTTGTGGGTGATTCTGGACGGGTGTTTGATTGCCGCCCGTACCTATCACCCCGATACTCCAGTCGTCGGGCGAAGGGTGTCGGTGCCGAATAGGCATTGGGACTTGGAAACCGGCCTCATAGGTTCAGGCGAAGCCGCATCGAATCGGCGCCTCCCGCCGCCTGGGCCATTTAATCGGTCCCTTCAAGGCACGTACCCCTGCCCGTCCTGTCGGGACCACTTTGGAAGCCGCCCTCGGGCGGCTTCCATTCTTTAAGCCCGAGCGGGCGCGGAGCGAGCCCGCCGCACGGAAGCCCTCGGCACCGGCGCCGAGCGAGCCCGCCACACGGAAGCCCTCGGCACCGCCGCCGAGCGAGCCTGCCGCGCGGAAGCCCCGGGGCCACGGCCCCGCCGGCCTCACGCCAGGTTCGACCGCCGCGGGTACGCGATCGCCGGATCGGTGAGGACGTTGACCAGCGCCGGCCGGCCGGACTCGAACGCCCGCGCGATCGCCGGCTTGAGGTCCTCCGGCCGCTCGACCAGCTCGCCGTGCCCGCCGAGCGCCTCGACGACCTGGTCGTACCGCGTCCCCGGCCGCAGCTCCGCCGCGACCGAGTACCCGTACAGGAACTCCATCGGGTGCTTCTCCAGCCCCCAGATCCCGTTGTTGCCCATCACCCCGACGACGTTCACGCCGTGCCGCGCGAGCGTGTCGTACTCCATCCCGTGGAACCCGAACGCACCGTCGCCGAGCAGCAGCACGACCTGCTTGTCCGGCCGCGCGAGCTTCGCCGCCAGCGCGTAGCCGACACCTGAGCCGAGGCAGCCGAACGGCCCCGGGTCGAGCCAGCAGCCGGGCTCGTAGGAGTCGATCACGCGCCCCGCGTAGGAGACGAAGTCGCCGCCGTCGCCGATCACGATCGCGTCGCGGTCGAGCATCTCCCCCAGCTCCTTGTAGAGCCGCATCGGGTGCAGCGGGGCGCGCCCGTCCTCGAGCTCGGCGCGCTCGGCCGCGCGCTTGGCGTCCTCGGCCGCGCGCAGCGACGCGACCCACGCCGTCGCCCCGGGCAGCCGCGCGCCCACCCCGCCGCGCAGCCCGTCGAGCGCCGCCGGGATCGACCCGGTCAGCTCGGCGGCGACCGGGCGCGGATGGTCGCGGATCGGGTCGGCGCGATCGATCACGATCAGCTCGGTCTCTTCCCCGAACGACGCGCCGAAGCCGAGCCGGAAGTCCATCGGCACCCCGATCACCAGCGCGACATCGGCGCCCTTCAGCCCGTCCCCTCGCGCGCGCGAGAAGAAGAGCTCATGGTCGGCGGGCACGCAGCCGCGCGCCAGGCCGTTGAGGAAGACCGGGATCCCCAGCTCCTCGGCGAGCGCCAGCAGCGCGACCTCGCCCCGCCCCCAGTACAGGTTGGTCCCCGCCATGATCACCGGGCGCTCGGCGTCGCGGAGCAGCGCAACGGCGCGGTCGAGGTCGCCGCGCACACCAGGGTCCCTCGGCGGCGTGACCGGCCCCTCCTCGTCGACGCCCTCCATGAACACGTGGTCGAGCGGGAAGTCCACGAACGTCGGCCCGGAGTGCGGCGCGGTCGCCACCGCGAACGCCTCGTCGACGAGGCCGGGGATCTCCGCCGTGCTGTGCGCCGTCACCGCGAGCTTGGTGAGCGGCCGCACGAACGGCACGTGGTCGATCTCCTGGAGCGAGCCCTGCCCCCAGCGCCGCGCCGGCGCGCGGCCACCGAGGACGACCATCGGCGACTGGTTCTGCTGCGCCGAGCCGAGCGCGCTCATCCCGTTCGTGATCCCCGGGCCGGCGGTCAGCGCCGCCACGCCGGGCTCGCGCGTGACCTTCGCCCAGCCCTCGGCCGCGAACGCCGCGCACGCCTCGTGGCGCACGTCGACGAGCTCGATCCCCTCCTCGCGGCAGCCGTCGTAGATCGAGAAGAGATGGCCGCCGGACAGCGTGAAGATCCGCCCGACGCCGTGAGCCGCCAGGCGCTTCGCGATCAGCCGCCCGCCGTGCACCCGCGGGTCCTGCGCGTCGGTCGCCATGGCGCAGAAGCTACCGGCCGCCGGCGCCCGGGGACACGGCTCACGCTCCCGGCAGCGGCGCCTCGGCGGCCTCGGCGGCCTGCCCGTCGCCTGCGCCCGACACGGCCGGAGCCCAGAGGCGCACCCGCTCCGTCTTGCCCTTCAGCTCGACGGTCGGGCGCTCCCGCAGCGGCACGTGCTCCCGCGTGAGCAGGCAGCGCGTCGCCTCCGTGAGCAGCACCACGTCACCCGTCGCGCGCGTCACCTCCTCGACGCGCGCGGCGGTGTTGACCGGATCGCCGATCACCGTGAACTCGATGTGCCCGCCGCCGCCGACCGTCCCGGCGACGACCGGCCCGGAGTTCACGCCGATCCCGATCTGCAGCTCCTCCGCGTAGCGCTCGCGCACGACGGCGGCGATCTCCAGCGCCGCCGCGACCGCGCGGTCGGCGTGGTCGGGATGGCGGTCGGGCGCGCCGAACACGCCGAGCAGCCCGTCGCCGATGAACTTGTTCGCGTGGCCGCCGTGCCTGGCGAGCACCGGCACGACGGTCTCGAAGAAGTCGTTCAGGCGGGCGACGACCTCGCGCGCGCTCGCCCGCTCGGCGAACGCGGTGAACGCCCGGATGTCGAGGAACAGGATGCTGACCTCGACCTCCTCGCCCTCGAGCGCGACGCCCTCGGCGAGCACGCGGTCGGCGAGCTGCGGGTCGACGTACGCGCCGAACGCCTCGCGCAGCTGCTCGCGCTCCTGCAGCCCCTGGACCATCTCGTTGAACGAGCCCGCAAGCCGGCCGGTCTCGTCGGTGCCGGTGACCGGGACGCGCGCGGTGAAGTCGCCCGCGGCGACCTGCTCGGTCACGCGCTGGAGGTCGCGCAGCGGCGTGAGGATCGAGCGCGACAGCAGCACCGACAGCTCGAACGAGAGCGTGAACGCCACCGCGATCGCGACGAGCACGTCCACGCCGAGGTCGCGCAGCGTCGCCTGGCCGGTGCTCGACAGCCCCGCCACCGCGACGCCGGTGATGATGTTGATCGCCGGCAGCGACGCCAGCAGCCGCCACTTGAGCGTCACCGTCGTCTTGCCGAGCTCGGCGCCGTCGGGCAGCTGCCGCGCGACCTCCTCGACCACCGGCCGCAGGATCAGCTCCATGCCGAAGAACCGCAGGACGACGCCGTAGAGCAGCACGATCTCGGCGCCGGCCAGCAGCACGAGCAGGCTGAGGACGCCGGGCTGGTCGAGCTCGAACCACAGGTACACGGCGATCGGGACGACGCTGAGGAGCGTCGCCAGCGCGCGCCGCGGGCGCAGGAAGTCCAGCGGCAGGCCGGTCAGCGCCCGCCAGGCGGCGACGACCGCGATCGGGTGGCGGTCGCCGCGCAGCCACGGGTCGGCGGGACGCAGGAGCCGGAACGTCGCCCGCAGCTGGATCACGTTGTCGAGCAGCACGAGCCCCTCGGCGACCGCGAGCATCCGGAAGAACTGCCCCCACGACAGCTCCTGGTAGAGGTGCAGCAGCGTCAGCCCGCCGAGCGCCACGAGCAGCGCGAGCTGGAACTGCAGCGTGAGCAGCACGCGCAGGTAGTGCCGACCCAGCTTGCGATGGAGGAAGCCGAGCGCCGCGCGCATGGCGCCCATTGTGGCGCGTCGCTAGGCGGTGGCGGGCCGGCGGAGGCGGTCGGCCTCGGCGGCGCGGACCGCGGCGGCGGCCTCGGCCAGCCGCTCCTCGCCCGCGAACAGCCGCCGGCCGACGCGCAGCGCGGGCAGCCGGTCGGCGCCCATCGCCCGCAGGCGCGCGCCCTCGCCGTCGAGCGCCGCGTCGCGCCCGGCGTCGCCGACCGCCCGCAGGCACGCGTCGAGCGGGATGCCCGCGGCGGCCGCGGCCTCGGCGAGCACCTCGGGATCCGAGAGGTCGAAGCCGCCGCAGAAGGCGAGGCGCGAGGCGGCCAGCACGAACATGGCGCCGCGGTCGAGCTCGCAGGCGAGCTGCGCGAGGCGCATCGCGGGGCGCACGTGCGCCGGGAAGGGGTCGGGCCAGACCAGCGGGAACGAGAGCGCGGCGGCGCGCTCCTCGGCGACGGCGACCTCCGCGTCGCGGGTCCGCGGATCGGCGAGCGGCAGCGCCCCGCCGTGCAGGCCCTCGGTCGTGGCCGGCACCCAGCGGACGCCCGAGAACAGCCGATCGACGCGCTCGGCGGCCAGGTACGTGCCGGGCAGCGCGAGGTCGAACCAGAAGGTGACGCGCGCGGGACGACCCGCCGGGGCACGCCCCGCCGCACCCTGGTGGGCGCGGCGCCGCTCGTCGAGTGAGATCACGTTCCCCATGCCTGTCACTGCCTCCAACGCACGGGCTACCCGTTACTTGCGGTAGATCGAACGTTCGTCCAGAGCGCACACCGGTCCCATACACCCGTTTATGGTCTGCCGAGCCCCGCCTCACCTTCGCGGTCCAGCAGAAGGCCCTCCTAACGGCATGCCCACCGTCCCACCGCCCAAGCGCCACCCCTACAACCAGTGGTCGCCCGACGCTCGAGCCCTGGACCTCGTCGGCGACAAGTGGACCCTCTTGATCGTGCGCGACCTCGCCGCCGGCCCTCGCCGGTTCGTCGAGCTCCAGCGCGTCCTGCCCGGGATCTCGACCGAGCAGCTGCGCTCCCGCCTGAACCGGATGGTGGCCGACGGCCTGCTGACGCGCCAGCGCTACCGCGAGGTGCCGCCGCGCGTCGACTACGAGCTGACCGAGCGCGCCAAGGACCTGCTGCCCGTCGTCGGCGAGCTCGCCCGCTGGGGCTACGCGTGGGCCTGGGGCCCGCCGCGGCCCGAGGAGGCGATCGACATCGGCGCCGTGCTGCGCTGCGCGCCCGGCATGGTCGAGCTCGCGCCCGGCACGTCCGGCGCGGTCGAGCTGACCGTCGGCAGCCGCCCCTACGTGCTGATCGCCCGCAACGGCGGCGTCGACATCGAGGAGCGCGAGGCGCGCGAGGCGACGGCCCGCGTCAGCGGGACCGAGCGCGCGTGGATCGAGGCCCTCGGGCCGGCCGGCTCGCGCATCGACCTCGAGATCGAGGGCGACCGCGCGCTGGCCAACGCCGTGCTCGACGGCTTCTCCGCCGTCGCGCTGCGTCAGATCCGCGCCGCCTAGCCCTCCAGCACCCAGACGTTCTCGCGCAGGATCGGCACCGCCGCGCCGCCCGGCTCGACGCCGTCGATCTCCACCTCCGGCCCCCCGACCATGAAGTCGGTGTGGGCCTGCGAGGCGTTGACGCCGAGCTCCTCGTGGGTGGCGTCGAGGTGGTCGACGGTCCAGCCGAAGCCCTGGCCCCAGGCGATGTGCGAGGCGGCGTTCTCGTCGAACAGCGTGTTGCGGAACGTGACGCCGGTCTCCCCCACCGCCGACGTCGCGTCGACGAGCGCGAGCTCGCCGAGGCGGCGGGCGCCGTCGTCGAGCGCGATCTCGCCGCGGACGACGTCCTCGCCCACGGCCGCCTTGACCTCGACGATCTCGCCACCGGAGAGCCGCAGCTCGAGCCCCTCGACGACGCGGCCGCGCAGCGACAGCGGCCGCGTGGTGCGGATCGTGCCCTCGGCCTTCAGCCGGTGCGGGCTGGTGAAGACCTCCTCGGTCGGCAGGTTCGCCGCGTGGCGCTGGCCGTCCTTGGTCCGCGCGCGGCCGGAGACCCAGCGCGCGCCCTCGATCAGCCCGACCTCGAGATCGGTGCCCGGGCCGCGGTAGCGGATCGCCGCGAAGCCGCGCTCGGTGAGCTGGGCGGAGCGCTGCTCGAGCTCGGTCAGGCGCCGGTCCCAGGCGCCCTCGGTGTCGGGCTGGTCGAGCCGCAGCGTGTGCGCGACCGCGTCCCAGAGCCGATCGACGTCGGGCTCGCCGAGAGCCTCGATCGCCCAGCGCTCGGTCGGGCAGCCGATGATCGTCCATGCGATCCGGCTCTCGGTGACGGCGGAGATCCACGTGCGCTCGAGGTCGCGGTAGCGGGCGCGCGTGAGGCGCTCGGCGTCGACCGCCGCGAAGACGTCGGCGTTGGAGCCGCCGACGATCGCGACCGCGGCGCCGCCGGCGTCCATCACGCGCTCGAGGCGGGCGACCATCCACGCCGGCGTCCACCCCAGCGTCTCGTCCGGCGCCATGCCCGCGAGCGCGCGGCGGACCCACGGGTCGCTGTAGAGGACGTCGACGTAGCGTGCCCCCTGCCGGTACGCCTCGTCGGTGATCGCGCGGGCGAGCTCGGCGTGCTCGATCTCGGCGTTGATCAGCAGATCCTGGCCGGCGCGCAGCTCGACCCCGACGTTGACGACGAGCCTGGCGTAGGCGGCCAGGCGGTCCTCGCGATGACTCCCGCTCATCCGCCGGAGCCTAATGAGAACGCTCGCGCGCGGACCCGGATCGTCGCCGAATCGCGCTTTTTCGGATGACGGTTGGCAACTTTCGCACGGGGAAGGGTGTTGTGGATGCTTATGCGCCGATTCCTCCTGCTGACGATGACGACCCTCCTCGCCGCCTGCGTGCTTGCTCCATTGGGCCACGCGGCGACGAAGTACAAGGTGGCCGTGGGCCTGGGCGACCAGTCCGCGTCGATGTTCTCCAACGCCGACTTCAAGGCGCTGAAGGTCAAGAAGGCGCGCTACTTCATCCCCTGGGACGCGGCCAAGCACGCCGACCAGCTCACGCGCGCCGACGACTACGTCAACGCCGCCAAGAAGGCCAAGGTCAAGGTGTTCATGCACATCTCGACCGCCGACCTCCGCGCCAAGAAGGGCCACCTGCCGTCGGTCGCCGAGTACAAGACGTACGTCGGCAAGCTGGTCAAGCGCTACAAGGCCAAGGGCGTCACCGACTGGGGCACGTGGAACGAGGAGAACCACAAGTCGCAGGAGACCTGGGACAACCCGAAGCGCGCCGCGCAGTTCTTCCTCGCGATGAAGTCGATGTGCAAGGGCTGCCACGTCGTCGCGCTCGACGTCCTCGACCAGGCCGGCGACACCCGCTACATCGCGCGCTGGTTCGCGGCCCTGGGCAAGAAGAACTACTCGAAGGCCACGATCTTCGGCATCCACAACTACTCCGACACGAACCGCAACCGGTCGACCGGCACGTCGCGGATCCTGAAGAAGATCAAGTCCTACCGGCCGAAGGCGGACTTCTGGCTCACCGAGACGGGCGGGCTCGCCGGGTTCGGCCGCTCGTTCCCGTGCAGCCTCACGCGCCAGGTCAAGTCGGTGAAGTACATGTTCACCCTGACCAAGAAGTTCCGCAGCGACATCACGCGGCTGTACTCGTACAACTTCTACGGGACGACGGACGCGCAGTGCAAGGACGGCCTCTTCGACGCCGGGCTCGTCGAGGCGGACGGCTCGAAGCGCCCCGCCTTCGCGACGTTCAAGTCGCAGGCGGCGTCGTTCACGCGGTAGCCCCGCTCACTCCTCGAGCGCCGCGGGCCTCCAGGCGAGGCCCGCGGCGCGCTCGAGCAGCAGCTCGCGCTCGCGGGCGTTCCCGGTCAGCGAGGCGGCGAGCGTGAACGCCGCGTGCGCCTCCTCCGCCCGACCGAGCCGCGCGAGCAGGTCGCCGCGGACGCTCGGCAGCAGGTGATAGCCGCGCAGCGCCGGCTCGTCGGCCAGCGCGTCGACGATCTCCAACCCGGCCGCCGGGCCGAACGCCATCGTCACCGCGACCGCGCGGTTGAGCTCGACCACCGGCGACGGCCGCAGCTGCGCGAGCGCGTCGTAGAGCGCCGCGATCCGCACCCAGTCGGTGTCCTGCGCGCGCGGCGCGCGGGCGTGGCAGGCGGCGATCGCGGCCTGCAGCGCGTACGGGCCGAACGCGCCGCCGAGCGCCGCGGCGCGGTCGAGCGCCTGGAGGCCGCGGCCGATCAGGACGCGGTCCCAGCGAGCGCGGTCCTGGTCGAGCAGCAGCACCGGCTCGCCTGTGCGCGTCGTCCGCGCGCGGGTCCGCGAGGCCTGGATCTCCATCAGCGCGACGAGCCCGTGGACCTCGGGCTCGGCCGGCATCAGCCCCGCGAGGACGCGGCCGAGGCGCAGCGCGTCCTCGCACAGCGCGGGCCGCATCCAGTCCTCCCCGGCGGTCGCCGAGTAGCCCTCGTTGAAGACGAGGTAGACGACCTCGAGGACCGACTGCAGGCGCTCGCCCAGCTCCTCGCGGCCGGGGACCTCGAACGGCACGTTGGCCTCCGACAGCGTCCGCTTGGCGCGGACGATCCGCTGCGCGACGGTCGCCTCCGGGGCCAGGAACGCGCGCGCGATCTCCGGCGTCGTGAGGCCGCCGAGCAGCCGCAGCGTCAACGCGATCCGGGCCTCGGTCGAGAGCACCGGGTGGCAGGTGGTGAACACGAGCCGCAGGAGGTCGTCGGGCACGACGTCGTCGACCTGGGCCGCGAGGTCCGGCGGCTCGGGCGCCCGCTCGATCTCGACCGCGAGCTCCTCGTGCTTGCGGTCGGCGAGCGCGCCGCGCCGGAACAGGTCGATCGCGCGGCGCTTGCCGACGGCCATCAGCCAGGCGCCCGGGTTCTCCGGGACGCCCGACTCCGGCCACTGCTCGAGCGCCGCGACGAGCGCGTCCTGGGCGAGGTCCTCGGCGAGGCCGACGTCGCGCGTCATCCGCGCGAGGCCGGCGATCAACCGCGGCGACTCGATCCTCCAGACCGCGTCGATCGCGCGGCCGGCGTCGGGAGCGGCCATCGTGCGATCCGCTCCCGACGCCCGGCGCCGCGCCTAGTTGGCGGAGGTCTGCTGCGGCGGGAGCTCGGACATCTCGGCGGCCGCCTGGACCTCGGGCGAGAAGTCCTCCAGCTCGTAGACCTGGCGCACCTCGATCATGTCGCCGTCGGCCATCGGCGCGCGCGACGCCCACTCGACGGCCTCCTCCTTGGAGCGGACCTGCAGCAGCCAGTAGCCGCCGACGATCTCCTTGGCCTCGGTGAACGGCCCGTCGGTGACCGTGCCCTTGCCGCCCTGGAAGCGCACGCGGGCGCCCTTCGAGTCGGGGTGCAGGCCGTCGAGCGCGAGCACGACGCCGGCGGCCGCCAGCTCCTCGTTGAACCGGTTCATCGCCGACACGGTCTCGACGTCGGGCTCCCAGTTGCCCTCCTCGCGGACGGCGGGAGCGGGATGGACGAACAGCATGAAGCGCATTGCGGTGTCTCCTTGTGCGTTGGCGGGCCCTCGGGCCCTGGATCTACTCGTGCGTCGAACGAGCCGACCCGAAATCGACACGCGGCCGAGAACTTTTCTATCAGCGTCGTGCGACCTCCGTACGATGGCCCGGCGCCCGGGTAGCCCAACTGGTCGAGGCCGCGCCCTTAAAAGGCGTTGCTCTAACGAGCGTGCGGGTTCGAATCCCGCCCCGGGCATGGCAGCGATCGCGTAGCGTGGGCGCGTGTCCGCGATCGACCCCAACCAGCACGACGTCTTCACGATCAAGCAGCGCTTCGCGGCGGTGATCAACCGCTACGAGATCTCGCTTCCCGAGGCTCCGGACGCGCCGTTCGCGTTCGTCGAGCAGAAGCGGTTCAAGCTCAAGGAGGACATCCGCTTCTACACGGACGACTCGAAGACCGAGGAGCTGTGGAGGATCGTCGCGCGGCAGCGCTTCGACCCGGCGGCGCGCTACGACGTCACGACGGCGCAGGGCGAGAAGCTCGGCGAGATCCAGAAGGTCTTCGGCAAGAGCCTGCTGCGCTCGACCTACAAGATCTACGACGGCGGCGACGAGATCACGGTCACCGAGCGGAGCCTCGGGGTCGCGATCGGCCGGCGCGCCGTCGACTTCGTGCCCTACATCGGCGACTTCGCCAACTGGCTCCCGATCCCCTACGACTTCACCTACTCGCGCGGCGAGGCGCTGGTCGGCAGCCACGTGCGGGCACGGATGAAGCTGCGTGACACGTACACGCTGGACCTGAGCGGCGATCCGGAGCGCGCGCTGGACCGGCGGCTGGCGCTCGCGCTGGCGGTCGGGATGGACGCCTTGCAGGCCCGATAGGGCCTCCTGGGTACCCTGGAGGAAGCGCAACTTCCGCCGTCCGGCGGAGTTCTCTGAGTGGGAGCCCAGAACACGCGTGGAAGCCTCAGCCCTCAATCACGCCGGTGCCGCGCCGCTGCGCGGGCCCACGCCCTGCTCCGGATCGCCTCCGACGAGCGGCTCGTGGCGCTCACCCGGCGCGGGAACCAGGCGGCCTTCGAGGCGCTCGTCGCGCGGTACCAGGCGCGGCTGCTGGCGTTCTGCCGGCACATGCTCTCCACGCGCGAGGACGCCGAGGACGTGCTGCAGGAGGTCTTCGCGGCCGCCTTCAACGCGATGCTCGCCGACACCCGGCCGATCAACGTGCGGCCGTGGCTGTACCGGATCGCGCGCAACCGGTCGCTGAACCACCTGCGCCGCCAGCAGGCGATCGGCGTCGACTCGATGGACATCCACGTCGCCGACCACGGCACGACGACCGCCGAGAAGGCGCACAAGCGCGAGGAGTTCCGGCTCCTGATGGCGGACGTCCAGACGCTGCCCGAGACCCAGCGCACCGCGCTGCTGCTGCGCGAGATCGACGCGCTCAGCTACGAGCAGATCGCCGAGGCGATGGACACGACGATCCCGTCGGTCAAGTCGCTGCTCGTGCGTGCCCGCGTGTCGCTGGCCGAGGCCAACGAGGCGCGCGCGATGAGCTGCGAGGAGGTGCGCGAGGAGCTCGGCGAGGTCGCCGAGGGCATCCGCCAGCGCGCGAGCGCACCGGTCCGCCGCCACGTCCGGACGTGCGAGCGCTGCTCCGGCTTCCGCAAGCAGCTGCGCGCGACCAACAAGGCGCTCGCCGCGGTCTTCCCCGTCGGGCCGCTCCTGTTCTTCAAGAAGGCCCTGCTCGCCCAGCTCGGCACGACCGCGAGCGCCGCGGGCGGCTCGGCCGCCGCCGGCGCGGGCGCCGCCGCCGCGACCGCGGGCACCGGCAGCGTGATCTCCGCCGGCGTCACCGCCGTCGCCGGCAAGGCCGCCGCCGGGTTCGCCGCCGCCGCGCTCGTCACCGCCGGCGCCGTCGAGGTCAAGCACTCGGCCACGCGCCACCGTCCGCAGCCCGTCGCGGTCGCCGCCGCTCCCGCGGTGCGACCGGTGCCCGCCGTCGCCGCACAGCCGGCCGCCGAGCCGACCGTGGTCGCTACCCACAAGCAGCCGACGAGCAGCCGGCTCGAGAAGGCCGCGGGCGGCACGCAGGCCCCGGCGAGCCGGACGGCCGAGGCCGTCAGGGACAAGATCGTCGCCGCCGCGACCGCGCCGGTCGCGGGCGCCGTGGCCGCCGCCGGCGGCGTGCCCGCCGCGCCCGAGCAGCAGTTCGACACCACCACGCTCCCCGCGCAGGTCGCCTCGCCGGCCGGCGGCACCCCCGCGCCGGACGAGCCCGCCCCCGCCGCCGGCCAGCCGGTCGCCGGCCAGCCGCAGCCGACGACGACCGGCGCGCAGCCCGCCCCGCTCCCGGCGCCGGTGCAGCCCGCGCCGGTCCAGACCACGCCGGCCACCCCGCCCGCCGACCAGCAGCCCAGCCCGCCGCCGGCCGAGCAGCCCGCGCCCGCCGAGCCGCAGGTCCCGGTCGTCGAGGTTCCCCCCGTCACCGGCGGCGGCACCACGACCACGCCCGGCACGACGACGGTCCCCGACGCCGCGGCGCCGGCCACGACCACGCCGGAGACGGACTAGCTCAGGCGATCCGGTCGCCGGGCCGCGAGCCCACGTCGGGCTCGAGCAGCAGCACCGGGTGGTCGTCGGCCACCGCGCCGAGGACGAGCACCTCGGACATCACCGGCCCGACCTGGCGCGGCGGGAAGTTCACGACGCCGACGACGAGCCGGCCCTCGAGCTCCTCGCGCGCGTAGTTGGTGATCTGCGCCGACGAGCGCTTCTCGCCGATGTCGGGCCCGAAGTCGATCGTCAGCTTCCACGCCGGGTTGCGCGCCTCGGGGAAGTCCTCGACGCGGACGATCCGCCCGACCCGCATGTCGACCGCCAGGAACTCGCCGAACGCGATCTGCGCGCCGGCGGGTCCGCCGGCGCTCACGGGCGCTCGGTCCCGAACCGGAACGAGCGCAGCGAGCGCTTCAGCGCGCCCACGGTCCCGACGTCCACCGCGTTGGTCACCGCCCCCGCGTAGGTGCTCGTCAGCTGCAGGTGCGCCCCGGCGCGCACGCCCGGCTCGTCGGGCGTCAGCAGGTAGTCCTTGCCGAACAGCTTGCGCTCGCCGAGCTTCGCCTCCCAGGCGACGAAGTAGCCGGGCGCGTCGTTGATCCGCGCGCGGCCCTCCTGCACGAGCCGGAAGCCCGGGTGGGCGGCGGCGAGCCGGTCGGTCAGCCGGTCGGCGACGATCGGCAGCGTGCCGCCGACGTCGCCGCGGTAGGCGGGCAGCGGCAGTGGCTCCACGCTCATCGACTGCACGAACACGCCGTCGCGCACGGTCTGCACCTTCGCGGGGCCGGTCTTGCGCAGCGGCGGGTCGTAGACGAAGTTGAACTCCACGGCGCCGCGACCGACGAGCACGGACTCGTTCGCCCGGTCCGGCCTGAGCACGGCGACGGCGGCGATCGCGA
>Ga0164241_10004225_pt1 | contig 14007 bp, 10 predicted proteins | sample OricomyardsoilBY_FD_108780 | JGI IMG/M metagenome (GOLD analysis project Ga0164241, IMG submission 108780) | Backyard soil microbial communities from Emeryville, California, USA - Original compost - Back yard soil (BY) | ecosystem: Environmental > Terrestrial > Soil > Unclassified | place: USA...
CAGGACACCGTCGTCCCCTGGTGGGGCAACCGCACCATCCGCTACGAAATCAACTGACCCAGCCTTGCCCCGAACCAACTGTGCGGAAATCCGCGTTAGCCGGGTTGGCCGGGGGGCGGTAAGCGCCGAAAGGGGCGGGCGACACCGTCGATGGTGATGTAGCACTCAGTAGCACGGAGCGCTACCGTTGCGTGGGTGAGCGCTCAACAGGAAATCAGTCAGCGCGATTTGCGAATGCGCTCGAAAGAGATCATGGACGCCGTCGAACGCGGCCAGGCGTTCACTGTCACGCGGGACGGTCGCGAGATCGGCGAGCTGATCCCGCTGCGTCGGCAACGACGCTTCGTCCCTCGTCCCGAGTTCATGGCGAGGTCGCGGTCTGCGTCCACCTTCGAGGTGGCCAGGTTCCGCGCCGATCAGGATCGGGCATTCGAGCAGGACGCGGTGGACCCGTATGCCCGATGAGGGCGCGGTGGGTCTGCTGGACACGAACATCCTGATCCTGCGCCGCTGGATCGTGGCCGAGTCGCTCCCGGAATCGATGGCGATCAGCGCGGTGACCCTGGCCGAGTTGTCCGCGGGTGTCCACCTGGTCGAAGGGGATGACGCGGCCGCCCGGGCCGAGCGGGTGCGTCGGACCGACGTGCTCCAACGGGTGGAGAGCGAGTTCGATCCGATCCCGTTCGACGCCGAGGCGGCTCGAGCCTTCGGCCGGATCAGCGCGGCGGTCCGCAACCGTGGTCGGACTCCGCGCCGGCGCATCGCCGACCTGATGATCGCCTCGGTGAGCACGGCGGCGGGCCTACCCCTCTACACGACCAACCCGGACGACTTCGCCGGCCTGGACGGCATTGTCCGCGTCGTACCCGTTCCACGTCCGGATCCGCACTGATTCTCGCGCCCGGCCTGGGCCGATAGACTGCAGCGCTGTCCCGAACGAGGGAGGCTGCCGACCGAAGGATGACCCGCCGTGCCCCAGGACCTGTCCACCCGCGCCGACCTGCGCAACGTCGCCATCGTGGCGCACGTCGACCACGGCAAGACCACCCTGGTCGACGCGATGCTCTGGCAGTCCGGCGCCTTCCGGATCGGGTCCGCGGTCACCGACCGGGTGATGGACTCCGGCGATCTGGAGCGGGAGAAGGGCATCACCATCCTGGCCAAGAACACCGCGGTCCGCAGAAAGACGGACAGCGGCGAGATGGTGATCAACATCGTGGACACCCCGGGGCACGCCGACTTCGGCGGCGAGGTCGAGCGCGCGCTGATGATGGTCGACGGCGTCGTGCTGCTCGTCGACGCCTCCGAGGGGCCGCTGCCGCAGACCCGGTTCGTGCTGCGCAAGGCGCTCGAGGCACGGCTGCCGGTGGTTCTGGTGATCAACAAGACCGACCGCCCGGACGCCCGCATCGACGAGGTGGTCGACGAGACCTACGCCCTCTTCCTGGACCTGGACGCCGACGACGAGCAGATCGAGTTCCCGATCGTGTATTGCGCCTCCCGCGCCGGCCGGGCCAGCCTGACCAAGCCGGGCAACGGTGAGATGCCCGACTCGCCCGACCTGGACCCACTGTTCGACACGCTGCTGGAGGCGATTCCGGCGCCGTCGTTCACCCCGGGCGCGCCCCTGCAGGCCCAGGTGACCAACATCGACGCCTCCCCGTTCCTCGGCCGGATCGGCATGTGCCGGGTGATCGAGGGGACGATCCGCAAGGGCCAGCAGGTCGCCTGGATCAAGCCTGACGGCACGACGACCCGGACGAAGATCACCGAGCTGCTGATGACCGAGGCGCTGGACCGGGTGCCGGTCGACTCGGCGACCGCGGGGGACCTCATCGCCGTCGCCGGCATCGCCGACATCACCATCGGCGAGACGCTGGCCGATCCGGAGAATCCGGTGGCGCTGCCGCCGATCCACGTGGACGAGCCGGCGATCTCGATGACCGTCGGCATCAACACCTCGCCGCTGGCCGGCAAGGACGGCGGCAGCAAGCTGACCGCGCGCCAGGTGAAGAACCGGCTGGACGCGGAGCTGGTCGGCAACGTGTCGATCCGGCTGCTCACCACCGAGCGCCCGGACACCTGGGAGGTGCAGGGCCGCGGCGAGCTGGCGCTGGCCATCCTGGTGGAGACCATGCGCCGGGAGGGCTTCGAGCTGACCATCGGCAAGCCTCAGGTGGTCACCAAGACCGTCGACGGCGTGGTGCAGGAGCCGTTCGAGCGGCTGACCGTGGATGTCCCCGAGGAGTATCTGGGCGCGGTCACCCAGCTGCTGGCGGTGCGCAAGGGCCGGATGGAGGCGATGAGCAACCACGGCACGGGCTGGGTGCGGATGGAGTTCCACGTGCCCTCCCGCGGGCTGATCGGGTTCCGCACCGAGTTCCTGACCGACACCCGCGGCACCGGCATCGCGCACCACGTGTTCGACGGCTACGAGCGTTTCGCCGGCGAGCTGCGGGGCCGGCCGACCGGGTCATTGGTGGCCGACCGGTCCGGCAAGGCGACCCCGTTCGCCATGTTCAACCTGCAGGAGCGCGGCACCATGCTGGTCGCGCCGACCACCGAGGTGTACGAGGGGATGATCGTCGGCGAGAACTCCCGGGCCGACGACATGGACGTCAACATCACCAAGGAGAAGAAGCTCACCAACATGCGGTCGTCGACCGGGGACGAGTTGGTGCACCTGATTCCACCGCGGTCGCTGTCGCTGGAGCAGGCCCTGGAGTTCTGCGCCGACGACGAGTGCGTGGAGATCACGCCCAAGGCGGCCCGGATCCGCAAGGTGGTGCTGACCGCCACCGACCGGGCAAAGCTGCGTTCCCGCTCGCGCTGACGCCGAGCCGCTGCAGGCGCCTGGGGTGGTCGGCTCGACAGTTCGCTGATCAAGTCCGTGTCAACGCGCCCGATATGCCCGGATCCGCGCGGGTTTGGTCCGCGATGCCGGTTGGCCCGGTCGGCTGGGCTGATCAAATCCGCGAGAGCAAGGCCGAATGACGGGTAGGGCACGGCATTGATCAGCGGACCACGGCACGACCGAAGCGTCGGTTGGGGCGACGGTCCGTAGGGTGAACGCCGTGGTGCGCATGGGTGGGCGGTCCGGACGTGCCCACCGCAGGGGGCGGTGGGTCGGTCAGGCGCAGCGGGGGAGCACGGTCCGATGGCCGGTCGCCGTGCTCGCAGCGTGCCTGCTCGTCGCGAGCTGCACGCCGCCGAACCTGCCGGCCCCGATCTCGCCCAGCGGCGGTTCGTCGGTGCCGAGCACCCCGTCGGCCCCGGGCACGCTGATCGTCGGTTTGGACGGCACGGCCGGACCCATCACCGGATTCAACCCGTATTCCGTCGCCGACTACTCGCCGACGTCGCAGGCGGTCGCCTCGCTGGTGCTCCCGTCCGCGTTCGTGACGGCCCCCGACGGCAGCGTGTCCACGGACGCGGACGTCGTCGACTGGGTGGCCGTCACCTCGCTCGAACCGTTCACCGTGACCTACCTGCTGGACCGCAAGGCGTCCTGGTCGGACGGCACCCCGATCACCGCCGAGGACTTCTCCTACCTGCGCGACCAGCTGCTGGTCCAGCCGGGCACCGTCGACTCCGCCGGGTACCGGCTGATCAGTGCGATCCGCTCGCGGGACGCGGGCAAGACGGTCGAGGTCGAGTTCGCCGAGCCGTTCCCGCAGTGGCGTTCGCTGTTCTCCCCGCTGCTGCCGAGCCACCTGCTGAAGGACTCGCCGGGCGGCTGGTCGTCCGCGCTGGACGGTGATCTACCGTTGTCCGCCAACCGATATCGGATGACGTCGTACGACGCGGTGACCGGTCAGGTCACCCTCGCCCGCAACGACAAGTACTGGGCGGCCCCGCCCGGCCCGTCCGCGGTGATCCTGCGGCTCGGCCGCCCGTCCGAGCTGCTCGCCGCCTTCAACCGGGGGGACGTGCAGGCGCTGTGGTTCGCACCCGACGCCACCACCGCGCAGGACATCGCCGACCAGGTGCCGGGAGGTCAGCGGACGACGGTCGCCACCCCGTCGTCGATCCAACTCGTGATGAACACGCAGGCCGGGGCGACCGCCGAGGCGGACGTCCGGACGGCGATCGCGGCCGGCCTGCAGCCGGACGAATTGTCCGCCGAGCTGACCGCCGGCTGGTCGGACGGCGCCGGCGCCGTCACCTCCCAGGTTTCGCTGCCCGGCGAGACCGAGACCGAGACCGAGACCGAGACCGAAACCGAAACTGCGCCGGTGGTCACCGACGATCCGGAGGCCGCGCAGGCGGACCTGGCGGCCGCGGGCTACACCGGCGACGGCCTGTATGTGGCCCGTCAGGGACAGGTGCTCCGGCTGACCCTGGGGTATCCCAGCGGTCAGCCGCGGCTGGCCGCGACGGCGCAGGCGATCCAGCGGCAGCTCGGCGCCGTCGGCATCGAGATCGACCTGCTGCCCGACGCGGCCCCCGACCTCGTCGAGAACATGGTGGCCGCCGGTGATCTGGACCTGGCCCTGGTGAACCTGCCGCGCGGGGCGGTCGATGCGGTCGCCGCCGCCACTGCCTTCGGTTGCGCCCGCGCCGACCCGCTGGGCATCGGCAGCACCGCGGCCCCGACTCCTCGCCAGCCAGCAACGACGACGGCGCCGACGACGCCCGCCGCGGACTCGGACGCACCCCGGACCGGCAATCTCTCCGGATACTGCGCCGCCGGCACCCAGCGGCAGCTGGTCGACGCGCTGACCGGCTCCGGTTCAGCAGCGGACGCCGACCCGGGCCTGTGGGCGGCGCTACCGGTGCTCCCGCTGATCCAGCCCCGATCGGTGTTCGCCGTCTCGCCGTCCCTTCGTCCGGTGCTCGACGGGGAGCATCCGGGATGGGCCTGGACGGGCCCACTGAGCGGGCTCGCGGATTGGCCCTCGAACTGAACGCCGCACATCCGATTCGGATGAGAACCGGACCCGAACGGTTAACCCAAGCTAACAAGTCGTGCTAGCATCGCCGCGGTCGGAGTATTTTCCTGTCAGCAACCCGAGCAACGAAAAGATGCTCACCAAGGGTCGGTCAAGCGAGTGTTTTGACCGTCTGCCAGCGGGGTACCCGACCGGACCACGCCGACCCAGCCCAGGTGATCTCGCCGATCACCCTTGGGTCACGATTCGGCAAGCGAAACAACCCACCGAACCGTCCGCTCGTAGAGTCGTGAGGTCTGACTCTGCGTGATGTCCGCGTGGGTTCGGGGTGATGGCCGGTCAACGATGACCGGTCGGAGACGGCAGTCGTTCCACAAGGAGGAATGTCAATGAGGAGATCGCGGGCGGTCGGGCTGACCGCGCTGGCGGCAGCCGCGACGCTGGTCATCGCAGCGTGCAGTGGCACGCCGGGCCAGCAGTCGTCGACCACGACCGGCGGCACCGCTGCGGCGACGTCGGGGAGCGCGGCGGCAACCGGCGGCGCGAGCGGCGGTACGGACGCGACGTCGCTGCCGGGCGCCGAGAACGTCGGCAAGGTCGGCGGGTCCGGCTGCGGCATCCCGCACGGCGCCTACCAGGAACCTGCCTCCAAGGGCGGCGAGGTGCGGGTTTCCTGGAATGACCCGCTGCTCACGTTCAACAACAACACCACGCACGGCAACGCGACGGCCAACGCGAACGTCGACTACCTCACGCAGGCCGGGTTCAGCTACTTCGACAAGGACCTGAACCTGATCAACAACGACCAGTTCGGCACCTGCGAGGTCGTCTCGCTCGATCCGCTCAAGGTCAAGTACACCGTGAACGAGGGCGTCAAGTGGTCCGACGGCGTGCAGATCGGCGCGGCCGACCTGGTGCTGTCCTGGGGTGCCCAGTGCGACTGCTTCAACGAATCGGAGGCCCAGACGGATGCCGACGGCAACCTGCTGCCGTCCACCGGTGTCGCCTTCGACAAGGTCGATCCGTCGATCTCGCTGATCAAGGACTACCCGGAGATCGGTGACGACGGCCGCTCGGCGACCTTTACCTGGTCCAAGTTCTTCGTCGACTACCAGCAGGCCAGCCCGGCCGACGCCGGCAACAACCAGACGCTCATCCCGGCCCACGTGGTCGCGGGCAAGGCGTTGGGCATCACCGACCCCACCCAGGCCGACCAGGCCCTGCTGGACGCGTTCAAGAACAACGACACGGCGAAGCTGAAGCCGATCGCCGACTTCTGGAACACCGGGTTCGACACCGACCAGCTGCCCAGCGACCCGAGCCTGTACCTGTCCAGTGGTCCGTACAAGGTCACCGCCTACCAGCAGCGGGCCGCCATGACCCTGGAGCGCAACCCGGACTACAACTGGGGACCGATCCCGGCCTTCGACAAGATCACTTACACCATCATCGGTGATCCGACCGCGGCCGTGCAGGCGTTGACCAACGAGGAGACCGACCTGATCTCCCCGCAGGCCACCGCGGACATCTACGAGGCCGTCTCCGGGCTCAAGGACCGTGGCGTCGAGGTGGTCAGCGGCCTCGAAGGCACCTACGAACACGTCGACCTGGTGTTCGCCAACGGCGGCCCGTTCGATCCCGCCAAGTACGGCGGGGATACCGAAAAGGCACTCAAGGTGCGGCAGGCGTTCCTCAAGACGATCCCGCGCCAGGACATCGTCGACCGGCTGATCAAGCCGATCAACCCGGAGATCTCGACCCGTGACTCCTTCACCACGGTTCCGGGTTCCCCGCGGTACGACACCATCGTGGCCGCGAACGGGATGGAGCAGCAGTACGGCACGGTCGACATCGCCGGCGCCAAGCAGCTGCTGCAGGAGGCCGGGGTCACCACCCCGGTCGACGTGCGGCTGAAGTTCGCGGCCAACAACCCGCGCCGGGCCAACGAGTACGACTTGATGAAGGCCTCGGCCGCCGAGGCCGGGTTCAACCTGATCGACGGCCACAGCCCGAGCTGGGGCAAGGAGTTGCCGCAGATCGACGGGTATGACGCCTCGCTGTTCGGCTGGCAGTCGACAGGCACCGGCATCACCGAGTCGATGGCGAACTTCATCACCGATGGGTCCAACAACTACGGCAAGTTCTCCAACACGACCGTGGACCAGACCTACGACAATCTGTCCGGGTCCGTTCTCGAGCCGGACGCCGTCACGACCGACCTGACCACGGTGGAGAAGACGCTGGTGGATCAGGCGTTCGGTGTGACGATCTACCAGTTCCCGGGCGTCACCTCGTTCAACAGCACCAAGGTGCAGAACGTCGGCGTCATCCCGCTCGGACCGGGTCCGTTCTTCAACTTCTGGGAGTGGACTCCGGCGACCTGACGATCGGCCGGTGACCGGTAACGATGGTCACCGGCGCGACCGCGAGCATGAAGGGGTGTCCGGACCGGACGGCGGTTCGGACACCCCTTTCGTGCTGTCATGGGACCGTGATCCGATCGAGGCGGCGACCGCCATCACACGGGCTTACAGTTCACCCATGTCAACGGCGTGCCGATGGCGCGCCACCTCGTGAAGGGGTTGGTTGATCAGATGGCGATGTATATCGTGCGCCGGCTCATCGCCGGGTTCTTCGTCGTCCTGGGCGCGTCGTTCATCGTGTTCATCCTGGTGGCCAACGCCGGCGACCCGCTGGCTTCGGCCCAGGGCATCACCGATCCGATCGCCAGGCAGGCGCGGATCGACTACCTGACCACCACGCTGAACCTGGACGTCAATCCGGTCATCCGCTATTTCCTGTGGCTCAAGGGCATCGCCGGCTGCTTCGTCGGCCAGTGCGACTTCGGGTACTCCATCAGCACGAACCAGCCGGTCACCGGCGATCTGGGGACCCGCATCCTGATCACTCTCAAACTACTGCTCGCGGCCAGCATGCTTGCGGTTGTTTTCGGGGCCTCGATCGGCATCATCACCGCGCTGCGGCAGTACTCCGGGTTCGACTACACGATCACCTTCTTCACCTTCCTGTTCTTCTCGTTGCCGGTCTTCTGGGCGGCCGTGCTGCTCAAGGAACTCGTCGCGATCCAGTTCAACGACTTCATCGTGGCAGGCGCCCACATTCCATGGTGGTTCATCTGGCTGGCGACGCTGGTGGTCTTCCTGATCACTTACAGCATCACCGGCGGTCAGCCGTTGCGCCGGGGCCTGTACGCGATCGGCGCCGGGGCGGTGACCTTCGGCATCGTCTACTACATGTCGGTCACCCAGTGGCTGCTCGATCCGGGACTGGGCCCGATCGTCATCGTCGTCACGTCGATCGGGATCGCGCTCGGCGTCGCCGAGGTGAGCGCCGGCCTGAGCAACAGGAAGGCGCTCTACACCGCGTTGACCACGGCCGGCATCGGCATCGCACTCTGGTATCCCCTGCAGTACTTCTTCTACGAGGACATGTCGTTCCCGCGACTGCTGCTGCTCGCCGTCGCGGCCATCGCCATCGGGATCGGCGTTGGGTACTTGTGGGCCGGCGACGACCGGGCGCTGTCCGCGCGGACCGGGGCGATCACCGCGTTTCTGATCTCCATGGTGATCTTCATCGACCGCACCATGCAGGCCTGGTCGGCCTACACCAGCAACACGGTCATCCGCGGCCGTCCGATCAAGACGATCGGCGATTCGCAGTCGGGTCTGGAGGGCGACTTCTGGATCCAGACCGTTGACATGTTCACTCACCTGCTGCTGCCGACCATGGCCCTGATCCTGATCTCGCTGGCCAGCTACACCCGGTATTCCAGGGCCAGCATGCTTGAGGTGCTGAACCAGGATTACATCCGGACCGCGCGGGCCAAGGGTCTGACCGAGCGCACTGTGATCATGCGGCACGCCTTCCGCAACGCGCTGATCCCGCTGGCCACCATCGTCGCGTTCGACATCGGCCAACTGCTGGGCGGCGCGGTGGTCACCGAGAAGGTTTTCCAGTGGGACGCCATGGGCACCTTGTTCCTACGGGGGCTGCAAAACAGCGACCCGAATCCGGTGATGGCCTTCTTCCTGATCGTCGCGATCGTCGCGGTGGTCTTCAACATCATCGCGGACCTGCTGTACGCGGCCCTCGACCCGCGAATAAGGGTGGGACAATGACAACTCCCGGCATTCCGGATCTGCAGCATCAGCCCGGCGTCACCGTCGAAGCCGAGGAGACCACGCTCGAACAGAAGGAGACCGTCGGACTGTCCCAGGCGCAGATCGTCCGGCGACGGTTCCTCCGGCACAAGGGCGCGATGATCTCGCTGTTCGTCCTCGTCTTCGTGCTTCTCGTGGCCATCACCAGCATCGGGATCGGGCCCATTCCCGGATGGTGGCAGTGGACGCCGTACGACCGGCCCCCACCGCTCAATCCACGCGGGGAGCCCACGCTGGAGTTGCCGTTCTTCGGCGGCACCGGGTTCGCGATCGGCAGCCACCCGTTCGGGCAGGACGAGACCGGCCGGGACATGTTCGCCGCCACCATGCGCGGCATCCAGAACACCATGGTGGTCATCATCGTGCTGGCCATGTTCAGCACCACATTGGGTGTCCTCATCGGCGCCCTGGCCGGCTACTTCGGCGGCTGGTGGGACTCCGTGCTCATGCGAATCACCGACACCATCATCATCATCCCGTTGATCCTGATCACTGCGGTGGCCGGCTACGCACTCGGGGTCAACGGCGTGGTCGCCGTCGCGCTGGTCATGGGGCTGTTCCTGTGGACCGGTCTGGCCCGGCTGGTCCGAGCGGAGTTCCTGGCCCTGCGGGAACGTGAATTCGTTGATGCCGCCCGGGTCGCCGGGGCGTCGTCGTCCAGAATCATCTTCAAGCACATCCTGCCCAACTCTGTCGCCGTGATCGTGGTCAACGTCACCCTGCTGATGGGCACCGGCATCCTGACCGAGGTCGCTCTGGGCTTCCTCGGCTTCGGCATCCAGCCGCCGGACATCTCGCTCGGCTCGCTGATCAGCCAATACCAGGGGGCTTTCACCACCCGGCCGTGGCTGTTCGTATGGCCCGGCGTGTTCATCATCATCATCGTGCTGTGCATCCAGTTCATCGGCGACGGGCTGCGCGACGCCTTCGACCCCCGGCAGAAGCGGATTCCGAAGCAGAAGGATCTGGACAAGGCCGGCAGGCTTCCGGCAGCGGAACCCGAGGATGCGGTGGGCACGGGCACGATGAAGGTGATCGAGCCGTGATCGGGTGGCAGCCCGGTCGGTCACAAGGTCAGTCCGGCCGCCGCCCAGGTAATCAGAAGGGCCAGCGCCGCGATCAACTCGATGTGCCAGCGAACGGGCGCGCGCTCGAACTCCAGCCGTGGGTCGTCCAGGTGGCCGGCGTCCCGGAGCGCCTGCCAGCGGCGGCGCACCGCCATCGCCGCCTCGCCCGACGGGCTGTACGGGGAGTCGCTGGCGCGCACCCGCTTTCCCGATTCCGACTCCTCGACCGGGACCGCGCGGGCGTCCTGCTCGGTCATCCGGCGGCCCGGTTGCCAGCCGGCGGCGGGGGCCGCCCAGGCCGCGTACCGGCCGTAGGCGGTGTGCAGGGTCAGCGCCCAGCGGGTGTCCACCTCGGTGATCGACGGCCAGGGCAGCCGGATGGTGCGGAACACGTTGACCAGTTCGACACCGCCGTCGTCGACGACGACGCACGGCCGCCAGAACATCGCCCACACGAGCACCGCCGGCAGCAGCGCCCAGGCCGCCCCGCGGGCCAGTCCCTCGACGCCGCCCTGGGTCAGCATCGCCACCAGCGCCAGGCCGGCCAGCGCCCAGATGAAAATGGCCAGTGCCCGTCCGAATCGGGAGCGGTACCGGTGCGGCATGCCTGCATGGTGGCACGTGCGGCGAAGGGAACACGTCCATGACGGTCTTCGAGAGCGTGTCCAGCACCGAGACGGCGGCCCCGGTCGTGACGGTGCGCGACCTGGAGATCGACTTCTGGGTCGACGGCACCTGGTACCCGGCGGTGGTCGGCGCCAACTTCGAGTTGCGCCGGGGCGAGGTGCTGGCCCTGGTCGGTGAGTCCGGGTCGGGTAAGTCGACCACCGCGATGGCGCTGCTGGGGTTGCTCCCGAAGAACAGTCACGTCCGTGGGTCCATCGAACTGGGCAAAGTGCAACTGGTCGGCGCCGATGCTCGGGAGCTGCGGTCGATCCGCGGCCGGGATGCGTCGGTCATCTTCCAGGAGCCGATGACGGCCTTGAATCCCGTGTACACGGTGGGTTTTCAGATCGGTGAGATGCTGCGCAGCCACAACGCGATGTCGCCGAAGGCGGCTCGCCAGCGGGCGATCGAGCTGCTGACGATGGTCGAGATTCCCGAGCCGGAGCGCCGGGTCGACGCGTACCCGCACCAGCTGTCGGGTGGTCAGCGGCAACGGGCGATGATCGCCCAGGCGCTGGCGTGCGACCCCGAACTGCTGATCGCGGACGAGCCGACCACCGCGCTGGACGTGACCGTGCAGGCCGAGATCCTCAAGCTGATGCGGGATCTCAAGCACCGCATCGACGCGGCCATCGTGCTGATCACGCACGACATGGGTGTGGTGGCCGACATGGCCGACCGGGTGCTGGTGATGAAGGACGGCCGGATCGTGGAGGCCGGTACCGCCGAGGAGATCTTCAACCGGCCGATCGAGCCGTACACGGTGCAACTGCTGAACGCGGTACCGCACCTGGGATCGGTCACCAATCCGGACGAGCTCGAGACGATGGCGCAGATGGACGAGGCCGTCGACGCGCCCGACGAGGTCGGCATCGGGGTGCGTGCGGCCGCTCGCCCGGCCCCGGAGCCGGTGGTCTACCGGGCCGGACTGGCCGAAGGCGTCGATGCGGTCGTCGAGCTCACCGATGTCGCCATCGAATACCCCAAACGCGGTCGCACCCCGGCATTCCGGGCCGTCGAGGGTCTGACCCTGCAACTCGGGCGCGGCGAGGTGATGGGCCTGGTCGGCGAATCCGGTTCGGGCAAGACCACCATCGGCCGGGCGCTGGTCGGTCTGCTGCCGGTCGTCGAAGGGACCGCCACGGTGGTCGGCTCCGACCTGGTGGGCGTGAGCCCCAAGCAGTTGCGCACGGTCCGGCAGGACGTCTCGTTCGTGTTCCAGGATCCGGGGTCGTCGCTGAACCCGCGGATGCCGATCGGCGAGTCCATCGGCGAACCGCTGCTGCTGCACGGGATGAAGAAGGGCAAGGAACTCAACGGGCGGGTCGAGTCGTTGCTCGACCGGGTGCAACTGCCCCGGTCCATGCGCAACCGGTATCCGCACGAGCTGTCCGGCGGACAGCGCCAGCGGGTCGGCATCGCGCGGGCACTGGCCCTGGAACCCAAGTTGCTGATCGCCGACGAACCGACCTCCGCGCTGGACGTCTCGGTCCAGGCCAAGGTGCTGGAGCTGTTCCAGGAACTGCAGCAGGAGAAGGGCTTCGCCTGCATCTTCATCACCCACGACCTGGCGGTGGTGGAAATCCTGGCCCGTCGGATCGCGGTCATGCACCATGGCCGGCTGGTCGAGCTCGGCACCCGGGAGCAGATCCTCAACGATCCGACCCAGGACTACACGCGACGGCTGATTGCCGCGGTGCCGGTCCCCGACCCGGACGAGCAGCGGCGGCGTCGCGTGGAACGGGACGCGATCCTGGCGGCCGGGGTCGGCCTGGACGAGTTGGACGAGACGGCCGGCGTCATCCCGGACATGACCGAGCAGCAGGCGCGGGAGAAGGCCAAGGAGACGCAGGCCACCCAGGGTCCCGGGCCGAACCTCGGCGGGGTCTGAGTTCAGGTTGGGCCGGCGGGCCCGAGCTCGGCGGCAGCCCTGCTGCTTTCAGCGCGGCCTGGCCGGGTCGGGCCGATAGGCTCGCCAAGGTGCCCGCCCGCCTGCTCGCCGTCCACGCTCACCCCGACGACGAGTCGCTGACCATGGCCGGCACCTTGGCCCGGACCGCCGCCGGCGGCGCCCGGGTGACGCTGGTCACCGCCACTCTGGGGGAGGAGGGCGAGGTGATCGGCGACGAACTGCAAGGGCTGGTCGCCGCCCGCGCCGACCAACTCGGCGGGTACCGGCTGACCGAGTTGGCCGCCGCCTGCGCCGCCCTGGGTGTGCAGGAGCGGCTGATGCTCGGCGGGCTGGGCACCTTCCGCGACTCCGGGATGGCCGGCACACCGTCCGCCGACCACCCGCGCGCGTTCGTCCGGGCGCAGCGCGGCGGCCCGGACCACGACCGGGCCTGCGCCGCCCTGGCCGGGGTGATCGACCGGGTGCGCCCGCACGTCGTGCTCACCTACGACGAGGACGGCGGCTACGGGCACCCTGATCACGTCGCCGCGCACCAGGTCGTCATGGGTGCGATCGGGTGGTCCGGGTGGCGGGTGCCGCGGGTGCTGGCAGTGATCCGGCCGCGGGTCGTCACCCTGGCCGCGTTCGGCGTGGTGAGCGCCCCACCCGGGTACGCGACCGCCGGGGCCGACGAGGTCGGCTTCCTCACCGACGACGAGCTGGTGGCGGTGGCCGTGCCCACCGGCCCGGCGTCGTCGGCCCGCCGCCGGGCCCTGGCCGCGCACGCGACCCAGGTCGAGCTGCTGCCCGGGGACCTGTTCGCGCTCTCCAACCGGTTCGCCCAGCCGCTCGCGTCGGCCGAGTACTTCCGGGTGCTGGCCGGCGACGCGGTGCCCGCGCGGGGGGATGGCCGGCCGGCGGAGGACGTGTTCGCCGGGCTGGACCCGGACCGGTGACGTCGGCGGGAGCGGGAGAGCCGGAGCCGGTCGACCGCGACCAACCGGTGCCGGCCCGGGAACCGGTGACGGCGGGGGGAGCCGGTCGATCGCGCCGAACTGCGAGTCATCGGAACGGCGGGCCGGCCCCTGGCGGGTCCGTCCCGTCAGCTGAACCCGGCCGCGCGGACGCCGGTGTCTCACTGCGTGGCATCCGTGAGTTACGCTGATCCAAGACCCGCAGAACCGGACAAAACGGCGCCGGGAATGAGTCTTGGATCAGCGGTGTGCCACGAACGTGGAGGAAGGAGCTGCCGTAGGAGGTTCCTTGTGATGCGGTGCTGTGCAGGAGATGAGGGTTGGCCCCTCGGCGTC
>Ga0164241_10004226_pt1 | contig 14006 bp, 11 predicted proteins | sample OricomyardsoilBY_FD_108780 | JGI IMG/M metagenome (GOLD analysis project Ga0164241, IMG submission 108780) | Backyard soil microbial communities from Emeryville, California, USA - Original compost - Back yard soil (BY) | ecosystem: Environmental > Terrestrial > Soil > Unclassified | place: USA...
ACGGTGACGCGGCGCAGGTCGGTGCCGTCGATGCTGATGCCGCCTTCGGTCACGTCGTAGAAGCGGCAGATCAGGTTCACCAGCGTGCTTTTGCCCGAGCCGCTGTGGCCCACCAGGCCGATCATCTCGCCCGGCTGGATGTCCAGCGACAGGCCGCGTATGACGGCGCGGTTGCCGTAGCGGAAGCCGATGTCGCGGATCTGGATGCCGCCTTTCACGTCTTCCAGCTTGAGTGGCTGAACAGGCTCAGGCACGTTCGACCGGTGATCGAGGATGTCGAAGATGCGCTTGGCGCCGGCCGCGGCTTTCTGCGTGACCGAGACGATGCGGCTCATCGAATCCATGCGCCCATAGAAGCGGCCGATGTAGGCGAGGAAGGCCGTCAGCGTACCGACCGTGATGTTCTGCCTGGACACCAGATAGATGCCGAAGGCCCAGACCACGAGCAGGCCCACATCGGTCAGCATGGTGACGGTGGGGCCGAACAGGCTCCAGGTCTTGTTCAGCTTGTCGTTGAGCGCGAGGTTGTGCTTGTTGGCTTCGCGGAAGCGCGAGGCTTCACGCCGTTCCTGGGCAAAGGCCTTGACCACGCGAATGCCGGGAATGGTGTCGGCCAGCACGCTGGTCACCTCGGCCCAGACGCGGTCGATCTTCTCGAAGCCGGTTCGAAGGCGGTCGCGCACCAGGTGGATCATCCAGGCGATGAAGGGCAGCGGGATCAGGGTCGCCAGGGCCAGCCAGGGGTTGATGCTGAAGAGGATGGTGGCCGTCATCAAGAGCATCAGCACGTCGGTGATGAAGTCCAGCGCGTGCAGGGAGAGGAAGACGCTGATGCGGTCGGTCTCCGAGCCGATGCGGCTCATCAGGTCGCCGGTGCGCTTGCTGCCGAAGTATTCGAGCGAGAGGCCCAGCAGGTGCTCGAAGGTGGCGGTGCGCAGGTCGGCGGCGATGCGCTCGGACACCAGCGCGAGGATGTAGGTCTTGCCCCAGCCCAGCACCCAGGAGACCAGCGCCGCAGCGAACAGGCCGCCCATGTACATCGCCACCTTGGCCGGCTCGATGTGGTGGCCCTGCTGGAAGGGGATCAGCACCTCGTCCATCAGGGGCATGGTGAGATAGGGCGCGACCAGCGTCGCGCCCATGGCGCCCAGCATCAGCAGGAAGCCGGCCAGCAACTGGCCCTGGTAGGGCCGGGCGAAACGCCACAGGCGCAGCAGGACCCAGGTGCTTGGCGGCGTGTGCAGCTCGCGTTCGCAGGTGGGGCACTCTTCCGAGTCCGGCGGCAGGGGCGCCTTGCAGCTGGGGCAGTAACTGACATCTTCAGCTGACTCGCGCGGGGCCTCGTTGCGCTTCTCGAACGCCTCCTGCCAGCGCTGCGCCTGCAGGGTCATCTGCAGGGTGAAGCGCCAGGCAGCGAGGCGGCCGGTGGCGCTGGTCAGCTCCAGCAGGCCCACGCCGGCGTGGTCGGAGATGCGGATGTGCAGCCCCGGCGCCAGCGGCCATTCCGACCATTGGCCGGTACAGGGCTCCCAGGCCAGCAGGCGCTGATTCGTCAGCGCGAGCAGGCCCCGGGCGAAGTGCAGTTGGGCGTCGAGGTCAACCTCCAAGGGCGCGGTGACGTTCTCACCGGGCAACAACTTGGCCTGAAGGGCGGGCCACTGCGGATGCGGGTCCGCCAGGGCTGTGGGATGTTCTTGCATTGCGGCGGATTCTCCCAGATCGGCCGTCTGTTGCCGGCCCCGTTTCGCCCCGCCAATTCGGAACACAATCACGCCCTGCCTTCATCTCCCGTCTTTCATGAGCAAGAAGCAAGACATCCAGCTGCTGCGCATCAGCTATCTGCGCGGCCCGAATATGTGGACCTACCGCCCCGTGCTGGAGGTCTGGCTCGATCTGGGGGAGTTGGAAGACTTTCCGAGCCACAAGATCGAAGGCTTCAACACCCGGCTGACCACGGCCCTGCCGGCCCTGATCGAACACCATTGCGGTGTGGGCGAACGGGGTGGCTTCCTGCAGCGCCTGGAAGAAGGCACCTGGATGGGCCATGTGCTGGAGCACGTGGTGATCGAGCTGCTCAACCTGGCCGGCATGCCCACCGGCTTTGGCCAGACCCGTTCCACCAGCCGGACCGGCGTCTACCGGATGGTGTTCCGTGCCCGTGACGAGCATGTGGCCCGCCAGGCCCTGGCCGAGGGCCATGCCCTCCTGATGGCCGCGATCAACGCCGAGGCCTTCGACGTGGAAGCCGGCGTGGCCCGCGTGCGCGAGAAGCTCGACGACTGCTACCTTGGTCCCTCGACCGCCGCCATCGTGGCCGCCGCGACGGACCGCCGCATTCCACACATCCGCCTGAACGACGGCAACCTTGTGCAGCTCGGCCATGGGGCGCGCCAGCGCCGCATCTGGACCGCCGAGACCGACATGACCAGCGCCATCGCCGAAGGCATCGCGGGTGACAAGGACCTGACCAAGACCTTGCTGAAAGCCGTGGGCGTGCCGGTGCCCTATGGCGCGGCCGTGCGCAGCGCCGAGGCCGCCTGGACCGCCGCGCAGGACATCGGCATGCCGGTGGTCGTGAAGCCTTCCGACGGCAATCACGGCCGCGGCGTGACGCTCGACTTGCAGAACGAGGCCGACGTGAAGGCCGCCTTCGCCGTGGCCGAGGCCCATGGCTCCGAGGTGCTGGTGGAACGCTACATCCCCGGCAACGAACACCGACTGCTGGTGGTGGGCGGCCAGGTGGTGGCGGCGGCGCGGGGCGAGGCCGCCTGGGTGGTGGGCGATGGCAAGGCCACCGTGCAGCAGCTCGTGGACAGCCAGATCAACACCGACCCGCGCCGCGGCCTGACCGAGGACTTTCCGCTCAACCGTGTGGACATCGCCGAAGACGGCGTCATCTTGCTCGACCTCGAACGCCAGGGCCTGGGCATCAGCGCCGTGCCGGAGGCCGGCCGCAAGGTGCTCATCCAGCGCAATGGCAATGTGGCGTTTGATTGCACGGAAGAGGTCCACCCTGAAGTGGCCCATGCGGTTTCGCTGGCCGCACGCACCATCGGCCTGGACATTGCCGGGGTGGATCTGGTGACCGAAGACATCGCCAAGCCCTTGAGCGTGACCGGCGGCGCCGTCGTCGAGGTGAACGCGGGCCCGGGCCTGCTCATGCACCTCAAGCCGGCCAGCGGGGCGCCGCAGCCCGTGGGCCAGGCCATCATCGACCACCTCTTCGCCGAGGACGAGACCGGCCGCATCCCCATCGTTGGCGTGGCCGGCTCGCGTGGCACCCACACCATCGCGCGCCTCGTCGCGTGGCTGCTGCATCTGAACGGCCGCCATGTGGGCTTGGCCAGTCGTGATGGCCTGTTCCTTGGCAACCGCCGCGTGGACCGCCGCAGCGGCGCCAGCTGGGAGGCCGCGCACCGCCTCTTGATGAACCGCGGCTGCGACGGCGTGGTGGTCGAGAACAGCGCCGAATCCATCCTGCGCGACGGCCTGGCCTATGACCGCGCCCTGGTCGGCGTGGTGACCGACATGGACGGCATCGAAGCCCTGGCGGACCACGATGTGCTGAACGAAGACCAGCTCTACAAGGTGTTGCGCACCCAGGTGGACGTGGTCCTGTCCGAAGGCGCTGCCGTGCTCAACGCCGAAGTGCCTTTGGTGGCCGAGATGGCCGAGCTGTCGGACGGCGAAGTGCTGCTTTACGCGCAGGACGCCGCCGCCGTGCAGGCCCATCGAGAGGAGGGCGGCCGTGCCGTCTTCCTGCAAGGCGGCACCGCCATGCTGGCCCAGGGCCACGGCGAAACCACCGGCGCGAACGTGGAGTCGCTGCTCCGCCGCTTCGCCGCTGCCGGCCTGGACTGCGACGCCAGCACCGTGCTGGCGGCCGTGGCCACCGCCTGGGCCATGAACATCCCGGCTGAATTGATCTCGGCCGGCCTCGACACCTTCGTTCCCGAGTTCAAGAGCTGATCATGGAAGTTTCACGAACCAGAGCCCTGCGCGGCCCGAACATGTGGAGCCGGCACACGGCCATCGAGGCCGTCGTCCACTGCAGCCCCGAGGAACAGTCCATCGCTGACCTGCCGGCTTTCGAGCCGCGCTTGCGCGAACTGTTCCCCGGCATCGGCCCGCTCAACTCGGCCTCGCGCCTGGAGCCCCGTCAGCGCATGCCGGTCACGCTGGCCCATGTGCTGGAGCAGGCCACGCTGGCCTTGCAGGCCCAGGCCGGCTGCCCGGTGACGTTTTCGCACACCCACGACACGGGTGAGGCCGGCACCTACCAGGTCATCGTCGAGTACAGCGAGGAAGACGTGGGCCGCATGGCGTTTGATGCGGCCTGCCAGTTGCTGGCGGCCGCGCTGACGGGGGGCGACTTCGACGCTGAAGCGACGATCAAGGCGCTGCGCGATCAGGATGAAGACGTGCGCCTCGGCCCCTCGACCGGCTCCATCGTGGATGCGGCCGTGGCGCGGGGCGTGCCGTTTCGTCGTCTCACGCAGGGCAGCCTCGTGCAGTTCGGCTGGGGCGCCAAGCAGCGCCGCATCTGGGCGGCCGAAGTGGACGCCACCAGCGCCGTGTCCGAGTCCATCGCGCAGGACAAGGACCTCTCCAAGCGCCTGCTGCAATCGGCCGGCGTGCCCGTGCCCATCGGCCGTCCCGCTGAATCGCCCGACGACGCCTGGGCGGCTGCGCTCGAAGTGGGCCTGCCTGTCGTGGTCAAGCCGCAGGACGGCAACCAGGGCAAGGGCGTGACCGTCAACGTGGCCACGCGCGAGCACCTCGAAGTGGCATACAAGGCTGCGGACGAAATCGGCCAGGTCATGGTCGAGAAGTTCCTGCCTGGCGCCGACTACCGCCTGCTCGTGGTCGGCGACAAGCTGGTGGCCGCTGCGCGCCGTGATCCGCCGCACGTGATCGGCGATGGCGCGCTGACCGTCAAGCAACTCGTCGACAAGGTCAATGCCGACCCCAAGCGCGGCGACGGCCATGCCACCTCGCTGACCAAGATCCGCTTCGACGACATCGCCGTGGCGCGCCTCGAACTGCAAGGCCTCACGCCCGAGTCCGTGCCCGACAAGGGCCAGCGCGTCATCCTGCGCAACAACGCCAATCTGTCCACCGGCGGTACGGCGACCGACGTGACCGACGACGTACACCCGGAAGTGGCGGCGCGCGCCATCGCCGCCGCGCAAGTGGTGGGCCTGCATGTGTGCGGCGTGGACGTGGTGGCCGAGAGCGTGCTGCGTCCGCTCGAAGAAGTGAACGGCGGCGTGGTGGAAGTGAACGCCGCTCCCGGCCTGCGCATGCACCTCTCGCCAAGCTATGGCAAGGGCCGCAACGTGGGCGAGGCCATCATCTCGCACCTGTACGGCAGCAGCGCCAAGGGCGAGGACGGCCGCATCCCGGTCGTCGCCGTCACCGGCACCAACGGCAAGACCACCACCTCGCGTCTGATCGCCCATCTGTTCGCCACCTGCGGCCTGAAGGTCGGCATGACCAACACCGACGGGGTCTACGTGGACGGCCGCCAGACCGACAGCGGCGACTGCTCCGGCCCCAAGAGCGCGCGCAATGTGCTGATGCACCCGGACGTGGAAGCGGCCGTGTTTGAAACGGCCCGCGGCGGTGTGCTGCGCGAAGGCCTGGGCTTTGATCGCTGCCAGGTCGCGGTGGTCACCAATCTCGGCGCGGGCGACCACCTGGGCATGAACTTCCTCCACACGGTGGAAGACCTCGCCCTGGTCAAGCGCGTGATCGTGCAGAACGTCGCGCCCAACGGCTATGCCGTGCTGAATGCGGCCGATCCGGTGGTGGCCAAGATGGCGGCCACCTGCCCCGGCCAGATCATCTTCTTCGCCACCGACCGCCACCATCCGCTGATGGCCGCGCACCGCTCCCAGGGCAAGCGCTGCGTGTATGTGGACGGCGACCAGCTCGTGGCCGCGCAGGGCTCGTGGCGCGAGAACATTGCGCTGCGCGACATCCCCATCACCCGGGGCGGCGCGATTGCCTTCCAGGTCGAGAACGCGATGGCTTCGGTGGCCGCAGCTTGGGGCGTGGGCCTGGACTGGGACACCATCCGCCGTGGCGTGGGCAGCTTTGCCAACGACGCCGACAACGCCCCCGGCCGCTTCAACGTGATGGACTTCCGCGGCGCCACCGTGATTGCCGACTACGGCCACAACGGCGACGCGATGAACGCGCTCGTGGCCGCAGTGCAAGCGCTGCCGGCCACGAAGCGCAGCGTCGTGATCAGCGGTGCCGGTGATCGCCGCGACGAGGACATCCGCGTGCAGACGCAGATCCTCGGCAAGGCTTTCGACGAGGTGATCCTCTACGAAGATGCCTGCCAGCGTGGCCGCCAGGAGGGCGAGGTCATGGCCCTGTTGCGCGCCGGTCTGCAAGGGGCCGAACGCACGCGGAAGATCGACGAGATCCACGGTGAATTCATCGCCATCGACACCGCGCTGGACCGCCTGCAACCGGGCGAACTGTGTCTGGTGCTGGTCGATCAGGTGGAAGAGGCGCTGGCCCATCTGGCGCAGCGGGTGGCGAAGGGTTGAACCAGCAGCCCACGCCAAAGAAAAACGCCGGTCACTGACCGGCGTTTTTGTTGCGCGAGCGGCTTACTTGGCGGCCGTCGCAGCAGAGGCGGCCTCGGCCTTGGCCTTGGCTTTCGCCTCCTTGGCCTCCCGCCGTTTCTGGTGACGCTTGGTCTCCTTGGGCGTGATCGCCTGGATGTCCTGATTGGGCGTCTTGGTCAGCGTGCCATCGGCGCGGGCCTTGGCCACTTCGGCCTTGACCTCGGCGCGGGTGGGACCGGATGCAGCAGGGGCGGCCGTGTCGGCGGCCATGGCCGGGCCCGACAACAGGGCGGTGCATGCCAGCGTGATGGCGGCGAGGGTGTGCAATGTCTTCATGGGCGACTCCTGATTCTGTAGGTCATTGAACAGGCAAAAGGCGCCAGTCCTGCGGTGAATGTAGAAGGCCTTGGTGCGCGCTGGCAAGGCGCAAACTTGAACTGCCTCACAGGAGGCTCAGATTGACGGTGCCTTCGTTGCGTTCACCGCATGAAGCGCCTGTGCCAGCCGCGCGCCGACCCGGGCGTTGTTCTTCACCAGCGCGATGTTGGTGGCCAGGCTGTCGCCCCCCGTCAGCGCCTTGATGCGGGCCAGCAGGAAAGGCGTGACGGCCTTGCCGGTGATGCCCTGCTGCGCGCACTCGGACAGTGCCTGCTGCGTGAGGCCTTCGATGCGTTCGCGCGGCATGGCGTCTTGCGTGGGTACGGGGTTGCTGATGACCACGCCGCCGGCCAGGCCCAAGGCCCATTTCGTGTGGACAAAGCGGGCGATCTCGGCCGGGTCGTCGATGCGGAAGTCCGCCTTGAAGCCGCTGTCCGGCGTGTAGAAGGCCGCGAAGTTTTCCTGGCCCATGGCCACCACCGGCACGCCCTGCGTTTCCAGGTATTCCAGCGTGAGGCCGATGTCCAGAATGCTCTTGGCGCCTGCGCAAACCACGGCCACCGGCGTCTGCGCCAGCTCCTGCAGGTCGGCCGAGATGTCGAAGGATTCTGCGGCGCCGCGATGCACGCCGCCGATGCCCCCGGTCACGAACGTCTCGATGCCGGCCAGCCGCGCGCAGATCATCGTCGCGGCCACGGTGGTGGCACCCACCCGCCCACTCGTCAGGCCATAGGCCAGGTCGCGGCGCGAGAGCTTCATGGCGTCGGGCGATTGGCCGAGCAGTTCCAGCTCGTCCTCGGTCAGGCCCACGCGGATCTTGCCGCCGAGCACGGCGATGGTGGCGGGTACGGCGCCTTCGCTGCGAATGATCTGCTCCACCTCGCGCGCCGTCTCCACGTTCTGCGGCCAGGGCATGCCGTGGGAAATGATGGTGGATTCCAGCGCCACGATGGCGCGTCCGGCTTCGCGCGCGGCGGCCACTTCGGGGGAAAAGGCGATCAGGTTTTTCATAGAGTGCTCGATGTGCTTTGCAGGACCGTGCTGGCGAGATTCAGGCCACGCCAGCAGGCCGCCGGCCAGTCCTCATCCTGCCAGAGGCCGGCGCAGACCCCGGCGGCGAAGGCATCGCCCGCGCCGGTCACTTCGGCCACGGCGATGGTGGCGGCCGGCAGTTGTTGAAGGGCTTGCCCGGCCTCGCTGAGCAGCACGCCCCGCTCGCCCAGGGTCACGGCAATGCGTGCCACGCCGCGGGCGTGCAGATCGGCCAGGCCCGGGGTCTGTGCCAGTTCGCCTTCGTTGAGCAGCAGGGCGTGCAGGCCGCGCAGGTCCTGCGGCAGGCGGGCCATCTTCGGCTCGGAAACAGCCACGGCCACCAGGCGGCTGGTGCGCGCCCGCGCAAGCAGGGCGGCGATGCTCAGGGCGGGCAGGTTGAGGTCGAAGATGGTCAGTGCAGGCAGCGCGTTAGGCAGGCGTTCTGGCGTCAGCTGGTCGACCAGCGGCATCGCCGCCAGGCCGATCAGGAGCTGGCCTTGCGGGTCGAGCACGGCCGTGTAGTTGTCGCTCGCCGCGCCCGGAACCACCAGGCTGCCCGCATCCATGCCGGCCAGCAGATGGCGGCCCGCCTCGTCGTCGCCCACCGCGGTCAGCAGCCGCACGGGCAAGCCCAGGGCCGTGAGATTGGCCGCCACATTGCGCGCCACGCCGCCCGCGCATTCACTCAGGGCGGCGGGGTTGCTGGAGCCCAGATGCGCGGCTTGCGGCAGGCGGAGTTTGCGGTCGATGTTGGCACCGCCGATGCAGAGGATGCTCATGGCGCGGGGGCGAACAGCCAGCGAACGGCGCGGGGGAATTCCGCGGCCCAGGCGGCTTCGTTGTGGCCGGCCGCGGGCGCGATGCGGAACTCCATGGCCAGGGCTGGATTGCGCTCCATCAGGTAGCGGCTCATGCGCAGCGCGTCGGCGTCCATGCTGCCCTCGTTGCCGCCGACATAAAGGTACAGGCGGGTGCCGTCCGGCAGGGCATGCAGACCGGCCTCGTCGTACATGCGCATATTGGCCCAGTAGGAGGGCGAGAAGACACCGGCCCGGCCGAACACCTGGGGGTAGCGCAGCAGCGCCGCATGCGTGATGAGCCCGCCCATGGAGCTGCCCATCATGCCGGTGTGGGCGCGGTCGGGCAGGGTGCGATAGCGCTGGTCCACCAGCGGCTTGACCACCTCGGCGATGAAGCGCAGATAGGCCTCGCCTTCGGGCTTGGGCACGGGGCCCGACGCGAAGAGGCTCATCTCAGAAGTGCGGTGATCGCCGCCGTTGTCGATGCCCACCACGATGAGTTCCAGACCCTCCTTCGCGGCCAGCTCGTTCAGCGCTTCGTCAACGCCCCATTCCCCGGCAAATCCCGTGGCGGCGTCAAAGAGGTTCTGGCCGTCGTGCATGTAGAGCACGGGGTAGCGCCGGGTGGGCGATTTGGCATAGGACGGCGGCAGGTAAATGCGCAGGCCCCGCTCGCGGTTCAGGCCCGGCATGGCGAGCTTCTCGGCCAGCACAGTGACGTTGGGTGCGGCGGTGGAGGCTTTGTCGGTGGCCTGGGCGGCACAACAGCACAGGGCCAGCAAGGCGGTGGCGAAATGGCGTGGACGGAACAGGGTCATGGCTGATGAGGCATTCGATGCGGGCCTCCAAGATGTTGGTGCCAGCTATTAGAGTCTTGAAAGGCCGGGGCCACCATAGCGCAGAGACCTGACGCAGTGTCGTCCACCTTCAATGCGTCCGGCTTCCGGTGGCCGGTATGGCAATCAAGGTGCGACCGCCCTGGTGGCAACTGCCTCAGCATGATCCTCTCTGGTCATGCACAGATGTCGAACCAGCTTGCACCTGCACCGGGGTGTACCCCGCAATCTTGATGGCATCAGCGAATTCGTCGGCGTCGGCGGAACTGGACTCGACCTGCACTCGGTGAGAAGCCAGGTTGACCTCCACCTTGGCATTCTTGTCTACGTCCTTCAGCGCCTGGGTGATGGTGCCGACGCAATGGCCGCAGCTCATGTCGTTGACTTCGAAGGCAATCATGATGTTCTCCTGGGACTGGGGTTGATGACGGCCATACTTTCTTGCCTCCCACAGTTGGAAGGTCAAGCTGCTGAGATGCAAAATCCCTGCTGAAAGTAGAGAAATTCCACAGGCGCTTGACCTTGCCAACGTTGGAACGTTGACGATGCCGGTATCAACCAGCATCTGAGGTCATCATGAACATGGCTGCATTCTCAAATCCCCGTGGCATCAAGCTGCAGATCACAGGCATGACCTGCGCGTCGTGCGCCGGTCGGGTAGAGAGGGCTCTGTTGAAGGTTCCTGGCGTGTCCAGCGCCTCGGTCAACCTCGCGACGGAACGCGCCATGGTCCTGGCGCTCTCGACCGTACCTGTCGCCGCCCTGAAGGCCGCCGTCGAGAAGGCAGGCTATTCGGCCAGCGAGCATCAAGATGATCGCAAGCGGCTGCCCAGCGGCGCTCGTGACTGGTGGCCGGTGGCTTTGAGTGGTGCACTGACCCTGCCCTTGCTTGCTCCGATGCTGCTGCAGCTCTTCGGCATCGACTGGACCGCGAACGGCTGGGCACAACTCGCCCTTGCGACCCCGGTTCAGTTCTGGCTGGGCTGGCGCTTTTACCGCGCCGGCTGGAAGGCTGTGCGGGCAAAAGCCGGCAACATGGACCTGCTGGTCGCCTTGGGAACGTCGGCAGCTTATGGCTTGTCGGTGTTCCTTCTCTTCAAGCATGCGGAGCATGGCATGCCGCATCTGTACTTCGAGGCTTCCGCCGCCGTCATCAGCTTGGTGCTGCTAGGCAAGTGGCTGGAGCACCGCGCCAAGCGGCAAACCGCCGATGCCATTCGAGCGCTCAACGCCCTGCGCCCCACCACTGCGCGCGTGCGTCGCGATGGCATTGAGTCCGACATCCCGGTCGAACAGCTGGTCATCGGCGACTTGGTCATCGTCCGACCCGGCGACCGTGTCGCGGTGGACGGTGAAATCACGGAAGGCCGCAGTCACATCGACGAATCCCTCATCACGGGCGAAAGCCTTCCCGTTGCCAAGAGTGTCGGCGACAGAGTGACCGGCGGTGCCGTCAACGCCGAAGGAGTGCTGCTCGTCCGCACGGCCGCCGTCGGTGCCGAAACCACCTTGGCTCGCATCATCCGCATGGTGGAGTCTGCGCAGGCCGCAAAGGCACCCATCCAGCGCATGGTCGACCGAGTCAGCGCCGTGTTCGTCCCCGTGGTCCTGGGAATCGCCATTGCGACCTTCCTGGGCTGGATGGTGACGGCCGGTGATTGGGAAGCGGCGCTCATCAACGCGGTGGCCGTGCTTGTCATCGCATGCCCCTGCGCTCTCGGCCTGGCCACTCCTGCCGCCATCATGGCAGGCACCGGCGTCGCTGCGCGGCACGGCATCCTCATCAAAGACGCGGAGGCGCTCGAGCTCGCCCATTCGGTGACCCTGGTCGCATTCGACAAGACCGGCACGCTGACCGAAGGCAAGCCTTCGCTCGCGGCACTTGAACCGGCAGAAGATGCAGTCCGTGAGGATGTGCTGCGCTTCGCTGCGGCGCTCCAGAAGTCGAGCAGCCATCCGCTGGCGGTCGCCGTCCTGGACAGGGTGCGCGATGAAAGCATGGCGATTCCCGAGGCGCAGCAGGTCGTAGCGCTGCCAGGCCGGGGTGTGGAAGGTGTCGTGCGCGGCCAAAAGGTCGCGCTCGGCAGCACTCGTCTGCTGCGGGAACTCGGGCTTGATGAGGGCCAGGCCAAGGAGGCCGCTCGCCAGCACGAGGCGCAAGGCAGGACCGTGTCCTGGCTGATCGGCTCGGACGGCGGGCAGCGGCGTGTCCTGGGCCTGCTCGCCTTCGGCGACACGGTCAAGTCGTCCGCCGGCGCAGCCGTGGCTCGGCTCCACGAACTGGGCATCAAGACCGTCATGCTGACGGGAGACAACCGGGGCGCGGCTGAGGCGGTCGCAAAGCGGCTTGGCATCGACGAGGTCAGAGCGGAGGTGTTGCCTGGCGACAAGGCGAGCATTGTCAGAGAACTGCGCGAAACCGGCGAGGTGGTGGCGTTTGTCGGCGACGGCCTGAACGATGGACCGGCGTTGGCGGCAGCCTCCGTGTCTTATGCGATGGCCGGCGGTTCCGACGTGGCGACCGAAACCGCCGGCATCACCTTGATGCGCGGCGACCCCCGCCTGGTGGCGGATTCGCTCGACGTGTCCCGCCGCACCTACGCAAAGATCAAGCAGGGCTTGTTCTGGGCATTTGCCTACAACGTGCTGGGCATCCCCTTGGCTGCATCCGGCCTGTTGAATCCGGTCATCGCCGGTGCGGCCATGGCCTTCAGCAGCGTGAGCGTCGTCGTCAACGCACTGACCTTGCGCCGTTGGCGCGGCGCGGCCGACACCCCTGCAGCCTGAACAACGTTTGGATGAAGACCCTGGAGATGAGCATGAACATCGGTCAAGCAGCAAAGGCCTCGGGCGTGTCGGCCAAGATGATTCGGCATTACGAGAGCGTTGGCCTGTTCCCTGAAGCCGCACGGACGGAGTCGGGGTATCGGCAGTACACCGACAAAGAGGTCTCTACGCTGCGGTTCATCCGCCATTCCCGCGACCTCGGCTTCTCCATCGAGCAAATCCGCGAGTTGCTGGGCCTATGGCAGAACCACAAACGCCCGAGCAGGCAGGTTCGAGCCCTGGCCCAAGCCCACATTGTGGAATTGGATGAAAAGCTCAAGGAACTTCAGGCGATGAAGGCCACGCTCGAGCATCTCGTTCATTGCTGCCATGGCGACGACCGGCCGGACTGCCCCATCATCGAGACCCTCGCGCAGGATGCGCCAGCGGTTCCCCATGCGGCCCAAAGCAAGACGACGGGCTTGCGACCTGGCCGTCACGGCCAAAAAGGCCAAAAGGCCAAATAGGCTGACCGCTTGACCTTGTCACGGTGACAAGGTTTACGATGGCCCGCCAGTCACCGTAGCGACCGTGAAAGCCCTTCGACTCTGCTTACTTCTGCTGCTCGCCGTTCTGCTCCCTGTCCGGGGTGCGGTAGCGGCCGCCATGCTGTGCCCGGTGGGCAGCGTGGGCATGCAAAGCGAGATTCGTGTCGGTGAGCACCTGGTCCACGACGACATGGAACACGCGGGCCACGACCGCGCAGAGCACGATCATGGCGGGACGGGGCATCATGGCGACCACGACCATGGCGCAGCGGACAAGTGCAATATGTGCTCGGCGTTCTGCTCGCTGGTGCCCCTGGTCAGCGATACGCCCAGGCTGCCCGAACCGGCGGCGCTTTCCAGCGTCAAGTTCCCGGACTTCGCGACGCCTGCGCCGAGCTTCCTCTCGGACGGCCAGGAGCGCCCGCCCCGAACCATCTGACCCTGCAAGGCTTCCGAGGGAGGCCTGATGGAGCTCGTGCGTCCGCTTCGCGGTCGATGCGAGTGTCTCCTGGCTTTGGCGATGCCGAGCCGATGACTCACATGGTTCTGAACAATGAACAAGCTCTTTATCTGGCTGGCGCCGGCTGCCGCGCTGTGCCTGCCGCTGCTGGCGCTCGCGCAGTCCACGCGGCCCGACCCAAGCGACCCCAAAACCCCTGCGCCACCGTTGCGCTATCAGTCGGCCTTCGCTGACTACAAGCCCTGGCAGGACGCCAAGCCTGGCGACTGGCGCGCGCTCAACGACGCCCTGCAAGGAACGGGCGCCGGCGGCGGGCACGCTGGTCAGAGCATGTCTGGCATGTCTGGCATGTCTGGCATGTCAGCGCCCGCGATGCCGATGGCTGCCTCGGCACCTGCCGGCAAGGCCTTGGCGCCCTCCCACAGCGGCCATCACAAGCAAGGAGGCAAGCAATGATGCGATTGACAGCTGCTGCTGCTGCGTCGCTTGTCCTGGCCGGCTGTGCCTCCTTCTCGCCGGACGGCGGCGCCGGCAAGGTTTCCGAGCTGACCAAAGAGCGTACCGGCCAGAGCGTGGTGTTCCAGCGCACTGCATCCGACGTC
>Ga0164241_10004227_pt1 | contig 14002 bp, 16 predicted proteins | sample OricomyardsoilBY_FD_108780 | JGI IMG/M metagenome (GOLD analysis project Ga0164241, IMG submission 108780) | Backyard soil microbial communities from Emeryville, California, USA - Original compost - Back yard soil (BY) | ecosystem: Environmental > Terrestrial > Soil > Unclassified | place: USA...
AAAATTGATCCGTTCTTCATCATAGTTTATTTTTTGGCTGAAGCGGTCTATTTCTGAAGCGATATCTTCCAACTCTATTTGAACAGAATTCAATCTTTCATTTAATGCACCTGTTTCAGGATATAGATTTTTTACGCTCTGTAATTTGTGGTAAATAGATTTGATTTGCTGTAAGACGGGTTCTTCCCCTTCCTCGAGTTGCATATAAATTTCTGTAAGAGCAGATTTAATATTTTCAGCATTACTCGTCAATTTTATTTCAGCATCAATTTCTTCAATTTCATTTTCTTTGAAATCCGCTTCCGTCAGTTCGTTGAATAAAAATTGGTTATAGTCAAGTTCTCTAATGGCTTCAGCCTGCCTCGTGCGCAATTGTTCCAACTCCTGTAAAACAACACGGTATTTTTTAAAAACTGTTTGATATTGTGTCAGCAGCGTTGCGTTTCCGGCGAGCGCGTCGATCACTTGTCTTTGAAAATCATTATTGTTCAAATCCAATGTATCGAACTGCTGATGAAGATCAACAATTAATGACGACAGTTGTTTTAATTGTGAGAGTGTAACAGGGGTATCATTTATAAATGCGCGCGATTTGCCGTTGGCGGATATTTCTCTGCGAATCAGCATTTCCGGCTCAGAATCCAATTCGTTACTCAGCAAAAATTCTTTTACAGACGGATGATTTGTTTTAAAAATTCCTTCGATATAACATTTTTTTTCTTTTTCCAGTAATGCCGAAGTATCTGCCCTTTCGCCCAAAATTAAATTTAACGCTCCCATCAGGATACTCTTCCCAGCGCCTGTTTCGCCAGTGATAATATTAAGATGATTGGAAAAATTGATATCGAGAGAATCAATAATCGCATAATTATGTATGTGTAACTGCTGAAGCATAAAGGAGGCAAATTACAATAAATATTGAATCAGTAACCAAAGAAACTACTCAGATTTCTATTTCTAAAATGTAAATGCACACAACAAAAAACCCTTTCTGTTTTTCAGAAAGGGCTACCTATTTGATTGAAATTTATTATACTCTGAAATGAGCAAATGCTTTGTTCGCATCAGCCATACGGTGTGTGTCTTCTTTCTTTTTGTAAGCGGCGCCTTCACCTTTGCTTGCAGCTACTATTTCATTAGCCAGTTTATCTGACATGCTACGTCCGTTTCTGTCACGGCTGTATTTGATAAGCCATTTAATGCTCAAAGAGACTTTTCTGTCTGCACGAACTTCAGAAGGAATCTGAAACGTAGCGCCACCTATTCTGCGGCTTTTTACTTCCACTCCAGGAGTTACATTCGCCAATGCTTTTTTCCATATTTCATATCCATCTTCACCGGAGATTTTGCTTACTTTATCAATAGCATCGTAAAAAATAGTATAAGCTCCACTTTTTTTGCCTTCCCACATCAAATTGTTTACAAAACGGGTAACTAATTTATCCTGAAATTTTGGATCAGGCGCCAATGGAAGTTTTTTTGCTTGTGCTTTACGCATTGTTCTTTTTATTTTTTATCGCCCTAACCAACAGGCATGGCGAATGTTAAGTTTTATTTCTTTTAGAAATAATCAGGTGAAGACCTCCAGATTATTTTTTTGCTTTTTCCTTCTTAGTTCCGTATTTAGAACGACTTTGCTTGCGATCCTTTACACCGGCCGTATCAAGGCTGCCGCGTACTATATGATAACGTACACCCGGAAGGTCTTTTACCCTTCCACCACGAAGCAATACGATAGAGTGCTCCTGTAAATTATGCCCTTCTCCCGGAATGTAAGCAATTACTTCGATTTTATTAGTAAGCCTCACTTTTGCAACTTTGCGTAACGCTGAGTTTGGCTTTTTAGGTGTCGTAGTATATACCCTGGTACACACACCCCTGCGTTGCGGACAGCTATCAAGTGCTCTTGATTTACTTTTGGCCCTGATGATTGTTCTTCCTTTTCTTACTAATTGTTGAATTGTAGGCATCTTTTACCTTTATTTTTTTGGACGGCAAAGGTAAGCGCCCGTTTGTGAAAAACCAAAAATTATTTGAGGTTAAAATAGACGGAAATTTCTATTCAACTGAAACTGTATATTTTCCCGGCCCAACAGTGCTTTTCTCTTAACTTTTAACTTTTTGTACATTCAAAAATTTCTAAACTTTTACCAGCCAGCCAAAGCTATCTTCTACATTCCCCTCTTTAATGTCAGACATTCTTTTTTTCACCTCCGGGGCCACTGTCCATTTGTCAAGGTCGAATTTCATGACAAAATCTTTATAAGCCAGTTCTTTTATGGGCGAAATAGTGGCTGCTGTACCGGTGCCAAAAACCTCGCGAAGTGTACCTTTTTTATAAGCCTCTACGATTTCGTCAATACTTAATCTTCTTTCTTCCACATTTAACCCCAATTCTTTTAACAATTCAATCACGCTATCCCTGGTTACCCCGGCCAAAATGGTCCCTTCGTTTAATGAAGGGGTTATTGCTTTATTTCCTATAATAAAAAACACATTCATCGTACCACATTCCTGCACATATTTATGTTCAAAAGCATCCATCCATAGAACCTGGTCGTAGCCTCTTCTCTTCGCTTCGGCAGTAGGATGTAATGAAGAACCATAGTTGCCTGCATTTTTTGCAAAGCCAACTCCGCCGGGAACCGCGCGAACGTATTTCTCTTCAGCGTAAATTCTCATCGGCTCGCTATAATAAGGCCCTGTCGGACTTAAGATAATCATGAATTTATAGGTAAGGCTTGGCCGCACACCCAACGCCTGATCCGTAGCAAACATAAAAGGTCTTATGTATAAAGAATAATCGTGCTTTTTAGGAATCCATGCTTCCTCCAGTTTCACCAATTGCTTCATACCCTCCATAAAAATTTCTTCGGGCACGATTGGCATTTCCATTCTTTCAGCAGAAAGGTTAAAACGCCTGAAATTGTCTTCGCCCCTGAAAATAAAAATTTCACCAGCTTTGTTTTTGTAAGCCTTGATTCCCTCAAAAATAGACTGTCCATAGTGGATGGCCGCCAACGACGGATCGAAAGAAATCGGTTGATAAGGTTTGATAGTCGCTTCGCCCCATGATCCATCTTCATAATCCACTTCCAGCATGTGATCCGTAAAATATTTTCCGAAAGGGAGGTCATCCATATCTATAGATGCCAGCTTACTTTTTTTTGCTTTTGTGATTTTAAAAATATCAGTACCAATCATATCATTAAATTTGCCACAAAGGAACGAAAAAAGTTGAACGCTAAAATATTTTTATGAGTTTAAGTGATATACAATTATCGGAAAACACGCGTCGGATACTTTTTAAAAGAAACCTGGTAGAAACCTCGCCATCAATTAAATCGCACAATGATTACGACCGGCATAAAATCAAAAGCCTCGGTGGAAATGAAAAAAATATTCTTTTTCTTGTAAAGGATTCGGAAAACACATTTTTGGGTGATGAGGAAATGAATCTGCTATCCAACCTGATAACGGCCTGCAAACTAACGATGGCTGATATTGCTCTCGTCAATAATGCAAATGCCACAATGAACTACCAACAACTCTCAGATCAGTTTCAATCAAAAAAAATTCTCATGTTTGGTATTGGGACTTCAGAATTAGAATTACCCTTTTCAATTCCGGACTTCCAAATACAAGCATTCCGGGAAGAATTATATTTAACGGCGCCTCCATTAAAACAACTTCTAACCAACAAGGATTTAAAAAAGGAACTATGGATATGTCTCCAAAAACTATTCTTAAATAAATGAAAACATTAATTTTTGCTACAAATAATGCCCATAAAGTAACTGAGATAAAGAGTATACTTAATAATAATTTCCGTGTATTATCTCTAAAAGAAGCGGGAATAAATATTGATATTCCAGAACCTCATCCCAGCCTTGAAGAAAACGCCCGCGAAAAAGCCAGTGTCATTAATTCATTGACCGGCGAAGATTGCTTTTCCGAAGACACAGGACTTGAAGTAACCTCTTTGAATGGAGAACCAGGGGTAAAAAGCGCCCGTTATGCCGGTGAAAACCGTTCTTTTGAAAATAATATTGACAAGCTTTTATTGAAATTAAAATATCAGGAAAACCGCGCAGCCCAGTTCAGAACTGTTATCTGCCTGATACACAAAGGAAAAGAAACACTTTTTGAAGGAGTATGCAAAGGCACTATTATTGCAGAACGCAAAGGTAGTGGCGGATTTGGCTATGACGCGATTTTTATACCTGACGGCGCAAAAAAAACATTTGCAGAGATGTCGTTGGGAGAAAAAAACCTTTTTAGCCATCGAAGAAAAGCAATGGACAAATTAATTACTTTTTTATTAGCCGAAGAAAATGACTAATCAAATATCCCGGAAAAATATTAAAATAATTTGACTTACCCAGACAACCAAATGCCTCCGGAAAGCGACTTAATTAAGGGTTGCATACACGGAGACCCTCAGATGCAGCGGTTACTTTACGAAAGATTCTCTTCAAAAATGTATGGAGTTTGTCTTAGGTATGCCGAAAATACTGAAGATGCGAATGACGTAATGCAGGAAGGATTTATTAAGGTGTACAATAATATCAACAAATTCAGGGGTGAAGGCTCTTTCGAAGGATGGATCAGACGTATTTTCATTCATACAGCTATTGAGCACTATCGAAAAAAAATAAAATTATTTAATATATCGGATCTAACAGAAAATACAATCGAGAGCGATAAATTAAATGCTTTGGATTCTCTTGCGACTAAAGATATTTTGAATATCGTGAATGAATTAACGCCAGGTTATAAAGCCGTCTTTAACATGCATGTTATAGAAGGTTATTCACACAAAGAAATAGCTGAAATTTTAGGCATCACCGAGGGAACAAGCAAATCGCAATTGGCCAGGGCAAAAACAGTATTGAAGAAAATAATAGGAACAAGATTTACTAACGTCAAATAAAGGTTAGGATGATCCGGACAATAAACATATTCTAATAAAAATACTCATGCAGGATTTTAAAGAAAAATTATACAATTACGAAACACCTCCGCCCGAAGAAATATGGCATCATATTGCAGGTGAAATAAATGATGAGAAAGTGATAAAGATGCCTCGCCATGAAAAAAACAAGATAGTTTTTTATGCGATCGCGGCAGCCGCTTCCCTTGTGATCATTTTCGTAGGATCGGTTTTTTTTAAAAAGAATTCAAGTCCCAAATATTCATCCCAAATCAAAACAGATCAACAAGATTTATTGCTGGCGCAAAAAATAAAAGATTCCGCTCAATTAAACCAACAGATTTTAGAATCCATCATTAACAATCGAAAAGAAAAAAAAGAAATTGTTTCAAAAGAACCTAATAAAAATATTGATTCAAAAATGTATTTAACCGTGGCAGGCCCGGAAGGTCAACCAGTAAAAATTTCTCCAAAAGTAGCTACACTGATCATTTCAGCAGATGACGGATATCCGCCAAAACCATTATGGAGCAAAGAAATCCGCAAATGGCAAAAGATCATGCTCAGAAACACTATTTCGCCTACATCTGCTAATTTTGCAGACTTGGTTCAACTGGCAGCCAACAAACAGATGTACAACGATTGACCGCATGGCAAGATTAAAAATTGAACTTCCGCCAACGCTGCTTTCATCCGTTCAAATTCCGGTACGCATCACCGATATTAATTATGGAAGTCATGTGGGAAATAACGCTATCGTGGAAATGATTCATGAAGCGCGGGTGCAGTTTTTAAATCAACACGGGTTTACCGAACTGAATATAGCAGGCACCTCGCTGATTATGAGTGAATTGATTGTTGAATATAAAAATGAATCTTTTTACAACGATCTGCTTCAAATAAAAATATTTGCCGGAGAAATATCCCGTGTAAGCTTCGAGCTCTTTTATGAGATTTCTACAAAAAGAAGCAATTCAACTTTTGTCATAGCGCTCGCCAAAACAGGAATGGTTTGTTATAATTATACAAGAAAAAAAGTAGAGGCCGTTCCTGCGGAGTTAAAATCAATTCTTGAATCCAATGAAGGCATATCCGGAAAAGCGAAATAAGCATTTCAAAAATTCTTTCGTTCACTGCAAATATTGCAGACATTCTTTTTTCATCAATACAGCAGGCATACAAATAACCCCGAATTTTATTTTGAGAAAATAAAATTCGACCCAAAATAATTAGATTTTATCCTGTGACTTTATGTCTTTTTTCTAAAACTTCAATTACATCATTCAAAGTTTTATCTTTTGCCTGCAATAGAATCAGATAGTGAAACATCAGATCAGCGGCTTCATTCAGGAAAAGTTTGTTGTTGTTATCTTTTGATTCTATTACTAATTCTACAGCTTCCTCGCCCACTTTTTGTGCCACCTTATTGATTCCTTCTTTAAACAATGTAGAAGTATAAGAGCCGGAAACAGGATGCTTCTTTCTTCCTTCAATAATTTTTTCGAGCGACCGCAAAAAATCCAGGCCACTATTTTCTTCATTAAAGCAAGTTTCCGCACCGGTATGACATACCACTCCGTCAGGCTTAGCTTTTATCAGCAAGGTATCAAAATCGCAATCTAATTTTATATCCACCACATGCAAATAGTTTTTACTGGTTTCTCCTTTGACCCATAAGCGATTTTTGCTGCGACTGAAAAATGTTACCAGTTTAGAATCTATCGTTTCCAGCAAAGCCTCTTTATTCATGTAGCCCAACATTAAAACTACATTGGTTGACGAATCTTGTATAATGGCGGGAACGGTACCGGAAGACGTTTTCGAAAAATCCACGCGCTTTGCTAATTCAAAATAATCCGTTCTCATAATCTTACATTTATATTTTGTGTTGATAAATAACTTTTCAATTCAGGAATGTTGATTTCGCCAAAATGAAATATGGTTGCTGCCAAAGCTGCATCAGCATTGGCTTTATTGAATACTTCTTCAAAATGGGCCATAGTACCCGCCCCTCCGGACGCAATAATGGGCACAGGGAGATTGGACGAAAGTAAAGACGTAATATCCTGTGCAAAACCATCTTTGGTGCCATCGTTATTCATAGAGGTCAGCAAAATTTCACCTGCTCCCAGATCAATTCCTTCTTTAGCCCAATCATAAGCCAACTTATCCGTTTTTAATCTTCCTCCATTCAAATATACATACCAGTTGCCATCATTTTCCTTTTTAGTATCAATGGCCAGCACCACACATTGGTTGCCAAATTCTTTTGCCATCCGGTTAATTAAATCCGGAGATTTAAAAGCTGCGGAATTCACAGAAATTTTGTCAGCGCCATTTTGTAAAAGCTCCGAAGCATTTTCGACAGACGCAATTCCACCTCCAACGGTAAAGGGAATATTTATATTGGCCGCCACTTTTTTTACCAGTTCTACGAGCGTTTTTCTTTTTTCTATTGTCGCTGTGATATCCAGGAAAACCAGTTCGTCTGCGCCTTGCTGCGAATAATACAATGCAAGTTCTACCGGGTCACCGGCATCCCTGATGTTTTCAAAGTTGATGCCCTTCACGGTTCTTCCATTTTTAATATCAAGGCACGGTATGATTCTTTTTGCAAGCATGTTTGTCTTTTTAAAAATCCCTCAATTGATCCAGGGAAATTTTTCCTTCATAAATCGCTTTACCCACAATAGCAGCCGTGCAACCGGCTTCTTTTAAAACCAACAAATCTTCAAAGCACGAAATACCGCCGCTGGCAATAAGATTTAATGAGGGAAACTCCCGCAATATCTCGCTATACAATTTTGTTGACGGCCCCTGCATCATTCCATCTTTTGAAATATCCGTACAAAAAATCGTATTGATGCGCTTTGAAATCAAATCCCTTATAAAATCAAAAATATCAATTCCCGTTTCTTCCTTCCATCCATGAATTTTTATTTTCTTATCAAGCACATCGGCGCCGGGCAAAAATTTATCAGCACCAAAATCTCCAATCCATTCTGAAAACAATTCGGGATTTTTTACAATCACGCTTCCCAGGCTTATCATGGATGCACCCGCATCAAATACAGATTGAATATCAGATGTCTTTTTCAACCCACCTCCAAAATCTATGACGAGGGAGGTATTGTCTGAAATAATTTCCAGCGTTTTTATATTCTTCAGAGGAGCTCCTTTTGCACCGTCCAAATCCACGATATGCAATCTTTTTATTCCTGCCTGTTCGAAATTCTTTGCCGCTTCAAGCGGATCGTTATAGTATATGATCTTTTTTTCAAAATCACCTTTCTCTAATCTTACACATTTACCATCAATAATATCTATCGCAGGAATGATCTCCATTTATTTGATTTTTAAAAAATTCGAAATGATTTTTTCTCCGACACCTGCGGATTTTTCAGCATGAAACTGAACGCCATAAAAATTATTTTTCCGCATGGCCGCACTATATGGAAGTATATAATCAGTAGTAGCAATGGTTTCCTTTGAAATTTCCGCATAATAGCTATGCACATAGTAAACAAAGGAATTTTCCGGAATTTCATTTAGCAACGGTGAAGAAAGATCATAAACAGCATTCCAGCCCATGTGAGGAATCTTAAAATGAGCGCTACTTTGCCCACCTGATGATTCACGAAATCTTTTCACCGCCGAATCAAAAATACCGAGGCATTTGGTATCGCCTTCTTCGCTGTTATTGCAAAGAAGCTGAAGGCCCAGGCATATACCAAGAACAGGTTGTTTTAAAGAAATGATCAATTGATCCAATTTCCTGCTTTTCAAATATTCCATGGCGGAAAAAGCGTGGCCGACACCCGGAAAGATCACTTTGTCAGCATTCACTATTTCTTCATGATTGTCCGTAACTGTTGCGTCTATCCCTAAACGTTGCAAAGCGTATAATACACTTTGTACATTACCGGCGTTATATTTTATTATGGCAATATTCATTTTTATTTTTTATCTCACCCCGCGCTTCTCAGAAACCCGCCTGACCGGACGGGCAGAGAGAGGGAAGAGCAATCAAACTCACAATATTCCTTTTGTAGTTGGCAAGTTGTTATTAAACGGATCCCTTCGAATGGCCATTTTAATCGATTTGGCAAATGCTTTGAAAATGGCTTCAATCTTATGATGTTCATTGATACCTTCTGCTTTGATATTCAGGTTGGACTTAGAAGCATCAGAAAATGACTTGAAAAAATGATAAAACATCTCCGTCGGCATCTCTCCTATTTTTTCCCGCTTAAATTCGGCATCCCAAACGAGCCAGTTTCTTCCTCCAAAATCAATAGCAACCTGCGCCAGGCAATCGTCCATAGGCAACAAAAATCCATACCTTTCTATACCGCGCTTATCGCCAAGGGCCAATAACATGGCTTCTCCCAAAGCAAGCGCCACATCCTCTATCGTGTGATGTTCATCAATATGAAGATCGCCATTGCATATTATTTTCAGATCCATTCCCGAATGGCGCGCCACCTGCTCCAGCATGTGGTCAAAAAAACCTAAGCCGGTTTTTATTTCCGCTTTGCCGTTTCCATCCAGGTTAATCGCAATCTCAATTTTGGTTTCGTTCGTATTTCTTGAATGCGTTATCTTTCTTGCCGAAAGTTTGACGCCTCCATCATGGCTTTCGACATGGTTAGTGTCCGCACCAACCAAATAGTGATAAATATCTTCCCATTTTTGTGTCTCAAGCGCTATTATCTTTTTCAGTTCATCAAATGAATTCGCAGTTTCGCCTGCCCCCAAATTTTGAAAATTATTAATAAAGAAAGCACGACAACCCAAGTTCTTGGCAAGTTCTACATCAGTGAGTCTATCCCCAATAACAAAAGAGTTTTGCAGGTCATATTTTTCCTTATCAAAATAATGTTTCAGCATACCGACGCCTGGTTTCCTTGTATCTTTTCCTTCGTGAGGAAACGTTTTATCTATTAGGATTTCGGAGAATTCAATACCCTGGTCCTTGAAAGTTTTGACCACAAAATTTTGCAGTGGCCAGAAAGCGTCTTCAGGAAAAGCTTCCGTTCCCAGTCCATCCTGGTTGGTTACCATTACCAGCTTATAATCCAGTTCCTTTGCTATTTTAGACAGGTATCCAAAGACATGCGGATAAAATTCCAGCTTTGAAAACGAGTCCAACTGGTTGGTTACGGGCGGTTCGATGACAATGGTGCCATCGCGGTCTATAAATAAAATTTTCTCAGGCATAATTTTCTAAAGCTTTTATTAATTTTTTATTTTCTTCCGGGATTCCTACGGTTATTCTGATACAATTTTCGCACAAAGGTTCTTTGGTTCGGTTGCGAACAATAATTCCCTGCAAGAGCAGATATTGATATAATTTATCAGCGTCATCCACTTTCACTAAAATAAAATTAGCATCCGATGGAAATATCTTTTTTATAAAATCAAATCTAATCAACTCGTTACTAAGCCAACCTCTCTGTTCAACGGTATTTTTAGTATTGGCATTTACTTCTTTGATATTCAACAAAGCATGTAACCCTAACTGTTGTGAGGACTGGTTGATATTATAAGGCGGCTTCACTTTATTAAAAAGATCAATAATTTTCTCTGAAGCAAAACCAATCCCCAAGCGCAATGCAGCCAGTCCCCACGCTTTTGAAAGCGTATGCATTACAATGAGATTCTCGTATTCGGTCAGCTCACGCAAAAAAGGTTTTTGTTTTGAAAAGTTGATATACGCTTCATCAATGACAACAATACCGCTAAAATTATTCAGCAACATTTCTACGTCCAGCCTATGCATGTTGTTGCCAGTGGGATTGTTGGGTGAACAAATGAAAATCAATTTAGTGTTCGTATCTATCGCGGCCAATATCTTCTCCACATCCAATTGAAAATCATCCGTGAGCAAAACCTCCTTCGTTTCGACATCATTAATATCGGCACAAACTTTATACATGCCATACGTAGGCGGACAAACAATTACATTATCTTGCGCTGGCTCACAAAAAATACGAAACGAAATATCAATGACTTCATCGCTTCCATTGCCAATAAAAATATTTTGAGGTGGAACACCCTTTATTTTAGAAAGTTCCTTTTTCAATTCCCATTGCAGTGGATCGGGATAACGATGAAGTCTCTCAACCGGCCCTTTCTCATCCGGGAGCGTAAGTACTACCGGTGATCCATAGCTGTTTTCATTGGCATCCAAAAAGACCTCTGCCGTGCCCCTAAATTCACTTCTTGCCGACGAATAGGGTTTTAGCTTTTTTATATTTTCCCTGACGAGGTTTTCTAAATTAAATTTTTCCATCTTTAATTTTTTTTAAGCGAATAGTCACCGCATTTTTATGAGCGGCAAGCCCTTCCGCTGCAGCCATTTTTTCTACTGTTTTCCCAATATTTTCAATACCCTTTTTGTCTATTTTTTGAAACGTAATCTTCTTCACAAAGCTATCCACAGACACACCACTATGTGTTCTTGCAAGGCCATTAGTCGGCAAGGAATGATTGGTGCCGGAAGCGTAATCACCAGCACTTTCGGGAGAAAGATTTCCAAGAAACACACTTCCCGCGTTGCAAACCTTTTGAGAAAGCTGTTCCGCATTGTCTGACGCAATAATTAAATGTTCAGGTGCATAATTATTCAAAAACTCAAAAGCATCTTCTTCATTTTCGATCACTAAAAATCTTTTGTTCAACAAACTTTTTTCTATAGTCTCCAAACGGGCAAGCAAAGGTAATTGCTCATCAATCTTCCGAATGACATTTTCGATTATTTGCCTGCCTGTCCGGTAGGCAGGTTGATTAACTGCAACCAGCACCACCTGGCTGTCGGCCCCGTGCTCTGCCTGGCTTAACAGATCAGCCGCCACAAATTCCGGAACACAGGTACCATCGGCGTAAACAGCCAACTCACTTGGACCAGCCAGCATGTCTATTGCCACGCCATCTATATTTACTAACTTTTTGGCGCACGTCACATACTGATTGCCGGGACCAAAAATCTTATCAACTTTTTCTACCGTTTGCGTCCCATAAGCCAGCGCGGCAATCGCCTGGGCGCCACCTCCTTTATAAATTCTTTTCAAACCGAGAATATGTGCAACAAATAATATGGCCACATCTACATCACCTGATTTGTTTGCCGGAGTGGTGACAGTTATATGATTGCAACCTGCAATTTTTGCCGGAATGGCCAACATTAATAAAGTAGAAAACAAAGGAGCGCTTCCGCCAGGAATATACAAACCCACTTTCTCTATCGGCACACTTTTTCTCCAGCAAACTACACCGTTCGTTGTTTCTATTTTTTTTACTTTTTCAACCTGGCGCTTATGAAATTTCTCAATATTTCTTTTTGCGACAAGAATCGCTTTTTTTAAATCTTTATCAATTTTTTTTGCAGAAGCCGCTATTTCAGCTTCCGTAACCCACAAATTTTCCGGGGCGAAATCATGAAATTTTTGAGAATATTCTTTTACCGCTTCGTCTCCCGATTGCCTTACCGTATTGATAATTTCCAATATAGTTGCATCAAGATCCTTTGAACTAATCTGAGGCCGCTTCATTAATTCCGGCCACTCTGTTCTTGATGGATTTATAATTATCTCGTTCATATTTTCCTTTTTTAAGAAATCATCTTTTCAATCGGCACAACCAATATCCCTTCTGCTTCAAATCCTTTCAATTTTTCGATCACGTCCCAAAAATCATTTTCATTTACTACACTTTGGATACTGCTCCATCCACTTTCCGCCAGCGGCACAATGGTTGGGCTTTTCATTCCCGGCAGCAACGCGCAAATATTTTTTAGCTGATGATCAGGGGCGTTCATCATAATGTACTTATTCTTTTTCGCCGCTTTAACGGCATTAATTCTTAGCAATAAATTATCAAGAGTTTTTCTTTGTCCCTCCGAAAGATTTTTGTTGGCAGCCAATACGGCTTCAGAATTTAATATTACTTCTACTTCTTTCAATCCGTTGGTAAATAAGGTGCTTCCGCTGCTCACCAGATCACAGATAGCATGGGCCAGACCAATACCGGGCGCTATTTCTACAGACCCGCTGATTTCATGAATTTCAGCCTTCACCTTGTTATCATCCAAAAATTTTTGCAATAAGGTACTGTACGAAGTAGCGATTTTTAAACCGTCTAAATCTTTGATGTTTTCATACTTCATACTTGCCGGAACGGCGATGCTTAAACGACAACGGCCAAAGCCCAGTTTATTAACTATATCAATTTCCTTCCCTGTTTCATACATTACATTTTCGCCCACGATGCCCACGTCGGCTACTTTATCAAACACATATTGCGGAATATCATCGTCACGCAAAAAGTAAGCTTCCAGCGGAAAATCAGCTGAGGTAGCCTTCAATTGCCTGTTGCCATTATTAAGTTCAATACCACATTCTTTCAGTAGTTGCAGCGACTGATCGTGTAATCTTCCTGATTTTTGAATCGCAATTTTTAGCATTTTTATTATTTTAAACTTCTTGATCAACCTTCGACATCCTTCGACATCCTTCGACATCCTTCGACAGGCTCAGGATGACATGATCAGGATGACATGATCAGGTTGATAAAGGGCCAAATTAAAAAAGGCTCACTTTTCAGTAAGCCTCTTTTTGAATTATGTTTTCACATACAAATCAACACAGCTTACCCATTGGTAAAAATATGATGATGATGTATGTTGTTATTTTTTTTCATTTGAGATGCAAAGTAAAGGATGAAAATCTGATTCAACAAAAAAAATTTTTATTTAATTGGCCCCTCCTCAAATTTGATAATACCAGGTTGTTTTTCACCTGAAAAGTAGTGGGTGTAGTTAGATGGATGTAAATTAACCACCTCCCCTATGATGATGATAGCAGGATTTTTTATTCCCTCAAATTGAGACTTAAAAAAAATATCTTTCACTTTGCCAATAATGATTTTTTCTTGTTCGGTAGTTCCATCCTGGATAATTGCAACCGGCGTATCTTCTTTTCCCATCTCCAAAAATATATCGATGATGGCTTCCAGTTTGCTCATAGCCATCAGTATGACAACCGTTGCTGACGATTGCGCAGCAAGTTT
>Ga0164241_10004228_pt1 | contig 14001 bp, 11 predicted proteins | sample OricomyardsoilBY_FD_108780 | JGI IMG/M metagenome (GOLD analysis project Ga0164241, IMG submission 108780) | Backyard soil microbial communities from Emeryville, California, USA - Original compost - Back yard soil (BY) | ecosystem: Environmental > Terrestrial > Soil > Unclassified | place: USA...
AGTAGCGCTTGCCGTACATGCCGGTGCTGGTCAGCACCTTGGGCGGCGCCTTGGCGGCGGTCGCCGGGCCGGGATCGGGGCCGGCGGCGGCGGGGCCCGCTCCCGCGCCGGCCAGGCCCGCGGCGAGCACGGCGCAGACGGCGGCGGTGCACAGGCGAGCGGTCGGCATCGTGTGCCACCGTAACAGGGCGATGAGGAGCGCTGCGACAATTGTTGACGGGTCGTCAGCAGGCTGGCGATGACGCGTCCCGAGCTGCTCGGCCGGCGGGTCGTCCTGCGTGAGACGCGGGTGGACGACGTCCCGGCCCTGCGCGCCCAGCTGCTCACGCCGGAGGTCGCCGCGTGGTGGGGGCCGCCGTGGCCGGAGTTCCCCTTCGAGGACGACGAGCACCACAGGCCCTTCACCATCCGCACCCGCGACGGCGCGATCGCCGGGCTGATCCAGAGCTACGAGGAGCGCGAGCCCGCGTTTCTCCACGCCACCCTCGACCTGTTCGTCGCGCCGCCCTTCCAGCGCCGGGGCCTGGGGACCGACGCGATCCGCACGCTCGTGCGCCACCTCGTCGAGGACCGCGGGCATCACCGGATCACCATCGACCCCGCCGCGGCCAACGTCGCGGCGGTGCGCTGCTACGCGGCGATCGGCTTCCGGCCGGTGGGCACGCTGCGCGCCTCCTGGCGGGACCCGGGCGGCATATGGCGGGACGGCCTGCTGATGGAGCTGATCGTCCCGCCGCCCGAAGGGCTGCCGGGCGTCGGTGGGCCGCCCTCCCTGGGTTAGCTCACAACCAACCCGGCCCGGATTCGGGCTCGGGCCCATGGCCGTTGCGGAGCCCGGCCGTGACAATGAGATGGATGCGACGCGGGGGGTGGACGAGGACAGCGGTCGTGCTGTCCTGCGCGCTCTCGGCGCTCCTCCCCGCGGTCGCCTCGGCCGCCCCCCTGGACCGTCCCGACGACCCCGTCGTCCTCACCGGCGCCGCGACCGCGGCGTTCGCGGGCACCGCTCCCGGCCGGCTCGTCGCCTTCCGGTGGAACGGCGCCTGGCAACAGGTGCCCGTCCAGGTCGACGAGCGCAAGCTGGTCAACCTCCGCTCGGCCTACTCGACCCCGTTCAGCTGCTCGGGCACGAGTGGGGGCTACTGCTACGCACCGGGCAACATGACGCCGCGCCTGCGCTACGCCGACGCCGGCACGCTGGTCGGGGCGGATCCCGATCCGCTGCTCGACGCCGACGACGAGGTCGTGTTCATGGCCAAGGACGCGGGCACGGTCGCGCCGGAGGGGACGCCGGACCCGCCGGGTGTCGTCGCCCACACCGGGATGCGCGCCGCCGTGGCCGACACGCTCGCCGGCGGCACCGGCTCCGTGTACCTGTTCACGTCGGACGGCACGCTCTCCCCGGGCGCCGGCGCGCAGTACGTGACCTACACGTTCGCCCCCACGCTCGGGGCGTTCCCCGGCGCCTACCGCTTCGCCGCGGGCACCAACCCCGAGACGTCGACCGTGGTCACGCCCCACTACCAGCGCCGCTTCACCGACCGTTGGCAGGAGTCGGAGCTGAAGATCACCCGGGGCGCCGCGACCGGGGTGGACATCCTCGACCGCACCGAGGCGCAGTTCGCGCCCGATCTGTGCCAGCGGTCGGGCCTCACGTTCTCCAAGGGCGAGGGGACGTTCCTGGTCAACAAGAGCGGCCCGGTCCGGGCGATCCGCTCCTTCCTGGGCGCCAACAGCGGGCCGATGACCGAGAAGCAGCAGATCTTCTACGCGGGCCGCGAGGAGGACACGGTCTTCCTGCGCGTCCACGCCATCCCGGCCATCCTCAGCTTCGTCGACTACAGCGCCGCCGCGAGCGGGATGACGTACCGCAACAACAACAACCCCGCCGGGGTGCGGATCGACGGCGTCCCGGAGGATCCGGTGGCCGGCAACCTCACCTGGGACTCGGTGGACGGCGCGCAGGGCGCGCTGACCAACGTCTACACCGTGCAGACGACGGTGGCCGCCTCCAAGTTCACGTCGTTCTACCGCGACACCACGTCCCCGCCGTACGCGCCGTGCCAGGGCGACGGCGCGTTCTACGGGGCGAGCGGGCCGTGGATCAACGGGGCGATCAACGACTCCGACGAGGTGACCGGCGGCACCGAGCGGCTCAACCTGACGCGCAACCTGTACTTCGGCGCGCCGGGGTCCAGCGACGGACCGGGAGGCGTCGCGCGGGTGGCCGCGCCGCTGGCCGCGACGATGGGCAGCTTCCCGGAGGACGCGCAGGCGCCCGTCACCACCGACGACGTGCCCACGGCGTGGCGCACGACCCCGGCGACGGTCACGCTCACCGCGGCCGACGCGGGCCCGGCCGGCGGGGCCGTCACGACCTACTACGCCAAGGGGGTGAGCCCCGGCACGCCGACCACGCGCTACGACCCCGCCAACCGGCCGGTGCTCTCCGGGGGCGAGCGCATCCGCTACTTCAGCGTCGACCGCGCCGGCAACGTGGAGGCCGACCGCACGTCGGCCGCGCTGCGCGTCGAGACGACCGCGCCGACCACCACGGACGACGTCCCGGCGACGTGGGGGCGGTCGCCCGTGCCGATCACGCTGACCGCCGCCGACACCGGCGGGTCCGGGGTCGCCGTGACCTACTACTCCGTCGGTGCCGCGCCGGGCGCACCCACCACGGTCTACGACCCCGCGCGCAGGCCGACGCTGAACCACGGCGAGCGCATCCGCTACCTCAGCGTGGACGCGGCCGGCAACGCCGAGGCGGCGCACACGTCGAGCCTGGCCGCCAAGGTCGACACCATCGCCCCCTCCACCCTCGCCGACGTGCCGAGCGGGTGGCGCAAGACCGCGGCGACGGTGACGCTGACCGCCTCCGACGCGGGCGGATCGGGTGTCGCTCAGACGCTCTACGCGACCGGCGTGGATCCCGGGGTGCCGTCGACGGTCTACGACCCCGCGAGCAGGCCGACGCTGAACGACGGCGAGCGCATCCGCTACCGGACGATCGACGTGGCCGGCAACGTGGAGGCGGACCGCCTGTCGGCGGCGGCGACGGTCGACACCGGAACGCCGGCGACGACCGACGACGTGCCCGAGGGGTGGCAGCGCGGCCCGGTCACCGTGACGCTCACGGCCACCGACACCGGCGGCTCGGGGGCCTTGCGGACCTACTACGCCAAGGGGGCGACGCCGGGCGCGCCGGCCACGCTCTACGACCCGCAGGCCAAGCCGGTCCTCGGCCACGGCGAGCGCATCCGCTTCTTCACCGTCGACGCGGCGGGCAACGCCGAGGCGTCCCACGTCTCCGCCGTGGCGCGGATCGACGCGGTGGCCCCGACCAGCACCGACGACGTGCCCGCCGGCTGGCGGGCGACCCCGCCCGCCGTCACGCTGACGGCCTCCGACGCCGGCGGCTCGGGGGTGGCGGCCATCCGCTACGAGGTCGGCCCGGACCCCGCGGCGCCGACGGCCGCCAGCCCGGTCTACGCGGCTGAGGCCAAGCCGACGCTGGGGAACGGCGAGCGCATCCGCTACGCCGCGGTCGACGGTGCGGGCAACGTCGAGGCGGCCCACGTGTCCGTCGCGGCGAAGGTCGACGGCTCCGTGCCCGTCACCACGATCCTCACCGCTCCGCCGGCGCGCGGGACGGACGCGCGGCCCACGTTCACGTTCACCGCCGCGGGGGCCGCGACGTTCGCGTGCGCGATCGACGGCGCCGCGTGGACGGCGTGCGCGTCGCCCTTCCGCCCGCTCCTTCCGCTCGCGGTCGGCGACCACGTCTTCCGCGTGCGCGGCACCAACGCCGCTGGCCTCGTCGAGGGCGAGCCGGCCACGGCGGCGTTCACGATCGAGGCCCTCGCGCCCCCGCCGATCCCGCGGGTCGAGCCGGCCCCCGAACCGCTCGTGCCCGACCTGCCCGTCGAGGTGCCCACGGTCGTGCCGCGTGCGCTGCGCCTCACCGTGGAGGACACGCGCGACGCGGGCGGCCGCGCGCTGCTGCCCGTGGTCTCCGGGCGGGCGGCGGTGCGCTGCGAGCCCGACGCGGGCGTGCTGCCGGGCTGCACGGTCCAGGTGCGCGCCGTCGCCGGGGGCGCGGTGCTGGCCGAGGGGTCGGGGGCGCCCGGCGCGCTGACCCTGCGGCCGACCGCCGCCGGGCGCGCCGCGCTGGCCCGTGGCCCCCTCGGCGTCCCCGCGACGCTGTCCGCGACCGGCGGCGGGCTGTCCGCGGCCGTCGGGGTGCGCATGGTCACCGGCGGCTCCCTCACCGTGGGGCCGCTCGCCCGTTCCGCCGCCCTGCCGACCGCGGTGCGGCGGACGCTCGACGGTCTGGCCCGCGCGGTGCCCCGGGCCCGCGCCATCGCCTGCACCGCCTCCACCGACGACCGGGGGAGGAGCGCGAAGGCCGATCTTGCGCTCACCCGCACGCAGGCCGCGGCGGCGTGCCGGTACCTGAAGGCCCGGGGGATCGTGGCCGCGTGGTCCTCCGTCGGGACCGGCCGCGCCCGGCCGGTGGCGAGCAACCGCACGGCCAAGGGCCGCGCGAGCAACCGCCGGCTCGTCGTGCGCGTCACGCACTGACCGCCGCCGCGCCAGGCCCGCCGGCATCGCAGAACCGCTGTGTTTCGATGCCCGCGGGCGGGGGTACGCCCCGGGGGGCGGCCGACCCGGGGAGGGGGTGCCGCTCTGCCCAGCGCTGCGCGCCACAGCGTGTGAAGTCCCAACACGAGGAAGTCCTGCCTATGCCGCTCCACCCGATCCGTTCGGCCGCGCTCGCGGTCGTCCTGCTGGCCGTCGCGTTCAGCCCGGCCGCCGCCTCCGCCGCACCGCCCTGGGCGCCCGCCGCGTCCGCGACCATCCACCCCGGCGTCCAGACCTTCACCGACGGCGGGCAGTGCACCGCCAACTTCGTCTACACGGGCGCCGACGGCGCCGTGTACCTCGGCCAGGCCGCCCACTGCTCCGGCACGGGCGAGGCCACCGAGACCGACGGCTGCAGCTCTGCGTCCCTGCCGCTCGGCACCCCCGTCGAGGTGACCGGCGCCAGCCGGCCCGGCAAGCTCGTCTACAACTCCTGGCTGACCATGCAGGCCGCCGGCGAGGACGATCCCGACGTCTGCGCCTACAACGACCTCGCGCTGATCGAGCTCGATCCCGCCGACGTCGCCGCGGTCAACCCCTCGATCCCCACGTTCGGCGGCCCGACCGGCGTCGGCGGCGACAGCGCGACGGGCGACCGGGTCTACAGCTACGGCAACTCGTCGCTGCGCGGCGGGATCACGCTGCTCAGCCCCAAGCGCGGCCTCGTCGTGCAGACCGACGGCGGCGGCTGGAGCCGCGCCGTCTACACGGTCACCCCGGGCATCCCCGGCGACTCCGGCAGCGCGTTCCTGGACGCGGACGGCGGGGCCATCGGCGTGCTCAGCACGGTCGCGCTCGCCCCGCTGCCCTTGTCCAACGGCGTCGGCGACCTCGGTCGCGAGCTGGCGTACGCGCAGGAGAAGTCGGGCATCCCCGGCCTGGCGCTGGCCCTGGGCACCGAGCCGTTCTCGGCGACCGCGCTGCCGTAGCCCGTCGACGTCATCCGGGTTGTGCCCACCCCTCGGGCACGATCCGGATGACGTCCCCGCGGCGGCCGCTCAGTCGCCGCGCAGCACCAGGCGCTGGCCCCAGTAGGGATCGCCGTCCCGGACCCAGTGCCCGGTGAGGGCGTTCAGCGCGAACGTCGTCTCGCGCCCGTCGTCGTCGACCACGGCGACGGTGCGCGCCTCGACGCGCACGATCTCCACCGGTCGCCGCAGCCCGACGTGCACGATGTCGGCCGCGCCGCCGACCTGGGGGAGCGTGCGGAAGGAGGCCATCGCCTTCCGCACGTTACGCCTCCAGTCGGGTGGGTCAGGCGGTCGCCGGAGCCGGGTCGCGCTCGGCGTCCTCGGCGGTCAGGGGCTTGGCGATGTCCTCCAGGCTCTGGCCCTCGGCGTCCACGGCGTAGAACGCGGCGACGATCCCGCCGACGAGCATCAGCGCGGCGCCGATCGAGAAGGCGAGCGCGACGTCGTCGACCTTGCCGCTCTCGGTGAGCGTGGAGAACACCAGCGGGCCGGCGATGCCGCCGGCCGCGGTGCCGACCGCGTAGAAGAACGAGATGGCCATCGCCCGGGTCTCCATCGGGAAGATCTCGCTCACCGTCAGGTAGGCCGAGCTCGCCCCCGTGGACGCGAAGAAGAGCACGACGACCCAGCAGGCGGTCATCGTCGTGGCGTCGAGCGACTCGTTGTGGAACAGGAACGCGGTGCCGAACAGCAGGAGCGCGGAGAGGATGTAGGTGCCGGAGATCATCACCCGGCGGCCGACCGTGTCGAACAGCGGGCCGAGCAGGAACGGGCCCATGAAGTTGCCGACCGCGATGACGGCGAAGTAGTAGCCCGTGTTCCCGGTCGGCACGTCGAAGAACGTGGTGAGGATCGACGCGTAGCCGAACGTGACCGCGTTGTAGAGGAAGGCCTGGCCGATGAACAGCGCCAGGCCGAGCGTCGTGCGCTTGGGATAGACCTTGACCATCGTCTTGGCGATCAGCCCGAACCCGATGCTCTTGCGCTGGCGGATGGTGATCTCCTTGTCCACCGGCTCGAGCGTGAGGTCGTCCTCCTTCTCGATCTCCTGCTCGATCCCGTCGACGATCTCCTCGGCCTCCTTGTCGCGGCCGTGGATGAACAGCCAGCGCGGGCTCTCCGGCACGTTGCGCCGCACGAGCAGGATGACCAGGCCCAGCACCACGCCCAGGCCGAAGGCCAGGCGCCACCCGAGGTCCACGGCGAAGATGCTCTCGTTGAGGAACACGACCGACAGCAGCGCGCCGCCCATCGCCCCGATCCAGTAGCTGCCGTTGATCGCGATGTCGACCCGGCCGCGGTGCTTGGAGGGGATGAGCTCGTCGATCGCCGAGTTGATCGCCGCGTACTCGCCGCCGATGCCGAACCCGGTCATGAAGCGGAAGAAGTAGAACATCTCCGGCGACTGGGACAGGGCGGTCAGCGCCGTGGCCGTGAGGTACACGGCGAGCGTGATCATGAAGAGCCGCTTGCGGCCCCACCGGTCGGTGAGCCAGCCGAAGAAGAGCGCGCCGGAGCACGCGCCGGCGACGTAGAGCGACGCGGCCAGGCCGCTGATGTCGCCCGCGCTGATGCCCTCGATGCCGGAGCCCTCCTCGGCGATGCGGCCGCCGACGTTGCCGACGATCGTCACCTCGAGCCCGTCGAGGATCCAGACGGTGCCCAGGCCGATGATCACCTTCCAGTGCCAGGGGGACCACGGCAGGCGGTCCAGCCGCGCCGGGATCTTCGTGGTGATCGTGCCGGTCTGGATGTTGTCGGCGGACATGGCTGTGTCTCCTGGTCGTGACCCGCCGGGTGCCCTACCCGGGGGGCGCGCCGCCAAAAAGTCGCGGTCGCCTCGCGGGGTTGCTTCCCCACCCCGGGCTGTCGCGCGCGACGCGATACCGGGGGACCCCGGTCGGCAGAATGGTCACTCGGGACAACTCGGTCCGGCCGGGAATCGCCCTGCGGTCCACACCTCCGGAGCGCCGGTTGACAGGCGCATGGCGCGCACCGTAAGGTCGCATATCGATTGATCGGTTTCCCGTGGGGAAGGCCGTCCAACCCGGCATCAAGGAGCGGTACTCGTGCGTCGTGTGCTCACATCCATCGTCATCGCAGCAGCAGCGTCCGCCCTCCTGGCCGCCTGCGGCGACTCGGGCGACTCGTCCTCGTCCACCGGCTCCTCGTCGAAGGAGAAGGGGCCGATCACCCTCGGCTTCGCCATCGGCAAGACCGGCTTCATGGACGCCTACGACGGGCCCCCGTTCACCGCGGCCCAGCTCGCCGTCGCCGACATCAACGCCAAGGGCGGCGTCGACGGCCGGCCGCTGAAGATCGTCTCGGCCGACTCCAAGTCCAAGCCCGACCTGGCCGGCGACGCCGCCACCCAGGTGCTCTCCCAGGGCGCCGACGTCGTCGTCACCAGCTGCGACTTCGACCAGGGCTCCCCGGCCGCCATCCTCGCCACCGGCAAGGGCAAGCTCGCGTTCTCCACCTGCGCGGCCTCCACCGCGTTCGGCCCGCAGGGCATCGGCCCGCTCGCCTACACGATGGCCACGGCGGCCTCGGCGGAGGGCGCGACGATGGCCGAGTGGGCGACCAAGGAGAAGAAGGCCAAGACGGCCTACGTGCTCCTGGACGACACCATCGAGTTCACCAAGCAGTCGGCCTACGGGTTCACGGAGCGGTGGAAGCAGCTCGGCAACACGCTGGTCGGGCAGGACACGTTCAAGCAGGAGGACCCGTCGATCGACGCGCAGATCACCCGCCTCAAGGGCCTGTCCACCAAGCCCGACGTCATCTTCCTCACCAGCTACATGCCCGGTGAGGCCAAGGCGCTCAAGCAGCTGCGCGCCGCCGGCATCGACACGCCGATCCTCGCGGACGAGGACGTCGACGGCGACTTCTGGAAGGACGCCGTGCCGGACATCAGCGACGTCTACTACACGACGTACGTCTCGATCTACGGCGACGACCCGGACAGCAAGGTCAACGACCTCGTCACCCGCTTCGTGAAGGAGACGAGCAAGAAGCCCGACAACGGCCTCTTCCTCACCGGCTACGCCACCGTGCAGGCGATCGCCAAGGCGATCGAGCTGGCCGGCGGCAGCACCGACGGCAGCGCGCTGGCGGCCAAGCTCGACACGTTCAAGGACGAGCCGCTGCTGCTGCCCACCACGTTCACCAAGGACCTGCACATCACCACCGACCGGACCGAGCGCGTGATGGAGATCAAGGACGGCAAGTCCGCGTTCGTGCAGAACTGGAAGCCCGCCCAGGTCCCGATCCCGCCGAGCAAGTAAGGCGACGGAGCCCTCCGTCATGACCGACACGCCCACCTCGACCCTCGCCGGCACCGGCATCCGCGTCCACTTCGACGGAGTCAAGGCCGTCGACGGCGCGGACATCGCGCTCGCCGGCGGGGAGACGGTGGGCCTGATCGGGCCCAACGGGGCCGGGAAGACCACGCTGCTCAACGTGCTCACCGGCTTCCAGGTCCCGACGGAGGGCACGATCGCCATCGACGGGGTCGACGTCACCGGCCGCCCGCCCGAGCGTCTCGCTCGGGCGGGCGTGGCCCGCACGTTCCAGGGCGTCCACTCGTTCTCCGACCTCACGGTCTTCGAGAACGTGGAGGCGGCCGGGGTGGGCGTCGGCCTGCGCCGGCGCGCCGCCCGCGAACGGGCCCACGAGGCGCTGGAGCGGATGGGGCTGCAGGGGCGCGGCGAGGAGCTCGCGCGGTCGCTGCCCACCGGCGACGAGCGCCGCCTGCAGGTCGCCCGCGCCATCGCCATGCGGCCCCGCTTCCTGTTCCTCGACGAGCCGGCCGCCGGCCTGGACGAGACGGAGAGCGACGCGCTGGTCGAGGCCATCGCCGCGTTGCCCGCCGACCTCGGCTGCGGCGTCCTCATCATCGACCACGACATGCGCGTGATCATGCGACTCTGCCAGCGCATCCACGTCCTCAACTTCGGCGTCCCCCTCATGGTCGGCACCCCCGAAGAGGTCCGCGCCGACCCCACCGTCATCGAGGCCTACCTTGGAAGCTGAGCGCATGCTCGAGCTGGACGGCGTCGCCGTCCGCTACGGGCGCACGGAGGCCGTCGCCGACGTGTCCCTCCACGTCGACGCCGGCGAGGTCATCGGCCTCATCGGGCCCAACGGCGCGGGCAAGAGCACGCTGCTGGCCGCCATCTCCGGCCAGCGCCGGGCGGCCCGCGGGACGATCACGTTCCAGGGCCGCGCGATCGACGGCGAGACGCCGGAGCGGCTCGTGCGCCGGGGCATCGCCCTGGTGCCCGAGGGCCGGCAGATCTTCGCCACGCTCACCGTGGAGGAGAACCTGCGGCTGCCCACCTTCGCGCGCCGCGACGTCGACGCCGACGCGCTGATCGAGCGCGAGCTGGAGCGCTTCCCGATCCTGCGCACGTACCTGCACCAGCACGCCGGGCGCATGTCGGGCGGCGAGCAGCAGATGCTGGCGATCAGCCGTGCGCTGCTGTGCGGCCCGCGGCTCCTCATGCTCGACGAGCCCTCGCTCGGCCTGGCCCCGAAGATGATCGACGCCGTCTTCGCGGCGCTCGACTCCCTGCGGCAGGAGCAGGTGACGGTGCTGCTCGTGGAGCAGAACGCCACCCGCACCGTCGCCTTCGCGGATCGCTCCTACGTCCTCGTGCACGGGCGCGTCGCGGCGCAGGGCACCCGCGAGGAGCTGGCCGGGCTGGAGGAAGTCACGTCGTCCTACCTCGGCCTGGAGGCCGGACCATGACCCAGACCCTGCAGCACGTCATCGACGCGGTGAGCCTGGGCAGCCTGTACGCCCTCATCGCCCTCGGGGTGGCGCTGATCTTCGGGATCATGAACCTCCTCAACTTCGCCTACGGCGAGCTGATCATGATCGGCGGCTACGCCCTGTACTTCCTGCGCGACCTGCCGTTCGCGTTCCAGGCGCTGGGGGCGATCGCGGTCGTCGTGCTCGCCTCGGTGCTCATCGAGCGGATCGCCTTCCGGCCGGTGCGCGGGGCCAACGCGGCGGTGCTCCTCGTCACCTCGTTCGCGGTCAGCTTCGCGCTCCAGAGTCTGGCCATCGTCGTGTTCGGCGCGCGGGCCAAGGGCGTGTCCCTGCCCTCGTGGCTGGACGACTCGCTGGCCATCGGCAGCCTGCGCGTCAGCAGCCTGTCGCTCATCACCGTCGGCGTCGCGGTCGTCGTCCTCGTCACGTTCGCGATCTTCCTGAAGCGCTCCCCGATGGGCATCCAGATGCGCGCGGCGGCCGAGAGCTTCGGCACGGCGCGGCTGATGGGCGTGAAGGCCAACAGCGTCATCGTCGCGGCCTTCGTGCTCAGCGCGCTGCTCGCGGGCATCGTGGCGATCCTCGTCGTCGCCCAGGGTGGGACGGTGTCGCCCACGATGGGCTCCAGCCTCGTGCTCGTCGCCTTCGTGGCCACGATCATCGGCGGCATGGGCAGCCTCAGCGGGGCGGCGCTCGGCGGCTTCCTGCTCGGGGCGCTCACCGTCGCGCTGCAGGTGCTGCTGCCCGAGAGCCTGCGGCCCTACCGGGACGCCTTCCTCTACGGGGCGGTCATCGTGATCCTCGTCGTCAGACCGGGCGGCTTGGTCGCCGTCCGCTCGGCCCTGGAGCGCGTATGAGCCCGCGCGAAGCGCTCGCCAAGGGATGGCGCAGCACGTTCCCCGTCGTGTCGCTCTGCCTCATCGTCGCGCTGATCGTGCTGGTGACGATGGGTGGCTCGGAGGTGCTGCAGCGCCACGTCACCGAGATGCTCGTCAACCTCGTGCTCGTCGTCGGCCTGTACGTGTTCGCCGGCACCTCGGGCGTCCTGTCGTTCGGGCAGATGAGCTTCATGGCGATCGGCGCCTACTCCACCGCGATCCTCACGATCCCCGTGGTGCAGAAGCAGTTCCTGCTGCCCGACCTGCCGGGCTTCCTGGCCGACGTGCACCTCAGCGGCATCCCCGCCGCGGTCGCGGCGGGTGGCGTCGCGGCGGTGTTCGCGGTGTTCATCGGGCTGGTCATCTGCCGGCTGTCCGGCCTCGCCGCCTCGCTGGCCATGTTCGCGGTGCTGGTCATCGTCCACGAGGTCGCTCGCAACTGGGACGCGGTCACCCGCGGCAGCCGCACGATGATCGGGGTGCCGGTCACCGTCACGCCGGGCGTGGCGCTGGGCTGGGCGCTCGTGGTCATCGTCATCGCCTACCTGTTCCAGCGATCGGCGTCGGGCCTGCGCCTGCGCGCCTCGCGCGAGGACGAGTTCGCCGCGCGCTCGATCGGCGTGAGCATCCCGCGCGAGCGCTTCGGCGCGTTCGTGCTCAGCGGCTTCATCGTGGGCATCGGCGGCTACCTGTACGCCCAGTACCAGGGGGCGTTCACGCCCAACGCGTTCTTCACCCACATCACGTTCATCACGATCGCCATGCTGGTGATCGGGGGGACCAAGAGCCTCTCGGGCGCGGTGGTCGGGGCGATCGTGGTGTCGCTGCTCACCAACCTGTTCAACTCGATCGAGGACGGCTTCACGCTCGGGCCGGTCAGCTTCGGCGGCCGCGACGGCCTCAGCGACATGGCGCTGGCGGCGTTCATCCTCATCATCCTCGCGCTGCGGCCCGAGGGCATCACCAAGGGCCGTGAGCTGCGGTGGGGTCGGCCGGCGTGGCTGAGGCGTCGCCAGGCCGCTCCGCCCGGGGACGACGTGGTGCCCGCCGCGGACGACGCGCGCCCGGCGGCATGAGGCGGCGGCCGTCGTCAGCGGGTGGCGGCGGTGCGCTGCATCGAGTGGACGATCATGTCCTCGATCGCGTCCAGCGAGATGCCGGTCGTCGCCACCAGCGCCTGGATGGCCAGACCGTTGAGCAGGCCGTCGAGGACCCAGGGCAGCGGCAGGTCGGGCTCGGGGCCGCCGTCCTCGAACCCCTCGAGGGCGTGGTCGAGCAGCTCGTACCACGGGTCCAGCCGGCCCTGGATGCGCGTGCGCATGGACTCGGAGCGCACGGCGTCGCCGTAGGCCGCGATCCACACCCGCCACGTCTCCTCCACCACGGGCTCGCGGGGGAGGGTGGTGCGCACGAGCGCCCGCAGCCGCTCCTCGCCGGCCGGGACGCCCTCGATCGCCGCGGCGACCCGGGCCTGGTTCTGCTCGGAGACGAAGGCCAGGGTCTCCTCGAGCATCTCCGCCCGACTGGAGAAGTAGTGGTTGAGCATTCCCGTGCTCACGCCGGCCTCCTCGGCGACGGCGCGCATCGTCGTGCCCGGGAAGCCCTCGCGCGCGATCACGGTGGCCGCGCTGCGGCAGATCTGCTCCTTGCGGATGGGGCCCATCCCCAACTTCGGCATGCGAACTCCTGTGGCTGTGTCGCGGCGTTCTCGGCGGCGCTGAGCCTAGTGGAAACAGATCAGCTGATCCGGTTTGACGCGCGACAGGCCACCCGCTAGGTTCCATATCGACTGATCGATATGCACTCAGAACGCCCCGCCATGACCACCACCGCGCCCTCTCCGATCGAGGAGACCTACCGCGCGAAGACCCCCGGATCGGCCGCGCTGATCGCCCGGGCCGAGCAGGTGATGCCCGCGGGCAGCTCGCGCACGTTCGGGTACTTCGCGCCGTACCCCGTGGTCTTCGCCCGCGGCGAGGGCTCGGTGCTCTACGACGTGGACGACAACCGCACGATCGACTTCGCGTGCAACGGCCTGAGCCTCATCCACGGCCACGCCTACCCGCCCGTCGTGGAGGCCCTGCACGCCCAGTTGGAGGTCGGCTCGGCCTGGCCCGGCACCTCCCGCGCGCAGATCGCCTTCGCCGAGCTGCTGTGCGAGCGCGTCCCCAGCGCCGAGCAGGTGCGCTTCACCAACACCGGCACCGAGGCGACGATGCTCGCGGTCAAGCTCGCCCGCCGCGCCACCGGCCGCCCGCTCATCCTCAAGGCCGTCCACGCCTACCACGGCTCCTACGACGACCTCGAGGCCGGCCTCGGCGGCCGCGGCGAGCTGCCCGGCCGCACGCTGCTCGCCGACTTCGGCGACATCGACTCGTTCCGGTCCAAGATCGAGGCCAACGCCGGCGAGCTCGCCGCGGTGGTCATCGAGCCGGTCCTCTACACCGACAACGTGATCGCCCCGCCGCCCGGCTTCCTGGCCCAGGTCGCCGAGGCCGCCCGCGCCGTCGGCGCGCTGGTCATCCTCGACGACTGCATCATGTTCCGCCTGGCCCCCGGCGGCTCGGCCGAGCGCTACGACTTCTCCGCCGACATCACCTGCCTGGGCAAGTGGATCGGCGGCGGCCTGCCCGTCGGCGTGGTCGGCGCCTCCGCCGCGCTGATGGCCACGTTCGACCCCCGCCGCGAGGGCGCGCTCTACCACGGCGGCTCGTTCAACGGCAACCCGCTC
>Ga0164241_10004229_pt1 | contig 13998 bp, 11 predicted proteins | sample OricomyardsoilBY_FD_108780 | JGI IMG/M metagenome (GOLD analysis project Ga0164241, IMG submission 108780) | Backyard soil microbial communities from Emeryville, California, USA - Original compost - Back yard soil (BY) | ecosystem: Environmental > Terrestrial > Soil > Unclassified | place: USA...
CGAGCACGGCCTCCGCGAAGGGGTCCTGGGGCGAGTGGACGACGCCGCCCCGGTACAGGATCGAGGTCACGGCCCGACCCTATCCGCCCCCGCCCCGCCGTGTGGGCCGGGCCGGCGCGGGCCGGGCCAGGGAGGTGACGGTGAGGCGGCGGGGCAGGGCGGGCCGGGGCGTCAGACCGAGGAGTAGGCGACCACGCCGCGCAGGATCGCGTGCTGCGCGTCGCGTGCGGTGCCGCGCAGCGCCGAGCTCGGCGCCGCCTGGGCGATCTGGTCGAGCACGTCGACGACCTGCTTGCACCAGCGCACGAAGTCGCCCGCCGCGATCTCGGACCCCTGCAGGACGGTGTCCAGCCGGCGGCCGTTGGCCCACCGGTGGACCGCAGCGACGAGCCCGAGGTCGAGCCGCCGGGTGGCGTCGATACGGTGGGTCGCCTCGAGGTCCCCGAGCCGGGACCAGATCCGTGTCGTGGCGTCGAGCGCACGGGCCAGCCGCCCGTCCGGGCCGCCCGGGACGTACGGCTCGCTGCCGTCGTCGCGGCGCCCGTCGTAGACGACCCCGCAGACGGCCGCCGCGAGCCCCGCGGCGTCCAGCTCGTCCCAGGCGTGCCGGCGCAGGCACTCGGCCAGCAGGAGGTCGTTCTCGGCGTACAGGCGCCGCAGCCAGCGCCCGTCCTGCGTCACGCGCAGCTCACCCGGACCGCGGTCGCCGTCGGGAGCCAGGTAGCCGAGCTCCAGCAGCACGTCGCACGTCCGGTCGAAGACCTTCGCGATGGAGCCCGTACGCGACTCGATGCGGCGCACGAGGGCGCGGTGCTCGCCGGCCAGCCGCTCGTAGCGTTCGCCCCAGCGGGCGTGGTCCTCGCGGTCGGGGCACGCGTGGCACGGGTGCGCACGCAGCGCGGCCCGCAGGCGGGCCAGCTCGGCGTCGTCCGCCGCCGTGCTCCCGCGGCCACGCCGCGACTCGCCGCGGCGCTGGGCGCCCGGCGCGGTGCGGCCACCGGCGAGGGCGTTGCGCATCGAGGAGACCAGGTCCTTGCGGTGGCGCGCGTTGCGCGGGTTGAAGCCCTTGGGCACCCGCACCGTGGCGACCACGGCGATGCCGCCGGGCGCGTCGGCGAGCGTGAGGCGCTTCGCGCGGCCCTCGCTCGTCAGGACGGTGGGGCTCGGGCCGTCGAAGCCCCCGCCCCGCCCGCGGTCCACGACGACGACGTACCCCGCGCGGCGCCCCGACGGCACCTCGACCACGTCCCCGGAGCGCAGCTTCTCGAAGGCGGCGGCCACCTCCGCGCGCCGGTTCGCGGACGCCGAGCGCGACAGCTCCGCCTCGCGGGCGGAGATCCGCCGGCGAATCCCGAGGTACTCCGCGAAGTCGCCGCGGTCGCACGTCATCGCCTTCTCGTAGCCCTCGAGCGCCTCGGCGTGGGCCTGGGCCTGCTTGGCGAGCCCCACCACGCCCCGGTCCGCCTGGAACTGTGCGAACGAGGTCTCCAGGACCTCCCGCGCCCTGTCGCGGCCCACCTGCGCGACGAGGTTGACGGCCATGTTGTACGTGGGGTGGAAGCTGGACCGCAACGGGTACAGGCGCTTGGACGCCAGCCCGGCGAGTGCCACCGGGTCGAGCCCGTGGTGGTCGACCACGACCGCGTGCCCCTCGACGTCGATGCCGCGCCGGCCCGCGCGCCCCGTGAGCTGGGTGTACTCGCCGGGTGTCACGTCGACGTGCTGCGAGCCGTCCCACTTGACCAGCTTCTCGAGGACGACGGACCGCGCCGGCATGTTGATGCCCAGCGCCAGCGTCTCGGTCGCGAACACGGCCTTGACCAGCCCGCGGCTGAACAGCTCCTCGACCGTCTCCTTGAACAGCGGGAGCATCCCCGCGTGGTGCGCCGCGATCCCGCGCGCCAGCGCCTCGACCCAGGAGTGGTACCCGAGGACCTCGAGGTCCTCGCCCGGGATCGTCGCGGCGCGTTCCTCGACGACCCGCCGGACCTCGGACTCCTCCTGCGGCGAGGTGAGCCGCAGCCCCGCCGCGAGGCACTGCCCGACGGCGTCTTCGCAGCCCGCGCGGGAGAAGATGAAGTAGATCGCGGGGAGCAGGCCGTCCTCGTCGAGCGCGTCCACGACCGCGAAGCGCGGGGCACCGCGCCGACCGAAGCCGCCACGCGGGCCACCGCCCCCTCCCCGGTACCCCCGGTCCCCCGGCGCGCGGCGGCTCCGTCCGCGCCGCGGCTCGCTCCCCTCGAGCCCCCGCGCGGAACGGAACACGGCCAGGAGCTCGGGGTTGATCGGCGGGTTCACGCCCGGGTCGGTGGGGTCCACCGAACCCGCGTACAGGTCGAGGAGCCGCGGTGTAGCCACGGGCCCCCCGCCCGAGCCGCGCCCGACGAGCACGTGCTGCCACAGGGGCACCGGGCGGTGCTCGGAGACCACGACGGCCGTGTCGCCGCGCACCATCTCCAGCCATTCCCCGAACTCCTCCGCGTTGGAGACGGTCGCGGACAGGGAGACGAGCTGGACGTCGTCGGCCAGGTGGATGATGACCTCTTCCCAGACCGGCCCCCGGAACCGGTCGGCGAGGTAGTGCACCTCGTCCATCACGACGAACGCAAGGCCGTCGAGCGTGGGCGAGCCCGCGTACAGCATGTTGCGGAGCACCTCGGTCGTCATGACGACGACGGGCGCCTCGCCGTTGATCGTCGTGTCGCCCGTCAGCAGGCCCACCTGGTCCGCGCCGTACCTCCGCACGAGGTCGTTGTACTTCTGGTTCGACAGCGCCTTGATGGGCGTCGTGTAGAACGCCTTGCGCCCCGAGGTGACGGCCAGGTGGACGGCGAACTCCCCCACCACGGTCTTGCCGGCGCCCGTCGGCGCCGCGACGAGCACGCCGCGGCCCTCCTCCAGCGCCTCGCAGCCCTGCACCTGGAAGTCGTCGAGGGTGAAGCCCACGAGCTCGCGGAACTCCTCGAGCTGGGGCCATCCGCCCCCTCCCGCCCGGCGGCGGGCCTCCCGCTGGCGGGACGCGGCGTAGCGCTCCGCCGGGGAGCCGGCCTCGAGGTCGGACCCGGCCGACCCCGCCGACCGGGTCGGGCGCGGACGCGAGGCGGTCGTGCGGTCGGGTGCAGCGGCCATGCCGTCAGCCTACGGTGCGGCGGTGACGCGCCGGGCGACGTCGGGGCCGGGCCGTGCCGTGCCGCTCAGGGGGCCGGGGGCGCCAGGACGTGCAGTGCCCCGGGCACGACGCGCACCTCGCGCGGCAACGGCCCGATCAGCTCGCCGTCGGCGAACGCGGGCGGCGGCGGCACGCCCTGGTCCGTCGGCTCCAGGCGGACGCGGACGACGCGGCGGACGTCGACGACCGGGTGCCCGACGTGCTTGCCCGCGTACGTGAGCGGGAACACCCGCAGGGCGCCGTGCCGGGACAACGGGCCGGCGAGCACGAGGTCCAGGTCGCCGTCGTCGACGAGGGCGTCCGGAGCGATCCGGATGCCGCCGCCGATCGCCGGGCCGTTCGCGACGGCGACCAGCGTGCCCGGCGAGTCCCAGACGGAGGCGACGGGGGCGTCCGGTGCCGGACCCGCGGCCGTGCCGGTCCGCGACTCGATGGTGATCCGGTAGCCGAACGGACGGAACCGGGCCAGCTCCTGCAGGGCGGCCACCGCGTAGCGTGCGCGGCCCCGGGGGCGTCGCATCCGGTTGGCCCGGGCGTTGACCGCCGCGTCGAGGCCCGCGGACAGGACGCCGCAGAACCAGCGCGGCTCCTCGGCCGGGTCGTCCGAGGTGACCCGTGCCGCGTCGACGACCCGTGCACCGGCGTCGAGCGCACCGAGCAGCACCCGCACCGCGGCGTCCACGTCGCGCAACGGCAGCCCCAGGGCCCGGGCGTAGTCGTTGCCGGAGCCGGCCGCCACGATCCCCAGCGGCGTGGTGGTGCCCGCGCAGGCGTTCGCGCCCAGGTGCACCATGCCGTCCCCGCCGACGACGACGAGCGCGTCCAGACCGTGCGTGACGGCGGCGCGGGCGCGACCGAGGGCGTCGTCGAAGCTCGTTCCGGACAGCTCGCGCACGTCGTGCCCGTGCTCGCGCAGACGGGCCAGCGTGCGCACGCCCGCCCGGTCGGCGTGCCCCCGGTCGGCCGTCGGGTTGACGACGACGCCGAGGACGCGTGGGCTCACGCGGCCAGCCGCTCGGCCTGCTCGCGGACGATGCGCCGGTCGTGCACCGCGCTCACCCCGACCGCGGCGAAGTAGAGCAGGCACATGGGGATCGCGACGATGATCATCGTGATCGCGTCCGGGGTCGGCGTCATGACCGCGGAGAACAGGAACACGAGGAACACGGCCCAGCGCCACCCCGCCAGCAGGGAGCGGGCGCTCACGAGCCCCACGAAGTTCAGCGCCACCAGCACGACAGGCAGGACGCACGCGATCCCGAACGCCAGGATGAGCCGCATGACGAAGCTCAGGTAGCCCTGGGCGTCCGTGAGGTTGCTCGCGCCGTCGGGCACGAAGTCGGTGAGGATCGTGACGGCACGGGGCAGCATGAGCCACGCCATGAGGGCGCCGCCCGCGAACAGCGGTACCGCCGCCCCGAGGAAGCCGACGGCGTAGCGCCGCTCCTTACGGGTGAGCCCGGGCGTCACGAAGGCCCACAGCTGGTACAGCCACCACGGGCTCGTGATGAGGACGCCCAGGAAGAGCGAGACCTTGATCTGCATGTCCAGGGCGCTCGCGAGCCCGGTGAAGTTCAGGCGGACGTCCTTGCCGGCGGCCGTCGCGGCGTCGAGGAGGGGCTTCTGAAGCGCCTCGAACACCGGCTGGTAGCAGAACCATCCGACGACCGCGCCGACCACGAGCCCGAGGGCCGCGAGGACCACACGCTTGCGCAGCTCACGCAGGTGCGCGAGCAGGGGCATCTGCCCCTCGGGGTTCGCGCGGCGTGAGCTGCGCGCCACCGTCAGCTCGACGGCGTCGCGTCGTCCCTCGGGGACGCGACAGGGTCCGTACCCGGGGCGACGTGGGGCTCACGCTCGTACAGCAGACCCGGTGCGGGCGCCGCCTGGGCCGGCGTGGCCGGCTGCGCGAGGGTCGAGGACTGTGCCGACGGCGGCAGCGCGGCCGGGGGCACGGGCTGCGACGGTGCGGAGTCCTCGGTCAGGTCCTTGACCTCGTTCTTGAAGATCTTCATCGACTCGCCGACGCTCTTCGCGAGGTCGGGGAGGCGACGCGCCCCGAACAGCAGCAGCACGACGGCGACCAAGACGATGACGTGCCAGGGCTTCACAGCGACACCACTCCCTGATGGACCGGCGACGGGTTCGGCCCCGTCGTCGCGGCCTCCTCGCCGGGCCGCTCACCCCATGGTAGGGCCTGAACGGCCGTCCGGGGACGAGCGGTGCCGTCCTGCTGGTGCGCGGTACGGCACCTCAGCGGTTGAACGCCCGCCATGCGTCGTAGGTGGCCTGATGGGAGGAGCGGCGCCGCGCCTTGCGTTCGTCCCGCTCGAGCCGGAGCGTGAGGAGCCGGGCGCGGTGCTCCTCGGGGTCGTCGAACAGCGTGGGCCGGATCTCCTCCTGCGCGGCCTGCTGGGCCGCGACCGCGGCGTCGATGCTCCGCGAGAGGTCCTCGAACGCCCGTCCCGCCGCGGACAGCTCCCGCAGCAGGGCCTTCGCGGCGCGCCACAGGCGCAGGCCGACGAGCACGAACGTCGCCACCGCGCCGAGCGCGAGCACCCACCACACGAGGGTCCACACCGTCATGCCTGCACCTCGCCGTCGTCGGGGCGGACGTCGTCCCGTCCGAGCCGAGCGTAGGCGCCGAGCGCGGCGCGCGCGGACTCGGCGACGTCGACGGCGGGCCAAGCGGGCTCGACCGACCGCACGTGCCGGGCCTGCTGCAGGAGCAGGTGGCGCAGCCACACCGGGTCGGCGACCCGGAGCGTCACCTCGAACGTCCCGTCCTCGCGGTTGCGGACCGACTCGACGGGGATCTCCTCGGCGACCCAACGGGCCGGGGAGCCGAAGACGATCGTCACGAGCTCGGCGGACTCGTCGGGGACGAACGCGACCCGCTCGACCGCGCCGCCCCCGCGGGTGTCGCCGCGCGGCTCGACCGGGAGGTCGAGCACCCGGGCCTCGAGGATCCGGTCCAGGCGGAACGTGCGCTGGTCGTTCGACCGGTAGCACCAGGCCAGGAGGTAGGAGTGCTCGTCCTCGGTGACCAGGCGCAGCGGGTCGACGTCCCGCTCGCTGGAGACGTCCGCGGCCGTGACGTACCGGATCCGCAGGCGGCGGCCCCGCAGGAGCGCGTCGCGGACGGTCGCGGCGACCGCGGGGTCGCCCTCGAGGGCGAGCTCGACGTCGACCGCGGCGGCTGCCTCGCCCGTGGCGTCCGTGAGCTTCTCGAGCGCCGAGTCGACCACGGACCGGGCCCCCGGCCCGGCGGTCGCCACCGCGGAGCGCAAGGCGCGCAGCGCCGCGACGAGCGCGACGGCCTCCCGGGTGCCGAGGCGGAGCGGCCGTGTCATGCCGCGTGCCTCGACCAGGCGCACCACGCCGCGCTCGAGGGCACCGGCGTCGAAGTCGAGGAGGTCGTCGGGCCAGTAGCCCGGTGTCCCGGAGACCCATAGCGCGTCGACGTCCTGGAGGACCTGCTGCGGTGAGACGCCGAACCGGCGCGCGAGGTCGTCGACGGGGACCGCACCCGCCACGTCGAGATAGGCCACCATCCCCAGGAGGCGCACGAGGCGCTCGTCGGCCCGTTCAGCCACGGTCCACCCCCGCATCTCCCTGCTCGCTCCCCCGGCCGGGCTCGAGGGCTGCCGCGTCGAGCCCCGCCGCGGTCCGCAGCCGGCCGACGACGGCCTCCCGCAGGTCGGGCGGGTCGAGCACGACGACGGCGTCGGCGTAGCCGGCGAGCTCGGACGCGAAGGCGGCGAGGCTCGTGAACGGGACCTCGAGGACGTCGCGGCCGTCCGACGCCACGGGGTCCTCCGCGACGACGTCCGGCGTGCGGTCCGGTCGCGCCGCCCGGGCACGCACCGCTCCGGCACGCTCCGGCACCACCGCGAGCCGCGCGAGCCGTTCGCGGCCACCGCGGCCCGACAGGAACGCGTCGACGTCCACCTGTTCCGGGGCGTCGAACGCGCGCGCGGCGCCGCTCGCGCGGACGCTCCCCTCGATCCGGCTCAGCCGGAACGCCCGTGGCGCCTCCCGGTCGCGGTCGCGTCCGAGGAGGTACCAGCCGCCGCGACGTGCCGCGAGCCGCCACGGTTCGACCTCACGCTCGCGCACCTCGCCCGTCGACGCCGCCCGGTACGTGAACCGCACCGGCCGCCGGTCCTGGATCGCGTCGAGCAGGGGGCCGAACGCGCGGCCGGCGGCACGGACCCGCGGGGTCAGCCCCGCGACGACGTCCGTCCCGGCGTCCCCGACGCCCGGGTCGCCGCGGCCGGCGGCGCGCAGCTTGGTCAGTGCGCGCGCGGTATCGGTGCGCAGGGTCTTGTCCTGCCAGAACTGGGCGGCGAGCGCGAGCACGCCCAGCTCGGCGGACGTCAGGTCCACCGGGGCCAGCGTGTAGGCGTCGAGGCCGACCCGGTAGCCGACGTCGTCGCTGTGACCACCCGCGTCGACCGTCAGCACCGGGATCCCGAGCTCGCGCAGCGTGTCCTTGTCGCGCTCGAACATCCGCTCGAACGCGTCAGGCGACGGCGCGTCGCCGTACCCGGCCACGGAGGTGCGCACCTGCTGCTTGCTCATCGACGAGGGCGCGTTCACGAGCGCGATCACGAGGTTGAGCAGGCGTTCGGCCGGCGGGATCTGAGAGGGCATCGGCACCACGGTAGTGGCCTGTAGCGTTGCCGTGTGATCACGTGGCGCTCGGGGACGGTGGTGTCGCACGGGCGGAGCTGGCCGGGCGCGCTCGAGATGACGGTCCGGCTGACCGGCGACGACCCCCGTGAGGCCGCCGACGACGCGCCCGCCGCCGAGGTCCGGGCCCTCGCCTACACCGGTCTGGTCGGCGAGCCGGCCCCCGGGTCGCGCGTGCTCCTCAACGTCGGCGCCTTGCGCCGCGGCCTCGGGACGGGCGGCTACGCGCTGGTCGTGGCGCCCGCCGACGACCTGCCCGAGGACCCGCCGCCCGGCCCGGGACACCTCGTCAAGGCCCGGTACACGCCGCTGCAGACCCTCGTGCTCGGGGTCGACGAGCAGGAGTCCCCGCACCACGACGTCCTCCGCGACGCGGACGACCTCGACGGACTGCCCGTCGTCGTCGCCGACCTGCACTCGGCGCTGCCTGCCGTCCTCGCCGGTGCGCGGCACGCCGCCGAGCGGGCGGGACGGCGTCCGCCCCGTGCCGTCTACGTGATGACCGACGGCGGGGCGCTGCCGGCGGCCTTCTCGCGGACGGTCGCCGGGCTGCGCGACGCGGGCTGGCTCGACGCGAGCGTCACGGTCGGCCAGGCGTTCGGCGGCGACCTCGAGGCCGTGACCGTCCACACCGGCCTGCTCGCGGCGCGCCACGTGCTCGACGCGGAGCTCGTGGTCGTCGCCCAGGGGCCGGGGAACCTCGGCACCGGGACGCGCTGGGGGTTCTCGGGCGTGGCCGCCGGGGAGGCCATCAACGCAGCGGGGACCCTCGGCGGCCGGCCCGTGGCCTCGTTGCGCGTCTCGGGCGCCGACGCGCGCGACCGGCACCGCGGCGTCTCGCACCACTCCCTCACCGCCTACGGCCGGGTCGCGCTCGCACCGGCGGACGTGCCGGTGCCCGTGCCCGCCGCGGACGTGGCGGCGTCGTGGCCCGCCGGCCTCGCGGAGCGGGTCCGCGCGCAGGCCGCGGCGCTCGCGGACGTCCGCGCGCGTCACCGGCTCGTCGAGGTCCCCGCCGAGGCGGCTCTGCTGGCGGCGCTGGGCGCCACGCCCGTCCGGCTGTCGACGATGGGGCGCGGGCTCGACGGGGACCCGGCGGCGTTCGTCGCGGCCGCCGTCGCGGGTGTCCACGCCAGCGAGGTCGGCGCGTAGCACCGCGCCCCGGCGCCCGGCTGTGACCAAGGTCACGGCACCGGCGGCGAAATTGCACCCGGTGCATGCGTGCACCGGGTGCAAGAATGGCCGTATGCCCCTCCCTTCCGCCGAGCTCGTCGAGCCCATCGCGCCCGTTCCCGCCGAACCCGGGGCGGGCGAGGCGCTCGGCACGCGTGAGCGCAAGAAGCTCGCCACCCGGCGCGCACTGATCGCGGCGGCCCAGGACCTCGTGGGCGAGCACGGCCTCGACGGGGCCACCGTCGAGGACATCTGCGAGCGTGCCGGCGTCGCCCGCCGGACGTTCTTCAACTACTTCGACACCAAGGAGGACGCCGCCCTCGGCTGGAGCGAGGACGTCCTCGACCACGACGCCGCCGACCGGTTCGCCGCCGGCGGACCGACCGGAATTCTCCTCGACGACCTCGAGACACTGGTGGCGACGATCCTCGCCGCGCACGAGTTCCACCACGACAAGGCACACCACAAGGCCGAGCTCGTCCGCGGCGAGCCGCGGCTGCTCGCCCGCCAGCTCTGGCGCTTCGAGCAGGCCATGAACAGCACCGCCGAGCTGTTCCGCCGGCGCGGCGAGCTCGCGCTCGACGAGCTGCGGCTCGACGGCGAGGTCGGTGCGTTCCTCGTCGTCTCGCTCGTCCGGCTCACGCACCAGCTCTGGAGCACCAGCGGCGAGCAGGGCGAGCTCGCCGACCACCTGCCCGTCGCCGTCGGTCAGCTCCGACGGCTGTTCGCCCCCTGACGCACCACCCCGGAAACCCCGAGACCCTGCCCCTCTCTGACCCTGGAGTCACCATGTCGTCCCCGACCGAGTCGACGCCGCCCGCTCAGGCGGCCGCCGGCGGCCCACCCGAACCCGCCGGTCCCGTGGTCGTGCTCACCCAGCGCACGATCTGGGTCATCTTCTCCGCGCTCATCGCGGGGATGTTCCTGTCCTCGCTCGACCAGATGATCGTGTCGACGGCCATGCCGACGATCGTCGGCGAGCTGGAGGGTGTCGAGCACCAGGCCTGGCTCGCCACGTCGTACCTGCTCGCCATGTCGATCGTCATGCCGCTCTACGGCAAGTTCGGCGACGTGTGGGGGCGGCGCTGGCTGTTCCTCGTCGCCATCGGCGTGTTCACCGTGGCCTCCGCGGGCGCCGGCATGTCCACGTCGTTCGGCGAGCTCGTGTTCTTCCGTGGCCTCCAGGGCGTGGGCGGCGGCGGCCTCGCGATCCTCGCGATGGCGATCATCGCGGACATCGTCCCCGCGAAGGACCGCGGCAAGTACATGGGCCCCATGGGCGGCATCTTCGGCCTCGCCGCCGTCGCCGGCCCGCTGCTCGGCGGCTGGTTCACCGAGGGCCCCGGCTGGCGCTGGTGCTTCTGGGTCAACGTCCCGATCGGCATCATCGCGTTCGTGGTCGCCTACAAGGCCCTCCGCCTGCCCTCGCACCACGCGAGCAAGCGCGTCGACTGGCTCGGCACCGTCACCATGGCGCTCGCGACCACCGGCATCATCGTGGCGGCGTCGTGGCCCAGCCTGTCGAACAGCGGTGGGTACGACTGGGGCTCTCCCGGCCTGCTCGGCACGGTCGTCGCGACCGTCGTCCTCGCCGTCGCGTTCGTCGTGGTCGAGCTGCGGGCCGACGACCCGATCCTGCCCCTGCGGCTCTTCAAGAACAGCACGTTCACGCTCACGACCGCGATCGGCTTCGTCATCGGCGCCGGCATGTTCGCCGCCATCCAGTTCCTGCCGACCTACCTGCAGATCGTCAAGGGCGAGGGCGTCACGGCGTCCGGGCTGCTCCTCATCCCGATGATGGTCGGCATGATGGGCGCGGCGATCGTCTCCGGTGCCCTGATCGCGAAGCGCGGCAAGTACCGCGTCTACCCGATCGTCGGCCTCGCGATCGCCGCCGCCGACCTGGCCTGGCTGACCACCCTCGCGGTCGACACGAGCCTCCTCGTGTTCGGCGCGATGATCTTCGTGTTCGGCCTCGGCATCGGTCTCGTGATGCAGAACATCATCCTGGCGGTGCAGAACTCGGTCGACCCGCACGAGATCGGCGTCGCGACCAGCGCGAACTCGTACTTCCGCGAGATCGGGGCGACGCTCGGCATCGCCGTCGTCGGCACCATCTTCACCTCGCGGCTGAGCGAGCGCCTCGGAGACGTGTTCTCCCAGGCCGGTGGGGCCGCGGGCGACAGCTCGGCGAGCTCTCTCACGCCGGACCTCGTCAAGCAGCTCCCGGAGCCCGTCCACACCGGCGTCCTCAACGCCTACGTCGACGCGCTGGCGCCGACCTTCTGGTACCTCGTGCCGATCGGGATCCTGGCGCTCGTGATGGCCTTCTTCCTGCCGCAGCTCAAGCTGTCGGAGCACGCCGGCATGGTGGCGCGCGGCGAGGCCGTCGCGGCCCCGAAGGCGGGCGGCGAGCCCGAGCTCGTCGAAGGTGTCCTCGCCGACACCCCGGAGACCGTGGCCGTCGGTGCCGCCGCCGGTGACGCGTCCGCGGGCGGCGCCGCACCGGGCGGCGCGTCCGCGCCTCCGCGCGAAGCGGACTGACCGCACCGCGGGCCCCAGGGCCGGGCGGGACGGAGCGCAGGGCCGTGGCGGTCATCGACCGCCACGGCCCTGCGCCGTCTCTGCCCTGCGCCGCTGCGCCGGCGTCCCCGGGTCGGCCCGCGTCAGGTCTCGGACACGTCGTCCCCGACGTCGGAGAGGTCCACGGGGACGTCGCGCTTGGCCTCGGGCTCGACGACGCCGTCGGCCCCGACCGTCGCGTCGTCGGGGACGGCTCCCGACGTGCCGTCGCCGGGGGTGCCGAGCCGCGCCGGCCCGACGATCGAGACCTTCGCCCCGAACGTCCAGTCGCCCTCGACGGTCAGGGACTCGGCGAGGACGAGCGACGGGATGCCGGCCGGGAAGCGCGCGTCGAACGCGGCGACCGTCCGGTAGTGGTCGGGGTCGAGCGTGACGTCGGGCTCCGGGACGGTCGCGAGGAGGGCGCCGTCCTCGCCCAGCTCGTAGACGTCCGAGCGCAGCCGCAGGAGGTCGTCCGTGGTCTTGACGGGCAGGAACCGCTCGCGCCCGACCTCGATCACCGCCGCGTCGTCGAACAGCTCGATCGCCGCTCCCATCGCCGTCTCGATCTGCACGACGCGCGGCGACGACGGGTCGGAGGGATCGACGGTCTTCTCGTTGCGGATGAGCGGGAGGGGCAGCACGCCGTCGTGCTCGGCGAGCAGCGCCGCGAGCCGGTCGAGGTCGAGCCAGAGGTTGTTGGTGTTGAAGAAGGCGTGACGCCCGATGTCCGACGCGGCAGCCTTGTCCTCGTCGGCGACCTGGGACGTCTCGCGGAGCACGATCCGGTGGTCGGTGGCCCGCACCACGAGGTGACCGCCCTTGCGGTCGGCGGAGGTGCGCCGGGCGACCTCGGCTGCGAAGCCGGCGCCGGTCGACGCGAACCAGCCCGCCATGGCGGCCGACGGCGCCGAGCCGAGGTTGTCCGCGTTCGAGACCACTGCGTACCGGAAGCCGGCTGCGCGCAGCGCCTCGAGGACACCGGACGTCTGCAGCGCGGTGTAGAGGTCGCCGTGGCCAGGCGGGCACCACTCGAGCTCGGGGTCGGCGGGCCATCCCACCGGGGTCAGGTCGTCCGCGAGGAGCTTGGGCTCGCGGTTCTGGAGGAAGTCCTGGGGCACCCCCTCGACCGGGATCGCGGGGTACCGCTCGAGCGCGGCGAGGCTGTCGTCCCGGGTCCGGAAGCTGTTCATGAGCACGAGCGGGAGCTGCACGCGGTACTTCTCGCGGGCGGCCAGCACCTGCCGCGCGATCACGTCGAGGAACGTCAGGTCGCCGCGGACGGGCAGCAACGACTTGGCCCGGTCCATCCCCATGGAGGTGCCGAGACCGCCGTTGAGCTTGACGAGCGCGGTGCGCCCGAGCGCCTCACGGGCCGCGTCGTCGTCGAGCTCGAGCTCCTCGGACCGCACGACGTCGGTCAGGGGCTCGACGTCCGACTCGGGCAAGATCCCGGTCGCACCGCCCTCGAGCAGGTGGTAGCCGTGCTCGAAGACCTTGATCGCGACGTCGGGAACCCCCGCGTCGCGCATCTTGTCCCGGGCGAGGTCGAGGCCATGAGGTCCGTCCATGGGACCGATCGTAGGGGCCGGACCGTCGGCAGGGCGCGGCGGGCATCGCTACGGTAGGAGCGTGACCAGCACGCCAGCGCTCCCGTCCGCCGAGTCCTTCGCTGCCGAGTTCCGCGACCAGCTGCTCCACGAGCAGGGCGTGAGCTTGCGGACGGCCTCCCCCACCGACCTGTACACGGCTCTCGGCCGCACGGTCCGGCGCCACCTCGTCGACGGGTGGTTCGACACCCTGGGGACGCAGCTCCCCAGGCGCTCGAAGGTCGTCGCCTACCTGTCGGCCGAGTACCTGCTGGGCCGACAGCTCGAGAACGCGTTGCTCGCCACCGGGCTCACCGACGTGGCCCGCGAGGCCCTCGGCTCGCTGGACGTCTCGTTCGACGACGTCGTGGCGCAGGAGGTCGAGCCGGGGCTGGGCAACGGCGGCCTGGGCCGGCTGGCGGCCTGCTTCATCGACTCCCTCGCGACCCTCGACATCCCGGCCGTCGGCTACGGGATCCGCTACGAGTACGGCATCTTCCGGCAGACGTTCGTCGACGGGCGGCAGGTCGAGCAGGCCGACGACTGGCTCGCGCTCGGGTCGCCCTGGGAGCTGCCGCACCCCGAGATGGCCGTCACCGTGGGCTTCGGGGGCACCGTCGAGGCGTCCGACGACCAGGCTGGGACCACCGGTGCACGCACCTGGACGCCGGGCTGGACGGTCGAGGCCGTCCCCTACAACTACCTCGTGCCCGGCTACGGGACCCGCAACGTCAACACGCTGCGGCTCTGGAGCGCGCGCGCGACCAAGGCGTTCAACCTCCAGACCTTCAACGCGGGCGACTACGAGGC
>Ga0164241_10004230_pt1 | contig 13995 bp, 14 predicted proteins | sample OricomyardsoilBY_FD_108780 | JGI IMG/M metagenome (GOLD analysis project Ga0164241, IMG submission 108780) | Backyard soil microbial communities from Emeryville, California, USA - Original compost - Back yard soil (BY) | ecosystem: Environmental > Terrestrial > Soil > Unclassified | place: USA...
CACGACGTAGAGGAGGCTGTCGTCCGACGCCCACGCGGCGCGGTACAGCGGCGGCATCGGCACGGAGCCGGCCGGGAGGCTCGAGCAGCTGTCGTACACGGTGGGCAGCGCCAGCGACGTCCAGTGGTCCCCGGCGTCGGTGCTGCGGTACACCTTGCCCGTCGTGGTCGTCGCGTACCCGACCGTGCCGGCGGCGTTGAACGCGACGTCGCTGACCGTGTTCCCGGGCCCTGGGGAGGTGGTGGCCGCCGTGAAGCCGCCCGCCCCGTCGGAGCGGAAGATCGCGCCGTTGGACGTCCCGAACCACGCCTGGGCGTCCGAGCGGTACTGGACCGCCGTGATGTCCTGCGTCGTCCCGCTCGGCACCGGCGTCCACACGGACGCCGCCTGCGCCGGCGCGCCGAGGGCCGCCAGCGCGGCCAAGGACAGGACGAGGGCGGCCAGGACGCGGCGAGCATTGGACATGTGCGCGACTCTAGAGCTGCTGACACGCAAGTCAAGGCCGGAGAGCCCCGATGGCCGAGTGTCACCCAAGCGGTCGAATCGACCTCTTTCCTGACACTCGGCGCGACGACTCACCCCCTCGGGATGAGGATGGGACGCCGGCCGCGGCGCTACGGTGGCGTCGCCGTGGGCCAATACCTCCTCTTCTCCTGCACGGCCGCGGCCAACCCGACCCTGGTCGCGGCGACGACGCTGCTGCTGCTCAGCGACCGGCCCAAGCGCCTCATGCTCGGCTACCTGCTCGGCGCGTACATGACGAGCATCACGCTCGGCCTCGTCATCGTCTTCGCGCTCCAGAGCTCGAGCGCGGTGAGCACGACCAAGAACACGATCAGCCCCGGGGTGGACGTCGCTCTCGGCGCCCTTCTCCTGATCGTCGCGTTCGTCCTGGCCACCGAGCGGGACCAGCCGGCGGCCGAGCGCCGCCGGCGGCGCAAGGCCAGCAAGCCCGACAAGGGACCGCCGCGCTGGCAGCGCGCGCTCAACGACGGCTCGCCCCGCGCGACGTTCGCCGTCGGCGCGCTCCTCACGCTGCCGGGCGCGTCGTACCTGGCCGCCCTCGGCGAGGTCGGCCAGATGAACGAGGGCACCGTCGTCACCGTCCTGCTCGTGATCCTCACGAACGTGATCATGCTCGCGCTGATCGAGATCCCCCTCATCGGCTACGCCCTGCGTCCCGACGCGACGCCCCAGGCCGTCGAACGCGCGAAGGCGTGGGTCGGACGGCACATCCGCAGGGCCGCCGTCATCGGGGCGACCGCCGTCGGCGTCCTGCTCGTGGTCAAGGGCATCCTCCTGCTCGCGTAGCGTCGACGCCCGCGCCGGCTAGGCCGAGACGTCCGGTGCGGCGGCGTACTGCTCCTCGGTGACGTGCTCGCCCCAGACGACGGGGCTCCCCGTCTCGTCGTTCTGCTGCATGGCGATGTGGACCATGAAGCGACCGGGCGCAGCGCCGTGCCAGTGGTTCTCGTCGGGCGCGAAGAACACGCGGTCGCCGGGCCGGATCGCCTCGACGGGGCCGCCCTCGCGCTGGCACAGGCCGACCCCTTCGGTGACGAAGATCGTCTGACCGTGTGGATGGGTGTGCCAGGCGGTGCGGGCGCCCGGCGTGAAGTGCACCGCGGCGGCGGCGAACGTCGAGGTGCCGGCCGGTGCGGCGATCGCGTCGATGTACACGTCGCCGGTGAACCAGTCGGCCGGGCCCTTCATGGTGTCGATGGAGCTGCGGGTGATCTGCACGGGTCGTCCTAGCGGTCGGTGCTGGTGGAGGGGGCGGCCGGGGTGGCGGCCCAGCTGGCGAGGAGGTCGAGGGCCTCCGTTGGTGGGATCCACGTCATCGAGGGTACCCCCGTTCGAGCGGGCCGAAGGGCCAGTCGCTCTAGAGGAGTCCGCTTCCCGCGCCGAGTGCCCGATGGCGACCCCGCGGGCCGATAGCGTCCGGCTCTCAGGGGATCCCGTCTGGGACTTCGCGCTGATCTCCGGGTCCCTCGGCGCCTCGAAGTCCGTGTACGGCCCCGCGATCATCGCGCCGCTCGCCCTGGTCGTCGTCGGCATCGTCGTGTTCCGCCGCCGCCACCGCATCGAGCCCGAGGCGCCACAAGGGGAGGCCCGGCGCCACGAGTGACAGCTCGCTCCCGCTATGCGGGACTCAGCTGTCACTCGTGGACCCCGCGGTTTGAGATCCGCCTCGCCTCCAAGCGCCCGGCTGACTAGTCGAGCGCCAGGCCCTTGCGCTCCAGGTAGGCCGCGAGGTGGCGCCCGGCGACCGCGGCCGGCGGCGACCACAGGGGCACGTCGGAGGCCTCGCCGTCCTCGGCACCGATCGGGCGCTGGAGGTACAGGTCGCCGGATCCCGTCGGGAGACGGGCCCGCAGCATCAGGTCCGACGGGATCCCACCGACGTCCGCGCCGGCCTCCTCCGCGATCCGCGCGGCGACCGCGTCGGCCTGCTGGCCCGCGATGCCGCCGTGCTCGATCGTCTGGCCCGTGGCGTCGCCCACGGCCCACACGCCATCGGCCTCCGTCACGCGGCCCGTCTCGTCCGTGGGGATGAACCCGTCCAGGTCGGCGGGCACACCGGCCATTCCCGGTCCTCCCAGCAGGGGCAGGGCGACGATGTGGTCCACCCGCAGCGGTATCGCAGCCCCCACATCGAGGGCAGGCCACGCCACCAGCCGGGTGGCGATCCCGCCGTGGAACATGATCCCGGCGGTGGCCAGCCGTCTGGCCACCGCGTCGCTCGCGGCGGCGCCGAACACGGCCAGCGGCGTGCACTCGGCGGAGACCAGGTGCAGCGCCACGCCGTAGCGCTCGCGCACCCGCGCGGCGATCAGGAGCGCGGTCTCGTAGAGGGGCAGGGGCCACGTGCGGCCGGAGGGGACGACGAGCGCCACCGCGCGCGACCAGCCCAGCTCGACGGCCTGGGCCACGGCAACGACGGTGCCGGGCCGCCCCGGATCGAGCGTGACGCTCGATGAGAGCACGGGCGTGGGCACGGCGCCCGGCGCGAGCACGAGCACGTCGTACGGCACCGTCGTGCCGTCGTGGCAGCAGACGCGACGGCGGGTCGTGTCGACCTTCGTGACCGTCGTGCGCACGAACCGGCCGGCGTGCTCACCCATCACCTCGCTCCACCGCGGCCGGCCGCCGGCCCCCCGGGCGAAGAGCCAGGCGACGGAGAGGGACGAGAGCGCGAACGCGTCGTCGGGGGCCACGACCGTCACGCGGACGACGTCGCGCGCCAACGCATGCAGGGCGAGCACCGTCTCCAGCGCGGCGATGCCCCCGCCGACGACGACCACCTCACGGCGAGAGGCTCCGTGGTGCACCACGGAGCGGTTCACGCGCGGGAGGGGGAACGGGGAAGGGCGATGACCCGAGGCTAGGCCCGACCGGCCTTCCCGTCATCGGGGTGGATTGCGGGGACCCGCTGCGGGTTCCTACGCGTCGAGCCAGCTCAGTCGTCGTCGAGCAGCTTGTGGTCCAGGGCGTAGCGCACCAGCTCCGCCCTCGTCGTGCGACCGAGCTTCTGCTGCAGGTGCGCGCGGTGCGTCTCGACCGTGCGCACCGACAGGAAGAGCTGCTCGCCGATCTCGGCGTTGGTGTGGCCCAGCGCGACCAGCCGCAGCACCTCGACCTCGCGGGCCGACAGGTCGTCGGGCCGGCCGACGGGGGCGGGCGGTGCGGCGGCGAGCAGGCCGCCGAGCTTCGGGTTGAGGTACGTCTCGCCCACCGCGGCGCGGCGCACCGCCTCGACCAGCTCCCGGTCCGCCGCCTCCTTCAGGACGTACCCGAGCGCACCGGCGCGCAGGGCGGAGCGCGCGTACTCGGGATCCTCCTGCATCGTGAGGATGACCACCGAGGTGCCCGGCGATCGCTCGCGGACCAGCGGGATCGCGTCGAGCGATGACGGCTCGCCGGGCATGTTCAGGTCGAGCACGAGCACGTCCGGTTTGTGGCCGTGGACGGCACGCAGCGCATCCTCTGTTCCCCCAGCGTCGGCGACGACCTCCAGCCCGTCCTCCGCGTCGAGGAGGAGGCGCAGGCCCGAGCGCACCACCGTGTGGTCGTCAGCGAGGACGATCCGAATTGACACACGATGAGCCTACGCTCCTTTTGGAGCCAACCGCGGTTTTTCCGGTCGTTATAGTCACCTGCGGTGCCATTTGACGTTTGACGGGGAGATCCCCAAGCAGCGTGAGGAGCGGCTGCTCCGCCTCCTGGATCTCGGTCGCTCGCTCACGTCGGAGCTGGACCTCGACGCGGTGCTGCAGCACATCCTGGAGACGGCGCGCACGCTCACCGGCGCGCGCTACGCCGCGGTCGGCATCCTCGACGAGCAGCGGCGGGGACTGGCCGAGTTCATCACCAGCGGCGCGTCGCCCGAGATGGCCCAGGCCATCGGCCACCTCCCCCGGGGGCACGGGATCCTCGGCCTGCTGATCGACGAGCCGGAGCCGGTGCGCCTGCACGACGTGTCGGAGCATCCACGGTCCTACGGGTTCCCGCTCGGCCACCCGCCGATGCACGGGTTCCTCGGCGCGCCCATCCGCATCGGCGGTGAGGCGTGGGGCAACATCTACCTCACCGAGAAGGAGAACGGGGACGACTTCGACGACGAGGACGTGTGGGCGATCGTGGTGCTCGCCGACTGGGCGGCGGTGGCGATCCGCAACGCCCGCCTCTTCAGCAGCAGCGAACAGCGCCGCAACGAGCTCGAGCGAGCGGTGCGCGGCATGGAGGCCTCGGCGGACATCGCGCTGGCCGTCGGCGGTGAGGCGGACCTGAGCCGGATCCTCGAGCTGATCGCCAAGCGCGCGCGGGCCCTCGTGGAGGCCGACGCGCTGCTCATCCTCCTGCGCGACGGGGACGAGCTGCGGCTGGCCTCGCACGCCGGCAACGCGCGCCCCGAGCCCGGGGTCACCGCCCCGATCGCCGACTCCACCACCGGCCGCGCGCTCACCACCCAGCAGCCCCAGCGGGTGGACGACGTGCAGGCCGGCCTCACCGTCGGCTCGGACCGGTGGGGCATGCCGAACGCCCACAGCGCCCTGATCGTGCCCCTCGTCTTCCGCGGCACCGCGCTCGGGGTGCTCACCGCCTTCGACCACATCGGGGAGCGGGCCGAGTTCGACGAGGAGGACGAGCGGGCGTTGCGCGCCTTCGCGGCGAGCGCCGCTACGGCGGTGTCGGCGGCGCGCACCGTCGAGGCCCAGCGACTGCGCGATTCGGTGATGGCCGCCGAGGCGGAGCGCAAGCGGTGGGCGCGGGACCTGCACGACGAGACGCTGCAGGGGCTCGGGGCCATCAAGCTCGCCCTGTCGACGGTCCTGCGTGGCGATCCGGCCGCGGGGATGGACACGGTCCGCGGGGCGATCGACCAGCTCGACCGGGAGATCGGCGGCCTGCGCGAGATCATCACCGACCTGCGGCCGGCGGCGTTGGACGAGCTGGGCCTGGAGCCCGCACTGCGGACCCTCGCGGTGCGGATCACCGACCGCGAGGGGTTGACGCTGGACATGTCGTTCGACCTCGGCGACGTCCGCCTGCCGGCGGACGTGGAGAACGCGGCGTACCGCATCACCCAGGAGGCCCTGAACAACGTCGTCCGCCACGCGGCGGCCCGCACCGTCGAGCTGGCCGCCAGCTGCGACGGCGTCGCGCTGCGACTGCGCGTCCTCGACGACGGCTGCGGCGTCCACCCGGAGACCCAGACGAGCGGGTTCGGGCTGCTCGGCATGCACGAGCGCGCAGTGCTCGCGGGCGGGGGCGTCACGGTGGAGCCGGCCGGTCCCGACGGGGTGGGGACGCAGGTGCTCTTGACGATCCCCCTCACGCCGTCGCGCGCCTAGATCGCGCCGACCGTCACGAGCCCGAGCTGCTGGGCGCGCGCCACGGCCGTCGCGCGGTCGCCGGTGCCAAGCTTGCGGTAGATGTGCTTGAGGTGGGTCTTGACCGTGTTGACCGAGAGGCACCGCTCCCCCGCGATCTCCATGTTCGTCAGCCGCGTGGGGAGGTACCGCAGGATCGCCAGCTCGGCGCCGCTCAACGGCTCGTCCATCTCGAGGGGCTCGCCCGCGAGATCGGCGTCCGCGACGTAGTGACCCGCCTGGGGCAGCGACCGCCAGTGCGCGCACGCGGTGGTCACGAACGCGCGCTCGCCCGGGAAGGGCAGCCGCCCCGCCTCGGCGATCGCCCCGGCCTCGGCGAACGCACCGGCCGCGGCCGCGTACTCCCGGCGGTCCAGGGCGATGCTGCCGAGCACGACGAGGGCGACGGCGGCACCTGCGCCCCGACCGCCATCGTCACGGCCCGAGCGGTCCAGCGCCTCGCGCGCCAGATGCCGGGCCCCGTCGCCGTCCGCGCGCCGCAGGCGGCACACGGAGAGGTGGGCCGCGACGATGCCGGCCAGCCGTTCGTGCCGTTCGCACTGCGTCGCCGCGACCGCCAGGTGGCGCTCAGCGCCGTCCGTCTCGCCGGCCCAGAGCTCGACGGCCCCGGTGATGGCGTTCGCGACGCCGGTCGACGTGGAGAACGCGATGCCCTCCCCGGGGAGCGGGGCGCCGCACGCCCGGATCCGGACGAGCGCGGCCAGCGCGACCAGGTCGCCGACGGCGTAGGCCGGGTCGGTCGGCGCGCTCCCGACGCGGTCGCGCCAGCGGTCGCCCGTCTCCACGTCGCCCTCGTCGTAGGCCGCGATGGCCATGGCCAGGGCCAACGCCGGGTCGGCGATCAGCGTGCCCGGGTCCAGCGCACCGAGCGCCGCGGCGAGCTCGTCGATCACGCCGTCGCGCAGCGCCGCCGGAGCGTGCTCGGTCACCAGTGCGCGGAGGAGGGCCGCGTCGTGGCTCAGGACGGCGTGCCGGACCGCCGGGGCGGCAAGGTCGTGATTCGCGAACCACGCCGCGGCGCGGCGGTGGAGGTCGAGCACCAGCGCCGCGTCCTGCCGCCGCAGGCTCGCGCGCAGCATGCCGGCGAGCAGCGGGTGGTACCGGTACGTCTCCCCGTGCGGGTCCACGGACGAGATCGGCAGGCCGGCGGAGCGCAGCGCGTCCAGCGCCCCACCGCCCCCGTGGCGGCCCGTGAGCACGTCGGCCAGCTCGCCGCAGACCTCGTCCACGATCGACGTGCGCAGCAGGAAGTCGCGCATGCCGGGGTCGAGGTCGTCGATGAGCTCCTCGCTCAGGTAGTCGACCACGTAGGTCTCGCGGCCGCTGAGCGTCGCCACGAGCTCGTGGGTGGAGGCACCGTCGCGCAGCTCCATCGAGGCCAGGCGCGCGGCCACCACCCAACCCTCCGTGCGACGCATGAACTCGCCGGCGTCCCGAGCGGGGACCTGGGCGCCCGCCTTGGCGAAGAGCCGTTCGGTCTCCGCCTGGTCGAGGTTCAGCGCTCCCCCGTCGATGACGCGGGCCAGCCCCTGGATGCGCAGCCGCGACAGGTGCAGCGCGTCGACGGCCCTCCGGCAGGTGACCACGATGCGCAGCTGCGGCGGGGGACAGCGCACGAGCCGGCGCAGGTCCTCGCGGATCTGCTCGTTCGCGATGACGTCGGCGTCGTCCAGGACGAGGAGCACGGGAGCGTCGGCACCGTTGGCGTGCGCGGCCAGGGAGCAGGCGGGGTCTCCGCCGCACTCGGGACGATGCTCGGCGCCCACCGCCGCGAGGACGAGCGCCCAGAAGCGCTCAGGGTCGTCGTCATGGGGATCGAGCGACACCCATCCGACGTCCTTCCCCTCCGCCCACGAGGCCAGCAGGGTCGTCTTCCCCGATCCCGCCGGGCCCATCACCACGGTGAGCGGCGCGCTGCTCGTGGCGTCGTCGAGCGTCGCGAAGAGGCGGGCTCGCCGTGTCGCCTCGGCCGGCACCGGCGGCGCGGTGAGCTTGGAGGGCATGAAGCGGTACTCGGAGGACGACGGGATGGCGATCGGTTCCATGACACCACCGTAGGCGCGACGGCGGGCCCGATCACCAGCAATCCACACGGGGCCGTGTGCGGAAATACCCCGGCGAGATCGCGTAGCCGGCGCGGTCGACGTGCCGCCGGCGAGCGAGGAGGCTACGGACATGACCTCCACCGTCCTCTCGCCCGCTCCCGCCACGCAGGAGCCGCCGGACGCCCGACCGGACTTCGGACGGCTCAGCGTCCTGTTCCGCGACGCGCTGCTCACGGCGTGCCCAAGCGTCGCCCGAGCGGTCGTCGACTGCACGCTGCGTGCGGGAGCGTCTCCCGAGGCGCTGTACGCCGAGGTGATGGCCCCGGCGCTGCACGACGTGGGACGCCGGTGGGAGGCCGGTCAGACCTCGATCGCGCGCGAGCGCCTCGCGACCACGATGACCGAGTCGCTGCTGGCCGAGATCGCCGGCCGGGCGACCCCGAAGCCGCCGAACGGCCGGCGGGCGGTGGTCGCCTGCGTGGACGAGGAACGGCACGCCGTGGGCGCCCGGATGGTGGCCGATCTCCTGGAGGCGCAGGGCTGGGAGGTCGGCTTCCTCGGCGCCGACGTCCCGGCGGACGCGCTCTGCGACCACGTCGAGGACGTGCGGCCCGCCCTCGTGGCGCTCTCCGTCGCGATGCCGGCGAACCTCCGGGCGGCCGCCACGACGATCGATCTCCTGCGCGCCCTGCGGCCCCGCCCGTTCGTGGCCATCGGCGGGTCGGCGCTCGGCACCCCGGTCGCGACCGTGCTCTGCGAGCGCGCGGACATCGCGACCTCCGACCTCCACGCGTTCATGCGGCGGGTCGAGACGATCGGCGGCTTCAGCCCAGCCAGCCGGCCAGCTCCTCGAGCGCCTCGGGCTTGACGTAGTAGTAGGCCCACAGGCCCTGGCGCTCGGAGTCCACGATGCCGGCGTCGCGCAGCTTCTTGAGGTGGTGGGAGAGCGTGGACTGCTGGACGTCGAAGAGCGGCACCAGCTCGCACACGCAGACCTTGCCCGCGTGCTTGCGCAGCACGTCCACCAGGGTCAGGCGGATCGGGTCCCCGAGGGCCTTGGCGATCTCGGCCATCCGCTCCGCGTGGGCGCGATCGACGTCCGGGTAGACGACCGGCGCGCAGCACGGCTCGCCCGCCGGGCGTTTGGTCTTCGGGGTCAGCTGCAGCGTGGAGCTCATCGAATTCCATCGAATCAGTTGTAGTGACGTTTGTCAATAGATACGGTCTTCGTCAATGCAATCGCTTTCGACGCTCGACCGGTTCCTGCCGTTGTGGATCGCCGCCGCGATGGGCGCGGGGCTCGCGCTCGGCTCCCTGGTCCCCGGGTTCGACGACACGCTGGACGGCCTGCGGATCGGCACCGTCTCGCTGCCGATCGCCCTCGGGCTGCTGCTGATGATGTACCCGGTGCTCGCGAAGGTCCGGTACGAGGAGCTCGGCCACCTGCGCGGCGAGCGGAAGCTGATCGGCTCCTCCCTGGTGCTCAACTGGATCGTCGGCCCGCTGCTGATGTTCGCGCTCGCCTGGATCTTCCTGCCCGACCAGCCCGCGTTCCGCACCGGCCTCATCGTCGTCGGCCTGGCCCGCTGCATCGCGATGGTCCTGATCTGGAGCGACCTGGCCTGCGCGGACAACCAGGCCACCGCGCTGCTGGTGGCGATCAACTCGCTCTTCCAGATCGTCGCCTACTCGCTGCTGGGCTGGTTCTACCTCACCGTGCTGCCGGGGTGGCTCGGGCTCGACCGCCAGGGGTTCGACGTCTCGATCTGGGAGATCGCCCGGACCACCCTGATCTTCCTCGGCATCCCCCTGCTCGCCGGGTACCTCACGCGCCGCATCGGCATCCGGTGGCGCGGAGCCCGGTGGTACGAGGAGCGCTTCCTGCCCCGCATCGGGCCGCTCGCGCTGTACGGGCTGCTGTTCACCATCGTCATGCTGTTCGCGATCCAGGGCGACGCGATCACGTCCCGACCGCTGGACGTCGTGCGCATCGCCATCCCGCTGCTCGTCTACTTCCTGCTCATGTTCGTCCTGGCCTTCGCCACCGGCTGGAAGCTCGGCCTCGGCTACGCGCGAACGGCCACGCTGGCGTTCACCGCGGCGTCCAACAACTTCGAGCTGGCCATCGCCGTCGCGGTCGGCGTCTTCGGGGCCACGTCGGGGGAAGCCCTCGCCGGGGTCGTCGGGCCCCTCATCGAAGTCCCGGTGCTCGTCGCTCTGGTCGCCGTCGCGCTCCGGCTGGGTCGTCGCTGGTTCGGCCCCGGCGCGGTGCTCCGCCACCCGATCGAGACCGTCCATCCCGCCGAGCTGGTGGAGCGCTGAGCCGTGGCCAACGTCCTGTTCGTCTGCCTCCAGAACGCCGGCCGCTCCCAGATGAGCGAGGCCCTGTTCAACGCGACCGCCGGCGGGCGTCACACCGCCCGCTCGGCCGGGAGCGCTCCCGCCGCGCACGTGCACCCCGAGGTCGTCGCCGTCATGCGGGAGCTCGGCATCGACCTGCGTGACCGGACGCCGAAGCCGATCACCCGGGAGCTCGCCGAATGGGCCGACGTCGTGGTGACGATGGGCTGCGGCGACGCCTGCCCCTACGTGCCCGGCACCCGGTACGTCGACTGGGACCTCCCCGACCCGTCGGGCCGGGGCGTGGACGAGGTGCGGGCGCTGCGCGACGAGATCGGGCGGCGGGTGACGGAGCTGCTCGCCACGCTGGACGGGGCTTAAGCGGCGCACACGCAGTCAAGCGCCGCGCCGAGGGTCAGGAAAGAGGTCCATATGACCTCTCAGGTGACACTCGGCGGCCGGGGGCCGGCGGTGCGGCTGGGCCGGTGGCCGCCCCACTCACGCCGTGCGCAACGCCGCCGTCGGCGACAGCCGGGACGCCCGCACGGCCGGCAGCAGGCCCGCGAGCGCGCCGATCAGGACGGCGGAGGCGAGGCCGCCCGCCCACGCCTCGACGGGGATCACGACGGCCCAGCCCTTCGCACCGGCGTAGACGACCGTCGCGAGGATCCCGACCAGCACGCCGGCCGCGCCGCCCAGGACGGCGAGCAGGATCGACTCGGTGAGGAACTGCATGCGGATCTGGCCCTTCGTCGCCCCGAGCGCACGGCGCAGGCCGATCTCCGAGCGGCGCTCGAGCACCGAGATGATCATGATGTTCGCCACCCCCACGGCACCGACGATCAGCGCCACGACGCCGAGCCCGAGGAAGAGGCTGTCGAACGCGCCGGCCGCGGAGGCCCGGGCGGTGAGTACGTCGGAGGGCTGGCTGACGCTGACCTCGTTGGGCGCCTCGGGATTGGCGGTCGGCGCGAGCAGCGCCTGCACGGCGGCCTCGTGCCCCGTGGCGGTGCGCACGTGGATCGTGCTCGGCGGACCGGGGGCCCGCCCACCGCGCGCGACGCTGACGAAGCCGAGGTACCGCCGGGCGGCGGGGTAGCCGACGAGCGCGCTGGCGTCGACCTCGGGCGCCAGCGGCGAGCGTCGCAGGATGCCCGCGACGTCGAACCACCGACCGCCCAGCCAGATCCGCTGACCGGGGTGGACGCGGTCGATGCCCAGGCGCGCGGCGGCGACCGCCCCGAGCACGGCGACCGGCGCGCGGGCAGTGCCCGCGTTGAGCCAGTCGCCGCGGGCCAGGCCGGTGCCGAGCACGGACGGCAGGTTCAGGCTGGCGGCCCGCACCTGCAGGCCGCCGCTGTTCGCCGCCGGGACCAGTGAGCTGCGGTAGACCTTCGCGTCCGGCACGAGCCCGGTGTGCGCGACCGCGTCGACGTGGTCCAGCAGCGTGAGCCGCCCGGGCGCCTCGACCGGCAGCTTCGCCTCCCCACCGGTGAGGCGCTGGCCGGCCTCGACGGTCAGGAGGTTCGTGCCGAGCCGGTCGATCTCGGCGAGCAGGCCGGCCTGCGAGGAGGAGGACAGGCCGAGGATCGCCACGATCGCCGCCGTGCCGATCGCGATCCCCAGCGCCGACAGCGCGGCGCGCAGCGGCCGGGCGCGCAGTCCGACGCTCGCCACCCGCAGTCCGTCCCGCAGCGACAGCCGCGTGGCCTGCGGCGTCATGCCCCCGCTCCGGCGTCGGAGACGACCTGGCCGTCGAGCATCCGGATCCGGCGCGGCAGCCGGTCGGCCAGCGCGGCGTCGTGGGTGATCATGAGGATGGTCGCGCCGCCGTCGTGCAGCTCCCGCAGGAGCGCCATGATCGACGCGCCGGTGACGCTGTCGAGGTTGCCCGTCGGCTCGTCGGCGAGCACGATCGCCGGCCGCCCGACGAGGGCGCGGGCGATCGCCACCCGCTGGCGCTCGCCGCCGGAGAGCGCGGTCGGCCTGAACGTGGCGCGATGGGCGAGCCCGACCCGGTCGAGCGCCTCGTCCGCGCGCGCGTCACGCTCGGCCGCCGGGACCCCGGCGTAGAGCAGCCCGTCGGCGACGTTCTCGCGCACCGTCGCGTGCTCGGCCAGGAAGAACCGCTGGAAGACGAAGCCGATCTCCCGCGCGCGCAGCCGCGACAGCGCGCGGTCGCCGAGCCGCGCGGCGTCGACCCCGCCGATCCGCACGACGCCCCCGGACGGCCGCTCCAGCGTGCCCATGACGTGCAGCAGCGTGGACTTGCCCGAGCCGGAGGGCCCGACGATCGCCACCAGCTCGCCGCGCCGCACGGAGAAGGACACCCCGCGCAACGCGGAGACCCGCGCCGCACCCTCCCGCTGCTCACCGTAGACCTTGGTCACCGCATCGAGCTCCAGCACCGTGTCGCTCACGGCGACGGCACCACGACGCGGTCGCCGGCGCGCAGGGCGCCCGCGACCTGGACGCGCCCGCCGGCGGTGTCGAACAGGCCGACCCGCACCGCGACCAGGTCGCGCCGCCCACCGGCGCGCACGACCTCCACCCCGAAGCCGCCCCCGGCCCGGCCGACGAGCGCGGTCACCGGGACGCTCAGCGCGCTCGCCACCCCGGCGGTGGTGATGACCACGCCGACCGGCGCCTCGCCGAGCCCGCGCGCCTTCCCCGGGTCGTCGAGGCCGACGAGCGTGGGGACGGTCGCGTCGGCCGCGCCGCCGCCCGGCCCGGCCGGTGCCTGCGCGACCCGGCCGAAGCCCTCGACCCTCCCCGTCGCCGTCGCGTTGCCCGGCAGCGTGATCCGCGCACGGTCCCCGCGCCGGACCTGCCCCTGGTCGGACGGCGCGAGGCTCACCCGCACCTGCAGCCGGTCGGACGTGGCGGTCAGGACCGGCGCCCCCGGTCGGGCGGCCCCGCCCAGCGGGCCGGTGACCTTGGCGACGCGCACGGCCTCGGGCAGGAAGACCGCGGCGCCGACGGCCAGCGTGCCGGTCACCCGGGCGCCGCGCCGGCGCTGGAGCGCCGCGAGCGCGCGCTCGGTCCTCGCGGTGAACGTCCCGCCGCGCAGACGCAGGTTGCGGTTGAGCTGCCGGACGTCCCGGCCGGCCGCGCCCTCGCGCAGCGTGCGGTAGGCCGGGACCGTGCCACACAGCAAGAGGACCGGCCGGTCGTCGACCCGGTACAGCACGCCGCCGCAGCGGACCTCGTCCCCGGCCACGGGCAGCGCGGTGTACGTCCCGCGCGTGTGGTTGACCGCCGTGAAGGGCGAGCCGTCCGGCCGCGCCCGGTAGGTCAGCGTCCCGTCCTGGGAGACCGCCGCCGACAGCTTCCCCCGCTGCACCGCCGCGGTGCTCACCGACGCCTGCGCGGCCGACCCCGCCGGCTCGCCGCCCGCCAGCACGACCACGCCGAGGCCGACGGCGACGGCGACGGCCAGACCGGCCGCGCCGGTCAGCGTCCAGCGCCTCCGGCTCACCGCTGGCCTCCGGCGGCCAGCTTCAGGACCGAGCCGCACGCGTGCATCGCGGCGTCGAGGATGGCCATGCCCCCAGGCGCGTTCGACGAGGGGATGCGGTTCGTGTCGACGGGCGGATCGCCGACGGCGGGATCCGGGAAGTCCTTCACGCCGTGCTCGCGCATGCACCGGGCGAACTTCAGGACGTCGTCCTGCTGCTTCGCGCTCCGCTTGGGGCCGGTGAACCCCGCGGGCTGCA
>Ga0164241_10004231_pt1 | contig 13994 bp, 14 predicted proteins | sample OricomyardsoilBY_FD_108780 | JGI IMG/M metagenome (GOLD analysis project Ga0164241, IMG submission 108780) | Backyard soil microbial communities from Emeryville, California, USA - Original compost - Back yard soil (BY) | ecosystem: Environmental > Terrestrial > Soil > Unclassified | place: USA...
CTCCAGCGATAGAGTACCGGCAGGAAGCGCATGACGGGGATCAGGACGAGCACCAGCGGGATGATCGCCACAAGCAACCGGTTCGACAGGTTGGCCAGCCAGAAGGAGGGGATCATGCGATAGAGAAAGCTCTTGCCCGATTTGTAATAGCGCTGCGCGTCATCACTGATGGCGATCTCGTGATCGAGAGAGGCGGGAAACTCCCCGCGTCTTTGCAACAATCCGGATTTCCCGTGAACTTCCTGCATCACCTCCATGAGCAGGTCCGAAATGGCGGAGTTCAGCCCTTTTCGCGCCACGAGTTCCACCGTAGGTCCGATCAATGCGACATCCCGGTCCGGCAGATTGGTCGCCAGATCGATCGAACCTTCGGGCAGGGTCATCTTGTTGAGATACGAATACCGGCGGATATACGCGTCCGCCTGCTCAAAACCAAACAAACGAATATCCGGCGCCCGCACCAGCGAACGCAGTGTTTTCAGGGAAGCCGAGTCTCCCATGAGAAACACGGCGTCAAGTTTCCCGCCGAGCAATGCCGCCGCCGCCGCGTCGGCATCGGAATCGAGAAACGTCGTGGGCTCGCCGGTGATCCCGTTCGCCGCAAGCAGTGGCAGCGCCAAAGCCCGGGTGCCGCTGCCATCGGATCCGACCGCGATGCGCCGGCCCGCCAGTTCCGACAGGCGGCCGATCCGGCCGGCGCCCCGGTAAAAGACCCACAAGGGCTGGTAAGCGATGCTTCCGAGCGACCTCAGGCCGCTCACATCGGTATCCTTCGGCAATCCACCCTGCACAAATCCCATATCCGCCCCGAAGCCGGACGCTTGGAGCCGCTCAAGATTGTCGAGTGAACCATTGGACGGCAGCACCTCGAGGGTGACGCCATGGGCGGCAAGAATCTTTTGATAGGCATCGGCAAAGTTCCGGAAGGAACTGCCGGCGGGGCCGGAGGTGATCACCAATTTTCGCGGCGGCGCCGACCGCACCACCCAAAACACCGCCGCGACGCAGAGCGCGCCCACAAAGAGCACGGCCAACGTCGCCAAAGTCGGGCTGAATCCAAACGTCTCGATGAGAGCCGTGACCGGGCGAAAGCGCTTTGGGGAAGTCGGGGAATCCATGGAACCGTGCGAAATATGCCCCGATGACGACCCAAGGAGCCGCGGGTTTCAAGCTCCGGTAACATCCGGTCTCCCACGACAGCCGGTTTGATCCGCGGAGCGGGATCGCCGCGCCTTGCGGGGAAGCACATACCCGCGGTGAAATCAGGTCGTCGGAAACCTGGCGAATCGTAGTTGAGGCGGCGCCACGGATGGCAATGCTCCAAGCCTACCCCATCCCCCATCCCTACCGCCGATCCCGGCCTCCCCGCCATGAAAATTCCCGGCCGATTGCCCGTTCTTGTTCTCCTCGGCCTCTGCGATGCCGCCCTGCTGCTCCACGCCGAAACCCCGGCGGTACCGGACTGGGCCCAGCCAGGGTCCGCCAGCCACAGACAGGTTCCGCCTCCCCCCGATTTTCATCGCGCCACCAGAAATTACGAAAAACCAATCGGCATGTTCGACGGGCAGTCCGATGTCGGCGGTGCGCTTGTCCCTGGCGATGCAAGCTACGATGCGACGACGAAGCGATACACGATCGAGTCCGCGGGCTACAACATCTGGTACAACCGCGACGAATTCCGCTACCTGTGGAAAAAAATGTCCGGAGACGTTTCACTCGCCGCCGCGATCACCTATCCCAAACCCGAGGGCTATGGCGACCGCAAGGCCGTGCTGATCATCCGCCAGGATCTTGATGACGATTCCAAGGAAGTCATGGTGGCGTTGCATGGCGCCGGCTTGATCCATTTGGCCGGACGTCCGGATAAAAACACAAACATCCGGGAGGCGGCCCGCATCGAAGCCGGCAAGCCCGCGTCAGGCCGCCCGGTCCTGGCCAAACGCATCGGCATTGAAAAGCACGGCGACGCTTTCTCGCTTTATGTCAGCATGAATGGCGAACCCATGCACCGAATCGGCCCGCCAATGAGGATTCTGTTCGAAGAGCCATTCTATGTGGGCCTCGCGTTCTGCTCGCACCTGCCTGCCACGTCCGACACGGCGCTTCTCTCCGAGGTCACCCTGGAAAACAGCGCCGGCAAGGTTCGCTAAGAAACCTGACCTGCCGCGCGCCCGGAGCGGCGACAAACGCGCCTTCACGCCTCCCTTTTCAGGATGATCCCGAAATCGAAGCCGTGTTCAGATTTTTGATAATGTCTTTCTTCAGGAAATCCAGCCAACCGGGCACCTTCGGTTTGCCGCTCTTGGTCGAAGTGTGATAAATCCGCACTTCCGATTTGTCATAGGTCAACACCACGGTGGAAACCCAACTGCCCGACTCGTGATGGAGGACCACCTTGCCGTTCGATGACTTGTCCCGGATGGTCCAGCCCCGATTGGCGGCCGCGAGAAGAATCCCCTTTTTAACCTGATCTTTGGATACACCGTCCGGCACCTCGACCGAACCCCAGAGCATACCGTAGTCGGCATTGTCCGCCGCATGCAGCGACTTGAACAGACCGCACGAGAGAGCCAACACCAGAGCCAATCCAAGCAGGTTTTTCATAGCCATGGACGCATCACATGCCAAAACGTCCCGCATACTCCAAGCCGAAATTCCATCGCCATCACATGACGGAAGGCGGAGCTCGCCTCTCCCAGGACAGGAACCCCGCAGCAGGCTGGTCGTCGGCTTTTGCCGAAGCCGAATCCCGGTTCATAAACGGAGGTCGGGAAAGCCGAACATTGGATTGTACGAAATGATTTTCCCAGCTATGTTGGATCGTTCGTTCGGAAAACCTTCCCGTTTCGCCGCCCCTGTCTCTTCCTCCTACCATGCGCTTCCTCCTGACCGCCCTCCTGCCCTGTCTCGTGATTCCACTACTCTCCACCGCCGCGAACGCCGCCTCCGCCGCGGGCGACGCCGTCCGCGGAAAGCAGCTCTTCCAACAAAGCTGCGCGCTCTGCCACGCCACCGGCGTGGCGGATCAGGCGCAAGCCGGTCAGGGACCGTCGCTCGCTGGCGTGATGGGACGCCGGGCGGCGGCACTTTCGAGCTTCGGTTACACGAAGGCCCTGCAGGCCTCGCATTTGATCTGGAATGCCGCGACTTTGGACAAATATCTGGAGGCGCCCGCATCGGTCGTGTCGGGAACATCGATGCTGATCGCAACCTCCAACGCAAGGGACCGCGGTGATTTGATCGCCTATTTGGCTACCTTAAAACCCGTCGCCGGCGATACGGCCGCCGGCCGGGAAACCCCGCCCCACGCCCGCACTTCCGGCGATTGGCAAAATGACGCGCCGGGCAAGGCACATCGCATCGTGCTCGCCGACCTGCCCGCGCCCTACGCAACCAAATCGGCGGGAAATTCGCCGAAAACGGTCGATCGCCCTCCGGGAGCCGAACCGCTTGTCCCGGCGGGGTTCCAAGTGAAACTTTTCGCCTCCGGCCTGTCCGGCCCCCGGTTGATGCGCACCGCCCCCAACGGAGACGTATTCGTCGCCGAAACACGCCAGGGCCGAATCCGGGTGCTGCGAACCAAGGACGGAGCCGACGCCCCTTCGGAAAATTCCGTGTTCGCCGAAAATCTGCCCCGGCCGTTCGGCATCGGATTTTATCCCGTGACCGGGGAGCCGCAGTGGGTTTACGTCGCCAACGAAAATTCGGTGATGAGATTCGCCTACCGCAGCGGCGATCTGAAAGCGGGCGGACCGCCGGAAACAGTGCTGCCACAGCTGAGCGAGAAAATCGGCAGCCATAGCACACGCGACATCGCGTTTTCGCCGGATGGCCGCCGGATGTTTGTCTCCGTCGGTTCGGGATCGAACGTCGCGGAGAAAATGCCCGGCAAGACCCCGGATGAAATTCGCGAGTGGGAGGCGAAAACCGCCAAAGGCGCGGCCTGGGGGCCGGAGTCGAATCGCGCCGACGTGCTCGTGAGCGATCCCGAGGGGCACAGCCTGAAAATATTCGCCACCGGCATTCGCAACGCCGTCGGCCTCGCGATGCAACCCGGCACGGGAAAGCTCTGGGTATCGACCAACGAGCGCGACGGTCTCGGCGACGATCTGGTGCCCGATTACATCAGTCACATTCAGGAAGGCGGCTACTATGGCTGGCCGTGGTATTACCTCGGCAACCACGAGGATCCGCGCCATGCGGGCGCACGCCCCGATCTGGCGGGTGCCGCGATCGTGCCGGATGTGTTGTTGCAGGCGCATTCGGCTTCGCTGCAACTGACGTTCTACCCGGCCAACCCCAAGGGGGCATCGGCGTTCCCGAAGCAATATCGCGGGGATATTTTCGCGGCGTTGCACGGGTCGTGGAATCGCACGGGCCGCACCGGCAGCAAGGTTATCCGTGTCCAGCTCAAGAACGGCGTGGCGACCGGCGGATACGAGGATTTCATGACGGGCTTTGTGATCGATGACAAACACTTGTGGGGACGTCCCGTCGGGGTAACCGTCGCCCGCGACGGGGCGCTGCTGGTCAGTGACGACGCGAACGGAACGATCTGGCGGGTTTCCACAAAGGAGAAGTAGGGATTCCGAAGCGATCATCCGCGCCCACCGGACGGACCGTTGTTTAGATTCCGCCTCCGAGTGCGCGCCACGGTCCCCGGGCCGCCTGCACGCCTTGCCGGACGCGTCCGGCCTGTCCCGCATAAGCGCCACCCGCCATTGCCCATGAAACGCCGCGCCTTCCCCTTCTCTTGTTCGCGTCGCTCGCGCCCCTGTTGCACGCGGACGATGGATTGCTTCTGAAATACACGCAGCCCGCCGGGCATTGGGCCGAGGCCCTGCCGGTCGGAAACGGCCGGCTCGGAGCAATGGTTTTCGGCGGCGTATCAATGGAACACCTTTAGTTGAACGAAGCGACCCTTTGGTCGGGCGCACCCCGGGAGTGGAACAATCCCGGAGCGAAGGAAGCGCTACCCCAGGTGCGCGCCGCGATCTTTGCGGGCGACTATCTCAAGGCCGGCGAGCTCTGCAAAAAAATGCAGGGACCGTACAACCAGTCCTATCAGCCGCTGGGCGACCTGCGGTTGGAATTTCCCGTCGCCGCCGGGGCGGTCCGTTATGAGCGAAGCCTGGATCTGGATCGCGCGGTCGCCACCGTGCGATATGAATCCGGCGGCGCGACCTATACCGGTGAGATTTTCAGCAGTTTTCCCGATCAGGTCATTGTCATGCGGCTGACCTGCGACCGACCGAAACATATCGCGTTCACCGCCTCGGCCGACAGTCCCTTGCGCCACTCGGTCCAAACGGACCGCAAGGATACAATCGTGGTGCGCGGGCGTGCCCCGACCCAGGTTGATCCCAGCTATCTGAATTCCAAGGATCCGATCCGCTACGATGACAGTGCAAACCCCGAAGGCATGACCTTTGACCTGCATATCCGCGTACTGGCCGAGGGCGGAAGTGTAACACGCGGCGGTTCGACGATATCCGTCAGTCATGCCGACTCCGTGATGCTGATTCTCTCGGCCGGAACCAGCTTCAATGGCTATGACAATCCGCCAGACCCGGGTCGGCGAAAGCTTCGTCTATGAACCCGGGATTTGAGACAGCCGGGACGCCAACCTTTCGCCGGCGCGCTCAACTCAGATCCCGGAAGGAACCGAAACCGGGATCGAAGAGCCGGCGGTACGTGCGCACAACCATCCCGTCGGTCTGACCCGCAAGAAAGTCGCAGATGCGACGGGCCTTTCCGTCCTGGGTTTTTTCCACCTCGATGAGGCGGCTGACATTTGCCGGCAGGATGCGGATGGAACGCTCGTTGCGTTCGGCATAGTTTTCCCAGATGGCGTTGAAGATCGCCATCAGGATGACCCGCGCCTTGTGCTCCAGTTGTTCGAGCTGCGGACTTTCGAAGATAATATCGTTGGCCATCTTCTTGAAAAACGCCGCTTCGTTGAGCGCGGTTTCATCGACGACCAGCTCGTATTTGTAGCGATTGCTTTTTTCCGCCATGAAATTGTCGCGAACCTTCAGCCGGCAGGCCTGGATGAAGGAGCCGACCTTTTTCGAGAAGATATTCTCCAGCCGGTCCCGCTTGAGGGCGTCGAAAAGGATGTCGAGCAACCGCTGTTCCGAGGCGCCGATGGTCTCCCCGTCGGCCCAATGTTCGATGCGCTCAAGCGTGAGAAACCCGGCCCGGACGCCATCCACGATGTCGTTGAGCGAATAGGCCGCGTCATCCGCCCAATCCATGATGAGGCACTCCACGCTCTTGAAATCATTGAGCGCCTCGCCGCGCATGAGCGCACCGGGGATCTTGGCGCCGCCGAAAACCCAATCGCGCACCGGGGCCTGGTCGTCGTAAATGAAGTGATTGATCGGAGGCGTGGCGAACTCGGTGTAGATCTTCTTGTATTTGAGCACGCCGTCGAGCAGGGCGCGGGTCGGCTGCATCCCTTTTACGCCCGATTCGTTCTGGTAAATTGTTTCGCAGAGAAGGTGGAGCGTCTGCGCGTTGCCTTCAAATCCTCCGCGCCGTTTCATCAATTCCTGCAGCGTGCGTTCACCCGAGTGCCCGAAGGGCGGATGACCGAGGTCATGGGCCAGCGAGGTGGCCTCGACCAGATCCGAGTCGATGTAGAAATCATCGGCGAGCGGATCGCCCCGGCTGCGCAGATAATGGCAGATCGAGCGGCTGATCTGGGCCACTTCCATCGAATGGGTGAGACGGGTCCGGTAGAAATCGTATTCGCCCGAAAGGAAAACCTGGGTCTTCGATTGGAGTTTCCGGAAAGCGTGAGCATGAATGATGCGGTCGCGATCGATCTGGAAGGGACTGCGGTAGTCGGTCTTCCGGCTGCTTCCCCACTCTTGCAGGTCAAAGGCGGTGTAGAAACGATTTGTCGGCATGGATTGGTTGTCCACAAACAGCAGATTTCCCCGCCGTGCCAAGCTTATGCCACGACAGACGCCTTGGAATGATGGCGGAGCAAGGGCTCCCGGCGGGATTATACGGCCGATTTACGCCGCAACGGTCCGAACCCGCATCAGCCGGCTTGCCGGAAAGGCGGATTTATCCTACGCTCCGAATCATGCCCTATTCCTTTTTCCCGACCGCATTCGGCAACTCCGGGATCGCCTGGAATGAGACCGGCCTCGTCGGTTTTGAACTCCCGTCGCCTGACGACAAGGACGTGGAGCAAAAATTCGCCGCCCGAACCATGACCAAGACCGCGACGGAAGGCCGTCCGGAATGGATTCGCCGTCTGGTCGAGCACGTCCAGCAACATTTTGAGGGAAAGATGCACGATTTCTCCGGCACGCCGCTCGACTGGACGCGGGCCAGCGATTTTCAGCAGGCGGTGTACCTGCAAACGCAGGCGATCAAGGCTGGTTATACCCGTAGTTATGGTGAAATCGCCCGCCTCATGGCGCTCGGGCCTGAGGCCGCCCGGGCGGTCGGCGTCGCCCTCGCCGCCAATCCCTGGCCGCTCATTGTGCCGTGTCACCGGGTGGTTTCGTCCACCGGCAACATGACAGGGTTTTCCGGTGCCGGCGGCATTCGAACGAAAACCCGCCTGATCGCGCTTGAAGGCGCCGAGTTGTTGTCCGAGTGAGCCAGGTCGGGCTTCAGGCCGCCGGGACTTCCGTCATCGGCCGTCTTGGGGACCCCATTTACAGCGCTTTAGGAAATCAGCTTCCGAGCCAATCCGCCGGCAGCCAGCGCCAGACACGCCGAAAGCAAGGTGCCGATCAGAACGTATTCCGCGAACGCCCGGTCGTCCAACGCTTTGAAACGGGTGAACGCCTTGGCCGCGAGAATGAAGCCGATCGCCCCGTACTGTCCCTGCAAAATGAAAAGATAGAGAAGGATTCTCTCCAACAAACCAATCACGCGGCCGCGATTGAATTCGCCCACATCCATGACACCCTGGCCCGATGGAAGGGATTTTGGCTTCAAATCGAGCCCATCAAACACGGCGCGGACGACGAAATTGGCCTCGTTCGCGGCGAGAAGAAGACCGAATAATTCGAGTTGAACCCGAGGACTGCCGATCATTCCGAGCAAGGGAGCCAAGGCGGTCGATTCACCGATAAATTGTCCGACGCGCCCGGCTTCGGGGCGAAATGACAGCCGGTCTTCCAGGGCAAAAAAGAAACTCAGCGCCAGCAGTTCGAACAGCCCCAGCAGCAAACGCCCGAGGTTCTTCCTCCGCGCACCCCGTTCCCACCGCCAGCCGGCGAAGTTGAAGGCGACGACCAGAGCCGCCGCGCCGACCAGCCAGGGCGAGAAAACGTACAGCAAAAGCAAGGCGCCCAGTTCCACTCCCGATTTGACGATCCATGAACTCCCCGCGACGGAGTCGTCCCGGAACAAAGCAAACAGCCGCGCGATCAGGACAATGTTGGCAAAAACCAGGAAGGCGGGATTCATCGGGCTTTAAGCTCTTCACCGAGCAGGCGGGAAATCTCATCCATGATGCACTTCCATTCGTCAAGATCGGCCGCCCGGATGTTTTTGTTTACCGCCCGGATCGTGATTTTCGTCTGACGGGCCAGATCGGGCACCGGCGTTCCCGCCAGCAAGCCGGCGAACAACTGCAGCCGCTTTTGCCGCCAGCCCTTGATCAGGCCGGACAGGACCGCAAGCGTCGCGCCGGACAGTTTCCAGCGGGGATCTCCGGCCTCCTGAACACCCAGCAGATCGCCCTGCGCCTTCAGTTCTTCCAGGCGAGCCCGCGCGAGGTGGAACGCCGGCCCATCCATGCCGATGGCCTGCTTCGGATTAATCGGAGTTACAACCTCACCGACGGCCACGGCAAAACGGGCCCGCACGGGAGCCACTTGGGCCAGGAGGGTGAAGATATCCGAAAAAAGTCCGGAAGGATCGCGATATACGGCTTGAAACTCGTCGCCCAGCGTCAGGGTAAATGGGGAAGCAAGGTTTTTGCGCCGCCCATTCAGGCTGGCCAGCGTGGTTCCAAGCCTCCGCTGAAACTGTGCGCGAGCCGGCAGTTGTCTCGAGCCCAACACATCACCGATCAAGACGAGGTATTTCATTGGGCAACAAAGAACCATTTCGGTTCTTTATTCAATAAAGAACCATATTAGTTCTGTTATGATAAAAGAACTGGAATGGTTCCACCATTGGAAACGTTAACCCCAACCCATTCCGGCATTTATCCATTGAGAAACCGGCCGAAGCATGGAAAGAATCCACCAGGATGCCCACTCCGACACAGTTGAAGAAACTAAAGGCGGCGGCCCGGACCGCAGCCTCCCGCGCCTATGCGCCCTATTCGGGCTTCCGGGTCGGAGCAGCCGTGCTGGGAGCTTCCGGGAAGATCCACGCGGGCTGCAATGTCGAGAATGTCTCGTATGGCCTGAGCAATTGCGCCGAACGGTCCGCGATTTTCAACGCGGTCTCGGGCGGGGAAAAAAAGCTGGAATGCGTTGTGATCTATACGCCCACCCCGGGCGCGACCACCCCCTGCGGCGCCTGTCGGCAAGTCATCAACGAATTTGGTCCCGAGGCGCGGGTCATATCGTTTTGTTCCGGTCGCGGGCAGCTTGACGTCCCGATTGGGGCATTGCTCCCGGGAGCATTCGGCCCCCGCGACCTGATTTGAACACGAACGGCGGCGCACCCGCCCCGGCCCCGGACGACCGCATCACAGGGAGTCGGTAAACTCCTTCAATTTTTCCCAATAGGGAACCCCGGTAAATTCGCCCAGGCGGGTATGCGGTCCGCCTTCGACAAAAAGCTTCATCTTGCGCGCGGTGATGGCGGCGTAGAGCGCTTGACCATGCCAGGCCGGAACCGTGGCGTCCGCCTTGCCGTGAATGACATAGACCGGAAGGCGTAATCGGGGAACCTTGGCTAGGTTCACAAATTTATCGCCGGGGAAAAGCGGAAGGCGGGTCATTACCCGATAGGTGCTCACATACGCGCCCTGCAAAACCAATCCCGCCGCGGGTTCGCGCAAGGCAAGTTCCACGCCGGGCCCGCTGCCCAGGGAATAGCCGAAAATAATGATGTGGCCGGCCGGCACCCGGAGCGTGTCCCGCAAATACCGATAGGCCAGTCGGACATCGGCATTGGTATTGGCCTCCGTTGGCATTCCCCCGCTGTGACCGTAGTGCCGGTAGTCGATGGCGAAAACCGCATATCCCGCCGAAATAAACTGAGACACATATTCGCCCACCGTCCCCAGATCCTCGTAGTTACCGTGAAGGAAAAGCAGCGTATATTTCGCCGACGGATTCGGCCAGTGCCGGGCGGCAAGACTGATTCCGTCAGGCGTGGTCAGCCGGATATAGTCCCCGGTCAACTCGTAGCTGACCGGCGGATGGGGAAAAATCATGCGCAGCGACAGGAAGTGTCCGCCCAAGGCCGCGACGAAATAGGAGACGAGAAGTATGGACAGGATCCTCGCGAAAACGGAAAGGGCTTCGGACATTTGAAATGCGTCCGGATCGCCGCCGGAGTAGTGCATCGTGCCGGGCTAGTTTCCCCCGAGAAGGTCGCGCACCGAACCCAACACCTGATCACGCGAAATTTCGCGTTCGGAACGATCGGCCAAATCGCGGATTTTAACCACGCCCCTGGCCAGTTCGTCGCTGCCATAGACAAGGGCCAGCTTGGCGCCGGATTCGGACGCCGCCTTGAACTGTTTTCCGAATGCAATTTCCCTGAACGGATATTCCACCCGCCAGCCGGCGGCCCGCAAAGCGTGGATGTCGGCAAACGCCGCCTCCCGCTCTGGCGCGCCACCGATCACCGCATAGACATCCGGTGCGGAGACAAAGGTTGGAACGAGCCCCCGCTGTTCAAGCAACAACCCGGTGGTCACGTCGCCGATGGCAAACCCAACGGCGGGCAAATCGGGGCCGCCCAATTTTTTAACCAGATCATTGTAGCGACCGCCGCCGGCCAGCGCGCGAAGGTCACCCTTGCGATCGAACGCCTCGAAAACAAATCCCGTGTAGTACGCAAGCCCGCGCACGACGCCGAGGTCAACGGTGACGAAATCGCCGAGCTTCATCGCGGAGAGTCCGGCCAGCACCCTGCGCCAGTCAGCCAGACGATTGACGAGTTTGTCCGAGTTGAAAGGCGCGAGCGCCGCCTCGAGTCCGGAAAGGCTCCTGATTCGGAGAAATCCGAGGATTTTCTCCTTCAAATCGGCGGCCAACGCACCATGCGCGTCAGCATAGCCCTTGAACGCATCGTCGCCCATTTTTTCGTAACGATCGATGGCGGTAAGGATTCCGCGCGACTGTTGATCATCAAACCCCAGGGCCTCCAAATAAAAAAACCAAAGATCCCGGTCGCTTAACCGAACGTAGAAATCGTCCTTGTCCAGGCCAAAGCCGTTCAGGCACTGAATCAACAGCGCGATCAGTTCGATTTCCGCCTCGGGACCCGCCTCGCCAAAAATATCCGCATTGAACTGGTTAAACGCCCGAAGCCGGCCCTTTTGCGCCCGTTCGTAACGATAAAATTCCGCCACGCTGAACCACTTGATCGGCCGCTTGAGCGCTCCGGCTCTGGCCCCGACCATCCGGCATACCGTGGGCGTCATTTCCGGGCGAAGCGCAACGTCCCGACCGCCCTTGTCCGTGAAGCTGAACAACTGCGCCTCTATCTCGTCACCCGACTTGGTCTTATAAAGTTCGAGCGGTTCGAGAACCGGAGCATCGTATTCTTGAAACCCAAAGGTCGCGGCCGACCGGCGCCACACTCGGAAAATGTGCTGACGGAGGGAGAATTCCTCCGGATAAAAATCCCGGAAGCCAGGAAGAGACTGAAAGCCGGCCATGCCTCGCTGCGACTAACGTCCACTCAGACCGAAGCGGGCGGCGGAGGCGGACTGTTGCGCAGTTTCTCAAGGCTAAGCTGCTTGATCTTCTGCTTGAGAATCTTGCCCGACTTAAATTTAACGACGGCGCGTTCCGGAATGACCACCTCGGTCTCCGGCTTGTTGGGATTTCGGCCCACCCGGGCTTTGCGCACCTGCACTTCGAGTACGCCGAAGTTGCGCAACTCGACGTTGCGGCCGGCGGCCAGTGCATCCATGACGATATCAAGCGTCATTTGCACCGTATCCTGAATTTGTTTCTGCGGGAAACCGGTCTTCTCGTAGATTTCCAGCACGATCTCGCGTTTGGTCAGATTGGTCGACATGGCTAAGGCGTGGGTTGAAGCGGTTGACTAAGGGTTACGGCACAAACAATTCACCACCCAGTGCTTGCGTCAACCGCAAAGGCGCACAAAGGCTAAAGTCCAACAATGCCCGATCCGAAGGCTGTCAATTCCATGTTCGCGCGTATCGCCACGCGGTATGATCTCGCCAATCATCTGCTGAGCGGAGGGATCGATCATTGGTGGAGGCGTCGTCTGGTGCGCCGCGTACGCGATTGCCATCCGGCGTCGATTTTGGATCTGGCCACCGGGAGCGGTGACGTCGCCTTTGCACTCGCCGACGGCGTTTCCCCGGGCACCGCCATCACCGGCATGGACTTCTGCCAACCCATGCTGGACGAGGCGATTAGGAAAAAATCAAGGGACATGCGCTGGAAACACATCGAATTTCAGCAAGGAGACGGGATGGCCCTCTCCTTGCCCGATTCGTGTTTTGACGTCGTCACAATTTCCTTCGGCCTTCGCAACATGGCGATCCGACAGGTTGCGCTGTGCGAAATGCGCCGCGTGTTGCGTCCGGGAGGCAGGTTATTCGTGCTGGAATTCTCGCAACCTTATTTCTGGCTTAAACCGCTCTACTATACGTACCTGAAAATGATTCTGCCGTGGATCGCCGCCGCCGCCACCGGAGATCGTTCGGCCTATGAATATTTGGGCGGCTCCATCGAGGGGTTTCCCGGACGCACGGAGATGACGGAAGAGCTGCTCCATGCGGGCTTCAGCACAGTCAGCGCAATGCCCCTCAGTTGCGGGATCGTGGCACTTCACGAAGGAATGAAGTAACGGCCAGGATCCGTCTCGAGGCTTTCAGCCATCGAGGAATCCCCGATCTAATTGAAGGATTTCCCGCAGCCGCAGGTGCTCTGCGCGTTTGGATTCTTCAACTCAAAGCCCTTGCCATGAAGCCCATCATCAAAGTCGATATTCGTGCCGTCGAGGTAGGCAAGACTCGTGGGATCCACCAGAATCTGCACCCCTTCGCTCTCGAATACGTTATCGTCGGCCTTCGGTAAATCGAAAGACATGCCGTATTCGAATCCGGAGCAGCCACCGCTATCCACGAAAACGCGGAGTTTCTTTTGATTGTCACCCTGACTCGCGTGCATGTTTTGAACCTGACGGGCGGCGCGTGATGTAAGCGTAAGCATGTGAAAGATACGTAGGAGTTCTCCCCGCAGTGTCAAACGTGCCGGGGAATGCCTCTCTGCCTTGAAGCAGGAATCATGCAAATATCCGTCTGTGTTCTTGCCACGGGTCCGAAGGGCTCCTTTTCTAGTCGCGTGTCGGCCCTAAAACACATCTTCAACGAACTGAAATACGAGTTGGTAAACAAACTTGCCGAAGGCGGCATGGGACTGGTTTACGAAGCCGTTCAAAAAGGCACGGGGAATTTCCGCAAGACCGTAGCCATCAAACTCATTCGTGAGGAATATTCGAGCATTCCAGAGTTCCAGAAGAACTTCATCGGCGAGGCTAAACTCGTGGCCGATCTGATTCATACGAACATCGTTCAAACGTATCATCTCGGCCAGATTGGCGGACAGTATTTTATGACGATGGAATTCGTGAGCGGGGTCAATTTGGAGCAATTCATCGACCGCCACAATGATTTGGGATTGCAGGTTCCGATCGACATGGCGGTGTTCATCGCATCGCGGGTTTGCCGCGGTCTCAGCTACGCGCACAACAAGCGGGACAAGGAGGGACGACTGCTCGGCATCGTCCATCGCGACGTCAATCCCAAGGACGTGATGCTCGCAAACGAAGGCGACGTGAAGCTGACCGAC
>Ga0164241_10004232_pt1 | contig 13989 bp, 13 predicted proteins | sample OricomyardsoilBY_FD_108780 | JGI IMG/M metagenome (GOLD analysis project Ga0164241, IMG submission 108780) | Backyard soil microbial communities from Emeryville, California, USA - Original compost - Back yard soil (BY) | ecosystem: Environmental > Terrestrial > Soil > Unclassified | place: USA...
GCCACGGTCTCGGCCGCGGCCAGGTTCACGTCATTGACGACCACGCGCGCACCCCAGCGCGCCAGGAACAACGCGTGCTCGCGCCCCAGTCCGCCGCCAGCGCCGGTGACGATGGCGACGCGTCCTTCGATCGAATGTTTCATTTCCCTTGCTTCATTTCTTTGGTTTGCGACGCGCACAGATGGACAGGAATCCCGCGGCCATGAACGACGCCATGCGCTCCTTCACCGCGGCGAAGTCCTCGGACTTGCAGCGCCCGCCGGACAACATGTCGATGCGGCCGGTGCGCGCCAGCGTCAGCATCAGCGCGCCGGTGACGAAGTGGTAGCCCCAGAAGATGTCTTCTTCGCCGCAGTCGGGCAGCGCCTTCTTCAGCAGCTCGATGAGGCGCAGCACCACCGGATCGAACTGCACGTGCATGATCTCCGCGCCCCACTCCGGCGTGTTCGCCACCTGCGCGCCGAGCGCGCCGTAGTTGCGCCAGCCCTCGCCGCCGCGGATGTAGAGATCGAGGTCGGTGTCGAGGAACGCGCGCAGCGCACCTTCCACCGTGGGCTTGCCGTTGGTGGCCGCGTCGTACTGGTTGAGCGCGTCCATCCGCAAGGTGCTCGTGATCACCGCGCGGCGCGCGCACACCGCGTCGAACAGCTTCTTCTTGTCGACGAAGTAGTAGTTCAACAGCGTGTGGTGCACCTTCACGCGCTTCGCCACGTCCTTGAGCGTCACGCCGTACAGGCCGTGCTTGGAGAACAGTAATTCCGCCGCGTCGAGGATCTGCTCCATCTTCTCGGCGCGCTGCTGGACCTTGGAGACTCGCGCGCGTTTTTTAGCTTTGGCCACCGGCGCCATATTCCGTCCTCAAGCGAACCTTGTCGATCTTACCCGTTGGGGAAAGATGCATGCGCTCGACCCGGATGACTTCGTCCGGGATCCACCACGGCGCCACCTTGCCGCGCAGCGGCGCGAGCAGGGCCTCATCGCTGATCTCGCCGCCATTACGCAGCTGCACCAGCAGCACCGGGCGCTCGCCCCACTTCAGATGCGTGCGCCCGATGACCGCCGCCAGTGATACCTCGGGATTGGCATTGATCAGCGCCTCGATCTCGGCCGGGTTGATCCACTCGCCGCCGGACTTGATCAGGTCCTTGGCGCGGCCGGTGATGATGAGATTGCCGTCGGCGTCGATGCGCGCCAGGTCGCCGGTGGCGAACCAGCCGCCGGCGTCCGTGGCACGCTCTTGTTCGCCGAAGTAGCGCTCGACCACGGACGATCCGCGCACGCGCAAATGGCCTTCCACGCCGCGTTGCTCCGGTAACGGCCGTCCTTCGGCGTCGGTGAGCAACAGGTCGATGCCCACGGCCGGCCGGCCCGACAAATGCGCATAACGCGTCGCGACATCCCGCGGCGCGACGGTGCCCGACGGCGATAGCTCGGTCATGCCCCAACTGGTCTGGATCACCACGCCCAGCTGCTGTTCGATGCGGTCCATGAGCGCGGGCGGCAATGGCGCGCCACCCACCAGGATGCGCTCCAGCGTCGGCAAATCTCCGCCGGTGCGCTCCAGGTGTTCGACCAGGTCCAGCCACACGGTGGCGATGCCCACCGCGAGCGTGACGCCTTCGGCCCGGATCAGTGCCGCGAGACTGGCGCCGTCGACGTGGCGCCCGGGAAGCACCAGCTTGGCACCGGCGGCGGGCGCCGCGAACGGCATGCCCCAGCCATTGGCGTGGAACATCGGCACCACGCACAGGATGCAGTCGCGTGTGCCGATGGCCATGACGTCCGCCTGCAGCACGCGCAAGGTGTGCAGGTAGCTCGAGCGATGCGTGTAGGTCACGCCCTTGGGCGTGCCGGTGGTGCCCGAGGTGAAACACAGTCCGCAGGGCGTGGTCTCGGGGAACTCACCCCAAACTACTCCGCCGCGCGCGTGCGCCACCAGCGGCTCCAGCGCACACACGATGGGCCGGCCGCTGCTCGACACCGGGTTGTCGACCGCATCGATGAGCACCAGCCGCTCGATGGCGGGCGCGCCCGCGGCGATCCTGCGGGCCAGCGGCTCGAGGTCCGCGCTCGCGATCAGCACCTTGGCACCCGACTGGCGCACCATGTCCACCAGCTGCTCGCCGAACAGCCGCGGATTCAGCGTGTGGCACACGGCACCGATACCCATGATGGCGTACCACACCTCGAGGTGCGCCTGCGTGTTCCAGGCCAGCGTCGCGACATAGTCGCCCTTGCCCACGCCGAAGCCTTCGAGCACCAGCGAGATCTTGTGGCTGCGGCGCTCGAGGTCCGCATAGGTCACGCGGTCGACACGGCCCCCATCGCGTCCGGTCACCACCTCGACGTTTCGATGCCACTTGGCTGCGTGCTCCAGGAATTTGTCGAGTGTCAGCGCGAAGTCCTGCATCGCGCCTTCAATTACTTGCATGACGCCTCGGGAGGCAGCGGCGGCGAGACCAGCCCGACGTTCCAGTGCCAGGGAATTCCGCCCTTGGCGCGGCGCCGGCACACGATCTGCTCGTTGAACTCGTACATGCCGGGCATCAGGTGGGTCTTCGGGACGGGCGCGTCTGCGAAGGCCATGTAGTTGCGCTCACTGCCGTACGCGGGCCACGCGGGCTGGCCGCTGGCCACGGGCACGCCGCGCTTCGCGAACGACACCCAGTACTCGAGCATGGCGTCCGAGAATTTCTTCTCGGCCGCGGTGTCGGGCAGCTTGGGCCAGTTGAGCGGGGTGCGATTCGGGTTGCCCCACATATAGGGCAACTCGCTGGCGTGGAAGGCATGCAGGCCCTTGTCGTCCGCCGCCGGATAACCGTGGTCGAATAGATAGAGATAGGACGGCACGCCGGCCGCCGCCTGCTTGACCATGAGCCGCTCGGCGGTCCAGCCGTACAGCGAATCACGCGTCGTCGCCCAGATGCTCTCCTGCAGGTTGCTCGCGGGGTAGAGCTTCAGGAACGCATCCGCCAGCTCGGCGTAACGTGCGCGGATCTCCTTCTCATAAGTGGCGGCATCGGCTGGCACCGGCGGCGCCAGCGCGCGCAGCGAGCGGATCTCGCCGCTGTTGAAGCCCGCCAGCATCGGCACCTTCGACTGCTCGCCGCGGTCGAACACGTCCACGACCTGGCGCGGCAGGATGCGTCCGTCGATGACGAAGAACGGGAAGAAGCCGTTCGCGGCCGCGACGTCGGTGATCTGCTGCGGATCCATGGAGCGCAGCCCGGCAAGATCGCCGGCGCCCAGCTTCCCGGCGAGCCAGGTGCCGATGGCCTCGCCCGAATAGGCATCGTGCCCGGTGGTGCGCAACTCCTGCGCCGACACCATGTAGGCGCTTTGCGCCACGGCCTTGGCGAACAGGCCTTGCGCGCCCGGCGCGGACATCAGGTACATCACGCTCAAGCCACCGGCGGATTCTCCGGCGATGGTGACGTTGGCGGGATCGCCACCGAACGAGGCGATATTGCGCTTCACCCATTCGAGCGCTTCGATCTGGTCCAGCAGTCCGTAGTTGCCGGAAATATTCCGGCGCGACTCGGCGCTCAACGCGGGATGCACCAGGAAACCGAGCGGCCCCATGCGGTAGTTGATGGTCACCACCACGACGCCGAGTTCGGCCATGCGCGTGCCGTCATACAGGGGCTCACTGCTGGAGCCGCCACTCAGCGCGCCGCCATGGATCCAGAAGAACACCGGCGCCTTGCGCGCATTCGCGGGCGCAAAGACGTTGAGGAACAGGCAGTCCTCGCTGGTGGACGGCAGGCTCCAGAAGTAGATGCTGTCCGGCTTGCCCTTGGGCTGGATGCAGGCGGCGCCGAACTCGGTCGCGGCGCGCACGCCTTTCCACTTCGGCGCGGGCAATGGCGGCTTCCAGCGCAACGCGCCCACCGGCGGCGTGGCGTATGGAATCCCCTTGAAGACGTGCACGTTGCCGGCCGCCACGCCCTGCAGCTTGCCGGCCGGCGCGGTGACCATGGGGGAGGCGCTCGCACCCACCGACAAGCCGCAGATCAACAACGAACAAAGCAGCCGGTTCATCGCTTGCCCTCGCGTTTCAGGGCGCGTGCCAGCCACAGGTGCAGCAACGCGGCCAGCACATAGAAAGGAATCAGGGTGTAGAACGCCATTTGCAGCGAGTGCTCGGGATGGCTGGCCCGGAACCAGTCGCTGATGGCGCCGAGATAGGTCGGCCCGAGGCCCAGTCCCAGCAGGTTCATGACCAGCAGCAACAGCGCGCCGCTGAGCACGCGTTCATGTGGTTGGGCTTCCTCCTGCACCAGCGTCACCGCCGGCGAGAGATAGAAGTAGTTGCAGAACGTGGGCACGGCGAGGAACGCCAGCGCCAGCGGCCAGCCTGGCGCCCACACGAAGCCCGCGAAGAATGGAATGGCCAGCAGCAGCGCCACGGCCGGCAGGTAGCCGTACGCGGCCTTGGAGCGCGGAGCCAGGCGGTCGATCAACCGCCCCGAGGTGTACATGCCCGCGGTGACGGCCACCAGCAGCAGCAGCGAGTAGTAGATAGCCACCTGGCCGAGCGTCATGCCCTTCTCGCGCATCAGGAACAGCGTGGTGAAGTTCAGGATGGCGTAGGTCACGACCTGCGTGACGCCGGTGGCGATGGACAAGCGCAGCAGCACCGGGTTGCCGAAGAACTTGCGGCAGGTGGGCCAGAACGCGGCATGCTGCGGCGGGCGGTTGGCGCCGCGCTCGGGCAGCGTGGCCTGGTCCAGGCCGCCACGCACCGGCTCGCGCACGAACACCCGGACGATCAGCGCCGTCACCACGCCGACGGCACCGAGCACGATGAAGGCCCAGCGCCAGCTGTACGCGGCGGCGATCGAGGCGCCGAAGGCGACTCCCATCGCCATGCCGATCGGCGGACCAAAGTTGTAGACGCTGAGCGCGGTACCGCGCTGCCCGGACGGAAAATAGTCGGAGATGATGGCGTAAGACGGCGGCACGCCACCCGCCTCGCCCACGCCCACCGCCATCCGTGCCATCGCCAGCTGTGGATAGTTAGTCGCCATGCCGCAGGCCATGGTGGCCGCGCTCCACACCGCGCAGGCCACGGACAACAGCCGTACGCGATTGGTCCGGTCGGCGATCCAGCCGATGGGAATCGCCAGCACGCAGTAGAACAGCGCGAAGTACAAGCCGCTGATCAACCCGATCTGCCCATCGGTGACGCCGAGCTCGTCCTGGATGGGTTTCGCCAGGATGGACAGCAACTGCCGGTCGAGGAAGTTGATGACGTAGACGAAGCACAGGATCGCCAACACCGCCCAGGTCCGCGCATCCGGCCGCGCCGCGAGCGCGGCCGGAGTCGGCTGGTTGGTCACGGATACGTTCACGTCAGAAGAAGGTTGCTACGCGCACACCAAACTGGCGTGGCGGTCCCGCGAACCGCAGGCCGGAGTTCAGCGCCGCCATGTAGTGCTGGTCGGTCAGGTTCGATCCCCACAAGGTCGTGATGATCTTGTCATGCCGCCAGGCGAATTGCGCATTCAGGATGCTGCGCGACTCCACCTGGTCGCCGCGTGCTTCGTTCTCGAACAGCGTGGCCCATTGGTCGGAGACGTGCCCGTAGTTGATGCGCGGCGTGAACTCGTTGTCGCTGCCCTGCCCGAACACGTACTGCATGCCGATGTTGAAAGTGAGCTCCGGCGCGTAGGTCTGCTCGTGGCCTTCCAGGTTGATGCAAGACGGGCTGGACGGGCCGGTCGCCGGATCGCAGGCACCGAAACTCGCGACCCGCGGGTCTACCGCGTAGAAGGTGCCCAGCTCGCTCTTGAGCCAGCCGAACCCCGCGTCCAGCGAGAACGCGCCGAAGATGGCCTCGAGCTGGCCTTCGAAGCCGTAGATCGTCGTGGTGCTGGGGTTGTTCAACTCGAAGCCGAACACCGGCAGCGTGGGATTACCCACGGTCACCTGGAAGTTGTCATAGTCGTTGTAGTAGACGTCGAACTGCGTGCGCAGGTGGCCGTCGGCCCACCCGGCCTTCCAGCCGATTTCGTAGTTGGTGACTTCTTCTTCCTCGAACGCCGCCGGCTCACCGAATCCCACCGGCACGTTCAGGCCGCCGGGACGGAAGCCCGTGGCTGCGAACGCGTACACGAAATGGTGGTCGTTCACCGTCCAGTTCAGGGTCACCTTGCCGGAGGTGTTGGAGAACTTTTCCTTCTGCTGCTGCGTCAGCGGCAGACCGTACTGGTTGATGTCGATATCGTTGTCGGTGGTGTGTTCGGAGTAACGCGCGCCGATCTGCAGTTCCAGGCCCGCCGGCATCTCGAAGCTCATCTGCCCGAAGAAGGCGGTGTTCTCGCGGATGTTCGTGCCGCTCAGCAGGTAGAACACCGGCGGCGGCACGCCGATGTAGAACCCGCCGTCGGGGCGGAAGAAGCTGTCGTCGTGCTGGTAGTAAGCGCCGACGATCCACTTGAACTTGCTGGCGTCCGAGGAAATCAGGTTGATTTCCTCCGAGTACATCTCCTCGTTGGCGATGTCGCCGAAGGTGTTGTTGCCGATGCTGGTGCCGTCGAGGTCGGCGGTGTACTCGGTCTGGCCCTTCTGGAAGCCCGACACCGAACGCAGCGTGGTGCCGTTGGCGAATTCGTAATCGACCTTGAGCACCGCGCGGCCGAAGCGATCCAGCGCGTGCATCTCGCCATTCGCCGTGATGTCGAAGATGTCGTTGGTGGCGAGCACCGGATCGGCCGGGTAGCCCGAGAGATCCAGGTAGTTGTAGTCCGCCTTGAAGTTCAGCGACAGCGAATCGCTCGGTTCCCACAACATGCCGATACGCATGCTGCCGGTTTCCACGCCATCGTCACCGGTGTAGGGACCTTCGATGTCGTAGAAGCTGTCGCGCTTCAGCGCATTGAAGGCCACGCGTGCCGCGAACTTGTCACCGGCCGGTAGATTGATGGCGCCCTGCGCGCCGAATGCATCGTAGTTGCCGACGTCGGCCTGGAGGTAGCCGCTGTGGCCGCCGTTGATGACCGGGTCGTTGGAGGTGACGAACACCGCGCCGCCGGTGGCGTTTTCACCGACGAAGGTTCCCTGCGGGCCGCGCAGGATTTCGACCCGCGCCAGGTCGTAGTAAGGCTCGGCCGTGTAGTAACCGGGGAAAGTCGCGACACCGTCGCGATACGTGATCACGCCGGTGGTGGTCTGCGAGTTGTGCTCGGCCTTGCCGATGCCGCGGATGTTGAAGTCGATGCCCTGGCCGAAGTTGTTCACCACGGCCGATGGAGAGATGAACTGCAGCTGGTCGACGTTGGTGACGCCGGAGTTGGCGATGTCCTCGCCCGTCAAGACCGTGGCCGCGATCGGCGTCTTCTGCAGATCGGTGCGCCGGCGTTCGGCGGTAACGACAATTTCGTCGAATTCGTGCGTGGCGCCTTCGGTCTGTTGCCCCGCCGATTGCGCCGCTGCTGGAAAGGATGCCGCGATCTGCGCGACGGCATAAGCCGACGCGAGAAGTATCTTCTTCATGCGCTTTGACCCCTCTGGCATCGGTCGCTATTGCCGATGCGTTGCGCGGAGTGAACGCCCGCCCGCGGGTGGTTGTCAACACTCACTCACACGCGTGTGAATATCTTGCAGGGGAAAATCCGCTAATAACTCTTTGACTCGGCTAGTAAATACGCGTCGCCCCGCCGCCATCGACGGTGAGCACCGCGCCGTTGACGTAACTCGCCTCGTCCGAGCACAGCCACACGATTGCATTCGCGGCTTCGTCGGCATTGCCGAGGCGATTCATGCCCGAGTGGCGCGCCACCAGCTTGCGGTAACTCTCCGCCGCCCGCGGCCGGTTCACGTCGACCATCTCCGAATGCGTGAACCCCGGCGCCACCGCGTTGATGCGGATCGCCATCTGCCCGTAGTCGGCCGCCGCCCCGGTAGTTAGCCCGACGACGCCGTGCTTGCTCGCGCCGTAAGGCACGTGGCCGGAATCGGCCGGCTTGAGGCCGTAGATCGAGGCGATGTTGACGATGGCGCCGCGGCCATTGGCCAGCATGGCGCGGATCTCGTGTTTCATGCACAGCCATACGCCCTTCAGGTTCACGTTCATGACCTGGTCCCACTGCTCTTCCGTGACGTCGGCGAGCGGCGTGTACCGTGGCCCGGAAATGCCGGCATTGTTGACGGCGCAGTCCAGGCGGCCGAACTTGCGCACGGTTTCGTCGAGCAACTTCTCGACGTCGGCCGCGAGGCTGACGTCCGCCTGCACGAAGTGCGCCTCGCTGCCGAGCTCCGCGATCCGCCGCACCACCTGCTCGCTCTGTTCCACGCGCCGCGCGGCGATGACCACCTTCGCGCCCTCGCGCGCGAACTTCAGCGCGGTGGCCTCGCCGAGGCCCGAGCTTCCGCCGGTGACCAGGGCCACCTTGCCTTCGAATTTCATTTGCGATGCTCCTGTTGAAGGCGGCGGAGCATACGCCAGGCGAAAACCCTACGTCTGCGCCTGCTTCAAACCACGCGAAATGAAGAATGCGGTCGGGATGCCCACCAGCACGATGTGCCAGAAGGCCGTCACGTGCATGTTGCTGAGTGGATAGATGGAGCGCCCGATCTGCGACAGCGGCAGGATGACGTAGTTCATGGTCGCGAGCACCGCGAGTCCATAGAGCACACCCAGCGCGAACCACTGCCGCGGGATGAACTTCACCCGGCTCACCAGCAACCACAGCAGTGCGGCGCCCGAAAGGCAGATGAAGAAATGCAATGCCGCGCCCAGCAGCGCGATTTCGACGCCGCCGTTGCGCGCGGAGTCGCCGAGCAGGCCATATGCGACGCCCTTCCACGGATCCATCCACGATCCGCCCGCCGCGACCTTGCGCAGCGTGGGATAGATGAAATCCGCGAGACCGGCGCAGAAGCCGCCCAGCAGGATCGAACGCAACGCAATGTTGTTAGTCGGCATGAGTCACCTCCGTCATGAGACGACGAGACTACACGCGGGGTTTGAACGCGCGAAGCGGCCGGGCGAATCGTCCCGAACGCGGGCCGAATGTTCTCACCACTTCGGCGCAATGCGCTCGCCGGGCAACATCTCGTAAGGCGGCTTCCAGCCCGGCAGCGCCTTCAGTCGCTCGCTCCAGCGCGCGATGGCCGGGAACTGCTGGGTGAAATCGTAGCCGCTCTCTTCGGGCGGGTAATACACGTAGCCGCACATCGACATGTCGGCGATGGTGGGCTTTGAACCGACGATGTACTCGCGCGTCTCGAGGTGCCGCTCCGCGATTCCAAAGGCATTTTCGATTCGTCCACGCAGCCATTTCCCCAGCGCCGGATCTGCTGCCACCGGCGAGAACGACTTCATGAAGCGCCAGGTGGCGAAGTAGCTGGTGAACTTGTGGTTGTCGAAGAACAGCCAGCGCATGACTTCCTGTCGGTCGTTCTCGCCCTCACCGCCGTACTCGCCGTGTTTGCCGGCGAGGTACAGCATGATGGCCGCGGACTGTGTCAGCCGCTGGTCGCCAACTTCGAGGATGGGCACCTCGCCCATGGCATTGACGTTCTGCCGCCAGGCATCCGAACGCGGCACGCCGCCCGCGAAATCCGAGAACGGCATGTGCACCGGCGTCCACGGCTGGCGCAACGCCTGCAGCAGCAGCGCGACCTTGTAGGCATTGCCGGATTGGGAGAAGCAATGGAGTTTGTACATTCAGGTTGCCAGTGCGGAGGTGCGCGTCGGTTTCGGGAAAAACAGCGCGAGCAATACCGCACCGACGGCCACGGCCGCGGAAGCAATGTAAAGCCACGCGTAGTTGTGGAATGTATCAAACACCCAGCCGCCGGCAACCGGTCCGAGCGCCATTCCAAGACTGGACAGCATGGTGGCGGCGCCGAATACCGTGCCCATGATGTGCTGGCCGAAGTAGTCGCGTGCCAGGGAGGCGTACAGCGGCATGCCGCCCCCATAGGCCACGCCGAAGATCACCGCCAGCGAGTAGAACTCCGCCAGCTCGTTGACCCGTAGATAGGCGGCGATCGCGACGGCCTGCACCACCAGGGTGGCGATGAGCAGGCGCTTTGCGCCAAAGCGGTCTGCGAGCAGGCCCACGACCACGCGCCCACCGAGACCCGCCAGGCCCTCGACGCTGTAGACGCTGACGGCCGCCATCGGCCCCAGGCCGCAGTACATGGCATAGCTAACTACATGGAATATCGGGCCCGAGTGCGCCATGCAGCACAACATGAAGGTGAATCCCAGCACCAGGAACTGCGGCGAGCTCAGCGCGCGGCCGACTTCCCACCGGCCGGGTGTGGGTGGTGGTGCCGCGGCATCACGCGTGGCCGCCGGTGGCCGGCGCACGAACAGCGCCGCCGGGACCAGCAACACCCAGGCCATGATGCCGATCCAGAACATCGCCGCACGCCAGCCGTGGTGCGTGATCAGCCAGCTCGCCAAAGGCGAGATGGTGAGCGGCGCCATGCCCATGCCGGCCGAGACCAGCGACACCGCCAGATTTCGCCGCGTCTCGAACCAGCCCGTGACCGTCGCGATCATCGGCGCGAAGAAGGCGCTGGCCGCGAGGCCCACCAGTACGCCGAAGGTGAGCTGGAAGCCGGCCAGCGAGCCGGAGCGGCTGGCGAGCGTCAGCGCCGCGCCCAACAACACGGCGCCGCAGGTCGTGACCACGCGCGCACCCCAGCGGTCGCTGGCCGCGCCCCAGCCGAAGGAACCGAACGCCATGACCAGGAAGTTGATGGTCATCGCGAATGAAATGCCGGCACGCGACCAGCCGGTTTCGCCGGACATGGGCGCGAGGAACACCGCCAGCGAGAACATCGCGCCAATCGCGACGCAGCCCATGAGGCCGCCGAGCGCGACGATGACCCAGCGGTAGCTGGAATTATTCACGACCCGGGGCACGCTCGCGCACGGGTAGATAGATCTCTACGATCGAGGCCGGATTGCCCGGATCGAATGATTCGTCGTAGCGCTCGAAGTACGGCCCCGCGGCCTGCTGGTAGTCGGAGGACGGCAGCAGGCGGTTGAAAATTTCACCAAAACCCTTGCCCAGGCCGGACAGCGGGTAGCGAAACACCGCGTAGGTGCCGGCCGCGAGCACCAGGCCCTGCATGCCGGGCGGAACGCGGTCGTCAGTCGAGACCGAGATCGCCGCCATGTAGAACAGCGGCGGCGTGGAACTCTGGCGATACTGCATGACGCCGTACGAGACGCGCGGCTCCGCCGGGTCCTGGATCTCCGCAATCCGCGCCACGAACTTCGGCCAAAGCGCCGGAATCTCGGCTGACTGGGGCTGGGTCTGGATGGCCATGCCGACCACGGTCAGGGCCGGCCGCTCGAGAACTTGGATCATGCTGGGGTACCTGCGTCGCGGCGGATCACCACGGGGACTGGTCGAACGGCCATTGGCGAATTCGACCCCGTCAGCCGGTCTGATGCCAGAGATTGCGGCCCTGGGCGTCGGCCAGCGCCTCGATGTCGTGGCCCTTCCACACCACCGTGTAACCCGTCGGCAGCGCCAGCGCGTAGAGGATGGCCGGGCGTCGTGCCAACAACTGGTACAGGCGCAGCGTCTCGAGATCTTCGGCCTTCGGCGGATCGCCGGGGCGCCCATCGTGGGCTGGGCCGACATACCAGCCCGAGTCTCCACCGTTGGCCTCGCGGCGATTCGCGAAGATCCGTGCCTCGTTCAACGCGCCCTTGCGCACGATCAGTTTCTGGTCGAAACGACAGGGCACCGCTTCCAGGTCGAGCGAGCGCGCCAGGTCGATCTGCGCCGCGAGGACGGTCAACGACGTGGTGACCTCGGGGCGCAACGACTTGAAGGGGTCAGCGGCATAGTCCGGCTCGCAGACGCGCAGCGAACCGTCCGGCTGGATCCGCAGCACGAACGTCGTCCAGCCGACGTCGAGGGCGACGCCATCGCTCAAGGCTCGACCGCGGCCTTCGAACTCCGCGATCGTGTCCGCCAGCCATTGACCCTGCTCGCGCAGCTTGTCTTCGCAACGAACCTCGATGGCCTTCGATGCCCGGTTCGATTTCAACGTGATCATGCGGCCTGTATGACAGACTTGGACGCGAATGCGCAAGCTGCTCGTCTTCCAACATTCCGCGCGTGAACCACTCGGCCTGCTCGATCCGCTGTTGCGCAGACACGGCTTCCGCATCCGCTACCTCAATTTCTCGCGCCAGCCGCAACTGCAACCCGATGTCAGCCGCTACAACGGCCTGATCGTGCTCGGCGGCCCGATGAACGTGGACCAGGCGGATCGTTTCCCGCACCTCGCTACCGAGATCGCGGCCATCCGGGAAGCGTTGAAGCGCGACATTCCCGTGCTGGGCATCTGCCTCGGCGCCCAACTACTCGCCGCGGCGCTGGGCGCCAACGTACGCCCGCACACCGTGCGCGAGATCGGCTGGTATCGTCTGCATCCCACGCCCGCGGCGCTGGACGACCCGCTGTGCCGGCACTTCGACGGCAGCCAGCACGTGTTCCAGTGGCATGCCTACACCTTCGACCTGCCGCCGGGCGCGGTGCACCTGGCGAGCACGCCCACCTGCCCCAACCAGGCATTTCGCCATGGCGATCGCGCATATGGACTGCAGTTCCACCTCGAGGCCGACGAGGAATTGATCCAGCGCTGGCTGCACGTGCCCGAGTACCGCGCCGAAGCCGAGGCCTCGGGCCCCGCGCACCAGCTCGAACACATCCTGCGCGATACCCACGCACACGCGCCGCGCGCCGGTGTGCTCAGCGAGCACGTGTTCGGCGAATTCCTCGAGTTGTTCGGCTTCCGCAAGAAGCTGCGGCTGGGCAGCCTCTAACTTTCGGCGTCTTCAGGCTTGAGCGTCAGCATCGCCTTCTGCTCGCCCGACTTGGATTGCCACTGCTGCCACTTGCCCGGGTAGTAAGTCTCGGCGTTCTTCATTTCCGACTTCACATAGGAGTCGGGTGCACGGCCCGCGAGCGTGGTGTACTTGAGCTGGTCCGAAAATTCCTCGGACTTGAAAATGTATCCGCCCTGCTGCTGCTCGCCGTTGCGCACCGGGCGCAGCGTGAATCCATCCGGCCAGCGCGACACCACCACCACGTAATAACGTTTGTCGGCCAGCACCGAAGCCCGCAGGAAGTCGCAGGTCGGCAGGTTTCCGATCATGAACACGTGATCGCCCGGAGGAACGTTCACCACCAGCTTGCGATTGTTCGGAATGATCCCGACCACCTTCGGCTGACCCGAGGTCGTTTCATAGACGAGCGTGTTCGCCTTGGCACCCACGACCGAGTGCCGCAGGAACACGACCTGCGCCTGGCCCGGCGGCACGGCGGGAACCGCGGTCTTGTCGGGCTTCGCGGCGAACGCGAATCCCGCGAATGCCAACGAGGCAATCAACGAAATGGCGCGACGGCGTGTATTCACGAGTGCTCCCGGGTTCTTGTTAGCGGTATCCGCGCCGAAGCATATGTCAGGCGCGGCCTATACGTATCAACCGCAGTGCGTGGGCCGGCACAATCGGTGTAGTTTCGGCTTGACACCGGTGTCATCCGGGTCATCCAGACTTTCACCAGGGGGATTCCAATGCTCAGGAAAATGCTCAGCGGCGCGGCCTTGGTTGCGATCGCGTCAGGCGCGCAAGCAGCCACAGACTACCCGGCCGGATATACGAAATGCGCCAAGGAAGGAGAAACCTGCTCGTTCAGCGGCACTCGTTCGGTGGCGTATGGCAAGTCGGGCACGTTCGTCTATGCGAACCGGACCGGACCACTCACCTGCTCCGCTTCGCTGTTCCCGGCGATCAATGTCGGCACGCCTCGCTACTGCTCGTTCGGTGCGCCCGCACCGTCGCCAACTCCCACGCCGACACCAACTCCGACTCCCACGCCCACGCCAACGCCAACGCCAAGTCCGACTCCGACACCATCACCGACGCCGTCGGGTACCCCGGTGGGCTTCGGCCGTTCGACCACCGGCGGCAACGGCGGCAGCGTGGTGACGGCGAGCACCGGC
>Ga0164241_10004233_pt1 | contig 13989 bp, 7 predicted proteins | sample OricomyardsoilBY_FD_108780 | JGI IMG/M metagenome (GOLD analysis project Ga0164241, IMG submission 108780) | Backyard soil microbial communities from Emeryville, California, USA - Original compost - Back yard soil (BY) | ecosystem: Environmental > Terrestrial > Soil > Unclassified | place: USA...
CCGCCACCGTTCCCACCCACGTCGTCGGTGACTGGCGCGCCCTCGACCAGCGGCTCGCCGAGTGGCCCGCCGGACTCGTGCGCAATGTCACCGACCGCGGCGCACGGCTGGCCAACACGACGCTGGTGCACCCCGAACAATTCACCTTCTCCGGTCCGGCCGCGAAGCTGGAATGGCTGGCCGCGCTGGATCAGTTGTCCGCATCGAGCGAGACTGCGGCGCTCGGCGCACCGCTCGCCCGGCTCCAAGTCGCCGGCCGGCAATGCACCGCCATCCTCCCCCACCTGCGCGCCGCCCTGATGGCCGGCGGTCCGGCCACACTTGTTCCCCTGCTCCGCCGCGTGCTCGCGGACGAAACGACCGGTCGGATGCTCGGCGGCTACGCGCTGAAACTGATGCCGCATTTGTTGCCTCCGATCGAAGGCGACAACGCGTTCTGGTCCGGCCTCCTCGACGAAATGGGCGAGTTGGCCGCGCTCACGGAAACGGTAGCCGGGGGCGATGACCCCGGGAAAATTCGTCGTTAGCCATTAGCCATTCGTCGTTGGCCATATCGAGCCAGAGGTTCGATATGACCAATGGCGATTGACCAATGATTAATGACGAATGGCGCGGCCCGCGCCTAGACAGCTGCCATTGCATTCGCCACCACCGCACCGACGGTCTCATGCGCGTTAAAGTGATCGTAGATCAGCTTCCGCTCGGCGGAGCTCATCGCGAGGGCGCGCTCGCAGCCTTCCACCAAGGCGTCCAAGTCGCCGTGCTCGTAACGCACGATCAATCCGGCCGTGTGCAGTTCTTCGAGGCGTCCGCCCGCACGCGAATTCTCGCTCAGCGGCACCATGCCAAGACAGCCCGACCAAAATGGGCGGTCCGTGTGCGAAGCGCTCATCGCCGGCGTGGTGAACTTCCGGCCTTCCGGACAGAGGCCCACCTTGTAGCGATTCAACATCGTCCGCGCGTCGACGGCAGTCGAATGATCATGGCTCGCAATAAACCGGTCCTTGAATTTGCGCTGCAAAAAATCGAATTGCCGCTGCCGATGCGGCGTGAGCCCGAGCTGCGAACCGAGGAAATAGATTTTCCCCTCCGGGTGCGGATTGAAAGTCGCTTCCCCCGGTGCAAAGTTGGCCACCCAGCTGCGGTGCCGCGTCACGCAGCCCGGACGCAACCGCGCCTGCCCCGCCGTCGCCAGCGGCGCCTCATCATGGATCAGCACGTCGAGATACGGCGCGATCGCATTGAAGCACGCCATCTCCCGGCTCGCCTCATCGAAAGCATAGTACAGATGCCGCACCTGGCGGGCAGCGAGCATCCCGAACACCTTACCCGCGAGATCGCCGAGCGCCTGAGGTTGATGTGCCATCGTAATCAGCCAGCGCTCCTCCCCCGGCTCGCGGGGCGCCGTCACCAGATCGAGTATCCCGTGCCTGCCGGTGATCCACGCGGGCAGAAACTCGATCGCCTCATGCCGCAGGGCGGCAAAACAGCGCGCGTTCGCGGCGTACCAGTCGCAATCGAGCCGCGCCTTGCGCAGCAACTCGGTGTCGCGCGGATTCGTTACCGCCCGCTGCAGGTCGAGGCCAGGCACGCGCGCGACGTACTCCGCTGCGGGCTCGAGGCCGCCGGCCCAGGTGTTGAAATAGCAAACGCGGATCCGGCGCATGTCGATAGGTCCGGCCTAGGCGACCAATGAAGGCGACACGGCCGACGGAGTGCCGCTGGTGGCTACGGTACCGCGTGCGGTGGCGAGCAACTCACCGAAGATCCGCTCCAGCCGGTCAACGGATGCTTCCGTCGTGAACTCGAACGCCCTCGCCTGCCCGGCGAGCGCAATCTGCTCGACCGCGCTTGGATTGCGATGCGCCGAGACCAGCTTCTCCGCCAGGTCGCGCGCATCGCCCCCCTTGAAGAGAAGGCCGGTCTTCCCGTGCTCGACGATCTCGCTCGCCCCTCCGCTGCCGCTGGAAACGACCAGCAAACCCGCGGCCATCGCCTCGATCTGGGTTTTGCCGAAGGGTTCTTCAAACACGCTCGGAAAAACCAGGACATTGGTGCGCGCGAACAACGCGGCCAGCTCCCGCTTGCCCAGGAAACCAGGGAAACTCAACTGCTCCGCGAATCCATGCTGCTTCGCCATGGCCCGCAGGCTCTCGAGGTACTCAGGGCGGGTGGAGTCACCGGCGAGCGTGCACTCAAAGTCGATGCCCGCGCGCTTCAAGTAGGCGAGCGCGGCGACCAGGACATGCGCACCCTTGTAAGGCATCAGCAGGCTCGCGTAGGCAATCCGGAGCCGTTCCCGCCGGGGAGGGCACGCCCGGAAATAAGCCGTGAGCGGCGAACCGGGGGGAACCACTTCGTAGCGCGAAATGGCGTAATTCTTCGCGCGCAGGCCGCGATTCACCCATTCGCTGCAGCCCGCGAGACAGAACAGCGGCCCGCGCGGTGACTGGGCGGGCTCGTAGCCGGGAAAGGCGTTGCCGAGGCGGTGCAGCACCGGAATCCCCCGATCGAGCGCCGGCTGGATGAAGAAGTGTCCGACGAAGTCGAGATTGCCCGCCATGATGACATCGGGACGGAAATCCTCGATGGCTTGCAGGATAAGCCGGTGATTTTCGCGCGCGATGGCCTGGAGCCGCGCCTTGTCCGGCTCCACCACCACGACACCGTCCTTCCAGTCGCCGTAGAGTCGCAGCGTGCGCTGCACGTTCGGCTCGAAGGCCGCATGTTCCGGCGCGGGCTGGCGCAGGAGATGAGGCATGTCGGCGGTGAGCACGCGCACGTCGTGGCCTCGCGCCAGCAGCTCACGCGAAAACTCCCACACCGTCCGGCCGTACCCACCCATTTCCTGCGGAGGAAGCAGGTTGGTGACAACGAGGATTCGATGTGGCTGCGGGTGCTTCGCGGACGGCAGCCAGCCCGCGCGGCGCCGGTATTCCGCCACTCCGGCGTCCTCCACGATGCCAGCCTCCTCGAGCTGGGACAGCGCTGCAGTCGTCTCTGGCGTCCCACCGGAAAGACGGTGTCCTTCGGCGATGGCGATATAGGCATCGGCAAACTTGTCTTGGTCGAGCAAGGAGGCACCGAGTTCGATATAAGCAGCTTGGTCATTCCGGTCCTCGGCAATGGCAAGCCGGGGATTGGGCGGTTGGACCGCGGGAACGGCGGCCGACTCCGCTTCCGCCGGTTCGCTGCATTCCTGCACGGGCTTCCCTTCGGCCGCGGCTTGGAGGATCGCGAGGAGGCGGGTCAACGAACGATCTCGCGAGTAGTTCCCGAGCACGCGCTCGCGGAACGCGGCGCCCAATCTTGCGGCGAGTGCGGAATCCTGCGCGAGCCGCAGCATCGCCGCTGCCATCGCATCCACGTCCCGCTCGGCAACCAAAAAGCCATCCACCTCAGAGCGGACCGCATCCGGAATCCCTGCGTGCGAAGTCGAGACGACGGGCAAACCGTGGGCGCCTGCTTCGAGCACGGCCAGCGGCAGACCTTCGCTGTCCCCGTTGCTGGCTGTCACACTGTGCTGCACAAAAGCCCGGGCTGCCGCCATGTGGCGCGACACTTCCGCGCGCGAGCAGACACCCGCGAACGTCACAGCCGCCGCCAGGCCACGTTCCTGCACCCACTGGCGGCAGCCCGCGAGCAGCGGACCGTCGCCGATCATCACGAGCGTCGCCTGCGGCAACACCTGATGGACCGCGGCGAACGCCTGCAACGTGAGCTGCGGGGCCTTCTTTTCTACAAAGCGGCCCACCGCCACGAAATCCGGCGGGGCTTTCGCGGGATCCGCCAGCGCGGGGAGGTCGACGGCGACGCCGTACGGCGCCAACACGGTGCGTGGTTCGTCCGCTCCGAGCTCGAGCAGTTGGCGATGCATGGCCTTGGAAACGGCGACCACGCCCGCGGCCGTTTTGAAAAATTTCCGATAGTGCCCCGACCAATTCGCCAGCAGTTCCTTGCCGAACGCATCGACGCCGTGGAAATGCACGACGTAAGGCAGGCCGGCCTGCGCGCAAGCTTCGTGGACGAACGCGCCCATCAGGCCGGTCTCGACCAACGCAGATTCCGCGCCGCAGGATTTGAAGAAAAGCGCCAGCGAGGCGGTGTAGTCACGCCAGAGATCGGCCGTCACACCCTTGCCGGTACTCAGCGCTGACTGGTATTTGCTTTCCAACGCCTCGGGCAGCACGGAACGGCCGCCCTTGAGGAAGCGCGGGAACGGAAATCCGTAGAGGAGCGTGAGGTTTCGCGTGAGGTGATTGACGTGATCCTCGAGGAAAGTCTCCGAGTAATTGTGCTCGTGCGAACGGACCAGCACCACCGGCAGCTCGCCGCGTTTGTCGCTGACGGAAACGGTCCGGACCACGCGCTCCTTCGTTGGCCCCGTCGGGACGGTCGTCTGCGGTACGCGAACGATGCCGGACCAACCAGTCGTCATCGTATTGCCCGCCTTGGGATCCGCCGGAAGAACGTCGGTTTTGACCAGCTGCTGGTAGAGTGGCCACACCTGCTTCGCCATCTGGTTTCGTGCCTCGTTCGTCAGCGGTGCCCGCTTCAGCCAGAGGCCGAGCATCTGGGCGAGGCTGGCGTTCCAGCCACCCATGGCTTGGATCTTAACATCAGCAAAGCCGGCCTCAGCCAGCAACCGCTCCAGCGCGAACGGCGTGTAGCGATAAAAGTCATAGGGCGCGTCGTGCAGCGGCCAGATGTATGGGACGGTGAAGAAGAAAACCCCGCCCGGCTTCAGCACGCGACGCGCCTCCTTCAGGACGACCAGCGGTTCCGGACAGTGCTCGAGCACCTCGGTGGCCATGGCGCAATCCACCGATGCGTCCGGCAGCGGGATACTCCGTCCATCCCAACGCAAATCCACCGCGGCGCGATAGGTGGGCGTTTCGATGTCGAGCCCGATGTAGCGCGTCACGCGCGAGGGCTTGCGGGTGATGAGTTCGCGATAGGGCATGACGCCGCAGCCGATGTCGAGAAAGGTGCCGTGAAACTGCGGCAAGGCCTGCTGCACCGCACGCAGGATCGACGAGCGCACCCAGTAGAGGTCGGCGTTGTTCAACTCGAGCGGCGGATTCGTGAAGGGATGGGGAGCGGTTGGTGTCACGGCAGGGGGAGAGGTCAGAGGTTGGCGGCGGTCTTCGCGGGCGATGCCCTTGGGGTTGGTCCGGACCGGGGGAAGGTCCAGCTTGGCGGGCAGCTCGATGCTCCGGCGCGGGCGCGGGGCGGCGGCATGCAACTCATCGATGAGTTGCGCCCAGAGGTCGGCGTTGGCGCCGATGGAGAAATTCTTTTCGATCTCGGTGCGCGCCGCAGCGGAACAGCGCCCCCAGAGCATGGGATCCTGCAACAGTCGCTCGGCCGCCGCCACGAAACCCTCGGCGCGATCAGGCACCAGCAGTCCGTTCTCGCCGTCGCGGATGACTTCGCCGATCCCGCTGCGGATCTTCGTGCAGATCGGCACCACGCCGCAGCCCATCGCCTCCATCAACGCGATCGGAATGCCTTCGTAATCGCTCAGCAGCACCATCGCCTGGCTGTCGAGCAACACGCGCCGCACTTCCTCCGAGGGCAGGTTGCCGTGCAGGCGGATGCGATCGCCCAATCCCGAAGCCTTGATCAGCGCCTCGACCGCCGGGCGCGCCGTGCCATCGCCACACAAATGAAACTCCGTGTCCGGTTGCCGGCGCAGCAGCGCAATCATCGCACGAACCGTGTCCGGCACGCGCTTCTGTTCCTCCACGAGCCGGCCGACGTAAACGAAGCGAAACGGTTTGGCGCGATGATTCGCCGTCATCGCCGGCACCGGCGCGCCATAGGGCGCCCGGACGATCCTCGTCGTGCCGTGATCGAGCGCCAGCAGCGCCTCATGCTGATAAACCGAAACCGCCACGGCGGCCGAAAGATGACGGCCGCCCTGCCCGCGAATGAATTCTTCGGTCAGATCGCGGTGGAAATCGTCGTCGGAGTGCAGCACGCCAACCGTCGGAATCCCCGCGGCTTTCAGCAACGAGGAGGCAAAATAGCCCTGCACGTTCAGGTTCGGCACAAACACATCGCACGGATGCGCCCGGACGTGGTTGAGGATCGTTGCGACCATGTCCTCCGTATGCGCCCACGGTGCAGTGTCGCAGGGAATCCCCGCAGCGCGCAACTGGTCGGCAATGGCACAGGGGGCATTCCGCGCCAGGAACATCAACACCCGCGGCGCAAAGCCACGTTCCTGCAGTGCCGGCAGCAGGCGAGTCAGCCAGATGTTCGGGCCATTCACCTGCCCCGGACCGTGCGCCAGGAAAAGAATCGTCTTCTGCGATTTGCTCCCATCGGGAACGGTGCCCCGGAGTCGCTCCTCGAGCGTCGCCAGGTATTTGGCCGCCTCGGCGTTCTCGGCGTGATGCTTCAATTCCAGCAGGACCGCGTCCTTCGCCTCGGCGAGCCGGTTCTCGGCGGCGAGCTTGTGGGCGAGAGCCAGATAGCCGTTGCGGGGAACCTTGCCTCGGGCGATCAACGCCAGGAGCAGGTCCCGGAGCGTGGTGGCATCGGCGGACTTAAGGCCGTCTTTGAAACGAGTCACCAGATCTGGAAGCGTGGAAAGATCGAACGGATTGGCGGGCTGCCAGCCGCCCTCCTTGGATTTCTTCAGCTTCCAGCCGAGCAACGCAGCGACCTCCTCCGGCGGCAGGCGGTGCGCCTCGCCAAGCACGGCCTGGCCGACAGCCACGTTGGCGACGGCTTTTTCCGGCGCGCAAAAAAGGAACGGATACAGCTCCCGGAACTTCGCCTCGCCAGCCTGCACATAGCGCTGATTTTCCGCATCGCTCTGTTTGAGTGACGCGGGGTCGAGTCGGGCCACGTGCGAAAAATTCACGTCCGAATTGTCCCCGTGCCAGAACACTTTGCAGCCGCAGCAGAGTGCGTAGAAAATGTGGGAGCCGCGGGTATTCGTGACGACATACTCGAACGACCGGAACAGGCGCTGCATGCGCAACAACGCGTTGCGGTCGTTGATCCACGCACCGGTGATCCACGGAATGCCGTTGTGCTCGTAGGCGTTGAGCCAGTTGCCGAGCAGCACATCGCTCGCTCCCACGCAGGCCGCTACGAGGCTGAAGCGATCCTTGAGGCCCGCGACTGCTTGGGGAAACGCCAGGTCCGGCGATTTGCCGTCCACGGCATTCACCTTTCCGTCGAAGAGCGAAAACCACGGCGTGGAGTGGGTGCCGAACGCGAGCGCGCTGCCGGGGATGCGCGGAATGTCCGTCTCCTGTTTTTCGTAAATGAACGGCAGTCCGATCGCCCGCGCGCGGTGATAGCCCGCCGCCTGCAAGAGGCGTTCCGTTCGCGCGTCACTGACCAGAATTGTGCGGTCGCGCCCCTCGTTTGGATAGTTGTAGTTGAGCACGCTGCACAACTTCGCCGGCGAAGCGCTAACCTGCCCGATATCGGTGACCCCGTGATTCCAATTGATCGTAGCGTAAGTCTCCAGCGGCTTGGGCAGCCCGAGGCGGCGCGCCAGCATCCAGTTCGCTCCGTATGAATCGATCTCGCCCCAGCGCCGTTCCGCAAACTCGATGGCGGGCAGGCGGTGCATCACACCTTCCACGAGCTTCAAGAGATCGGGGCGGGACGTATGGCTGGCGGGCGAACGGGACATGCGTCAGGCGAGAAAAATGAAAACAAGCCGGGCAACGCCCGCCTGCCTGAACGCCGGGAACACGAGCTCCACGCGCCGGAAGTGCCCGTCGGCGGAGGCCGGATTGCAAGGGGCTGAGCGACGGGGATTTGGCGGAGGAAAACTCACCCTGCATAAATAGCACCTGAGCTGCCAAGTCCGGCGATCACATCCTAAGTCATTAATCTTAAGATGCATAATTATCTTTTATCGGCCCATTTTATCGCCAACTTCAAACCGCCTAAGAGCTCGGTAAATTTTGCCGTCCCCGACATCGGTCTGATCGCGCGGGAAATGAAGCTACTCTCCCGGCTTAGATCGCCGGCACGGTCAGCGCACGACCTTCTGCAGGATATCCCGGTTGAGCTTCTCAATCTCGGGCTCCCTATGCAGCAGCCGTTGGACATCGGCCGAGGTGAACGCGGGGTTGTCCGCGTAGAGCCGTTCATACACGGTGGAGATGAATGCATAGTCAGCCTTCGTATCGAGCGTCCACCGTTGGTCGGGATAGCACAGCTCCGGCGGCGCGATCAGATTGAACAGACGGAAGCGGGCCGGATTCTCGTAGATGCTCAGGCAGACGTGCTCATGCTGGGCGCTGTCTTTGGCGATGCGGAGCGATTCCTGCAGGGTCGCCAGCGACACGACCTGGCAGTCAAGTCCGCGCGGGAACGAACGCACGAGCGTGTTGCTGACATAGTCGAAGGTGTTGGCGCGATAGAGGCGGATGAGTTGATCGATGACTTCCCAATCGAGCAGCGGACAATCACCGGTCAGTTGCACGACGATGTCGGCGCCGGCGGCTTCCACCGCACCCACCACGCGTCCGACCACATCCAGTTCGCTGCCCCGGTAGCACCCCACCCCGAGACGCTGCGCGCATTCGGCGAGGCCGTCGTCGGTGTGGTTGGTCGTGGTCGAAATGACGACGTGATCGATCAAGCGACTGCGGCGCACGCGTTCGACGAGCAGTTCCAACATGGGCTTGCTCACGCAGGGCAACAGCACCTTGCCGGGCAAACGTTCGGAGGTCATGCGAGCGGTGATGGAAGCGACAATTTTCATGGGGCGACAGGCTGGCGGGAATGAATCGGAATGCGGCCGGCGATGGTTTCAATTGTCTGCAGCAAGCGCGGCAGATTAGCGGCCAAGTCGGCCCGTTGCCCGACCCGGGCGCGATGGCTGGCGGCGATCTGCGCGCGGGCCGCGGGAGAAAGGTCGGCCGCTTCGCTCAGGCCACGCGAAAATTCCTCGCTCCGACCGGCAGCCGCGAACCAGCCGCCCATGGGCTCCAACCACTCATGGTTGCTGGGCAGATCCGTTACGACGCAGGGCAACCCTGCGTACATGGCTTGAAGCAGGGAAATCGAAGTGCCGTCGGAGTCGGCACAGGAAAGATACACGTCCGCCTCGGCGAAACAGCCCGCCAAGTCGGCCTGATTCAAGCGGCCGAGAAAGCGCACGACACCACGCAACCCAAGATCGTTCACCATCTGCTCGACCGGCGACTGCAAGCCATCGCTGCCCGCCAGCCAAAGTCGCAGGCTCTCATTCCGAGCGAATGCCTGTGCAAACGACGCGACGACCACTTCCGGACGATACACGGGTGAAAAACCGCGTGGGCACAGCACGACCTTGGACTTCTCCGCACCGAAACGCTGTCGCCAGCCCAGATGAGGCTCCGGTTTGTCCGCTTCGCTGAGCCCCCACGGAACCACGCAAGCCTGCCGAAAGCGGCGACCGGCCAGCGCCTCGCAGTGCGCGAGCACCGCTTCGCAATCGGCGAAAACATAATGCGCCGCGGCAAGCGTCACCCGCACCCGGTCAGCGGCCGCGGAATCCACGATCGCCTCATGCAGCACGTCGAAGGCCCAACTCATGAGCAAGGTTCTTTCCGGGGCGATGCGCATGGCGAGGTAGCCAGCATCCGTCAACGGCCCGGCCACGATCACATCGGGATTCCAAGCGCGGATTTGCAGGCCTACGCGTGCGGTCGCCGCCTCCAGCAGCGTCGTACCTGCATTGGACCGCATCATTGGTGAGGCGAGCAAGTCCACCCCGGGGTGTTCGCGGCTGAAGCTGGTGCTGTCCACTGCTTGTAGCGGCAGGAAACCCACCTGCAGTCCCCGCCCCGCCAGCACACGCAGCCAGCGCGCATCGTGGCCGGTATGGCTTCGGGTCAGGTAGAGCAGGCGCATCGGGTCGCGTGCGACTCAGGCGGCGAGGTGGTCGTGGGTAAAGTGCTGGCCGCGCACGAGCGGCGCGCGCAGACGCTTGCCCAACAAGCACCCCGACTTGGTCGGCTCCAAGCCGTCGGCCGGGGCCGGGCGCAGCGCGATCACATGTTCAGGAGTGAGCACCGTCCCGGCAGGCAGGTCGGTGCGGGCGCGCAAACAGCGCCGCTGGATGACGACCGTTTCGAGTTCATTCTCGGCGACGAACTTCTCGGGCGAGCCGAGCGCCAGCTCCAATTCACGCGTGCGGTCGACCATTTCCCGCCAGGAAGCGGGCGTCATGGAAAACGGGTGATCCGGACCCTCGCGCGTGTTGTCGTCGGTGAAATGCTTCTCGATCAGACGGGCACCGAGCGCAACCGCGCCGAGCGTCGTCGCGCATCCGGCCGTGTGGTCGGAAAGACCGAGCACGGCGTCGGGGAACATCTGGCGATAGCTCGTGAGCACGCGCAGGTGGCAGTGGCGGAAATTCTCCAGCGAGCCCGTGTAGTTGGTGTTACACTGCATGAGCCCGAGCGGCACGCCGTGCCGGCGGACAGCGGCGACCGCGGCCTGAACTTCGCCGATGGCGGAAGCGCCGGTAGCCAGCAGCACGGGTTTGCCCTTGGCGGCCATGCGCTCGATGCTTTCCAGCCAGGTGATGTCGCCCGAACCGACCTTGTACGCAGGCATGTAGGGATCGAGCATGTCGACCGCCTCGAGATCGTACGGTGCCGAGAAAAAGGTGATGCCGGCCTTGACGCATTCGGCCTCGAGGACAGGGGTCCACTCCCAAGGCAGGCTCGCGCTCCGGTAAACCTCGGAGACGGCTTTCTTCCACTTTGCCTGGTGAGATTGCTGCGTGCCCAGCGACCGGAAACCGTGATCGCTCACGATGGTTTCCGCGCGAAAATTTTGAAACTTGGCTGCGTCGGCGCCGCTTCGGGCGGCAAGATGGATGAGCGCCTTGGCACGCTCCAAATCGCCGTCGTGGTTGGCCGAGATGTCGGCGATGAACCAAGTGGGATGATCGTCGCCGACGGGCCGGGAGCCGATGTTGAAGGAGGGCATGGGAGGAAAGAGGGCGGACTAGACGGAGACGGGAGCGTCGAACAGGTGGCGCAGGCCGTCGTTGATGGTCGGCATCGCCTGCCCGAGGGCGGCGGCGAGCTTGCCGGTGTTCAGCACGGTATTGCCGGGCCGCGGAGTGCGCAGGCTCGCGCGGACCAAAGTGGCGGGACGCACCAACCGCTCGTCCGCACCCGTGAGACCCGCGATGCGGCGGGCAAACTCGTATTTGGAACAGCAGTCGGAGGCCCCGAAATTGTAGATGCCGCCGGGCAGGTCGCGAGCCATGGCCCGGGCCAGCAGCCGCGCGAGATCCAAGTTGAGCAGCGGGCTGAAGTGCACGTCGGTGAAGCCGTCAAAGCTGCGGCCTTGCCGGAAGTTTTCCACGATCCAAGCCGCCAGCCCTAGCGGGCGCGTCGCGTGCAGGCCAAAGAAATTCACGCGCGCCACGAGTGTCGCCGGGAGAATATGCAAGCACGCCTGTTCCCCTTCCCACTTGGTCCGCGCATAGTGGTTGAGAGGATGCGTGGCGTCCTCCTCGGCGTGCGCCCCCTCTCGTCTGCCGTCGTAAACCGAGTCGGTGGAAACGTAGAGCAAACGGCTGCCGTGGCGGCGGGCCGCCCGGGCGATTTCCGAACTGGCTTCGACGTGCAACCGATGGGCCGCGACCGGGTCCATCTCACACGAGTCCACGCTGGTATTACCCGCTGCGTGCACGACCCAATCCGGCCGGCACTGGCCGATGGCCGGCTCGATTTGCGCGAGTTCCTCCAACGGAAAGGCGAGCTGGTCTGCAGAGGCGAGCGTCCGCGCGTGACGGATGACACGGTGTCCGCCTTGAACGAGTACCGAGCAGAGCGCCGTTCCCAACAATCCCGACGCACCCGTCACCAACACGCTGTCCGCCCGCGACGCGGCAGACAGACACGAAGCGCCATCGGTATGAATTCGCTGGCCTTGGACGAGCATAGGCACCCTTGCGCCGCGGTCAGGCGGCCTCCTTCCAGAGAAGCTGTTTGCCGCCAGGCAGGTAGGTCGGGCTCTTGATGCAACCCCGGATCATGTTCGCAAACGAGGCGTAGCGTTTCACTTCCAGCTGCTTCAGCACATTGGCGGCCGCGCCGCGACGGCCAATCGTCATCAGCGCCGCAACGTAATGCAGCTGGGCGATGAGTTCAGCGCGGAGGTCTCCCTCCCGGCGACTGCGCTTCAAGAGCACCTCGCTGGCCTCGGCAAAGAAAGTCGGACTCATCTCGGCCGGGGTGCGGGCGAAATTCTTCGTTACGTCGTTCTCCGTGACCGGGCGCGTCAGGCGGAAGGTGTAGGTGGAATCCACGTGCGACTCCGGGGTGATGAAATCGCGCAGGGCATGCGCCACCGAGGAAATCCAAAAGCAGGTGTACCAGCCGAAATCCTGGAAAATGACCGGCGCGCCGACCTGCAGCCGGGGCAGCAGGAACTTCATCGCGTAATGGGTGGACGCCCAGGACTTGCAACCATCCACGAACACCGCGGTGATGGGCTCGGCGTTCGCCAGGCAGTCCAACGCGGTCGAACCATCGATGTCCGCCGGCAAGTCGGGGAGCGCGGAGTTGTGCAGCCGAATCAACCGACTGTAGTCATGCGGAGCATGGATGGCGTGGAAGAGGCGCTCGAAATTCGCTTCACGGCAGAGGTCGTCCGCCTCCGCCTTGGTGAACAGAGCACAGCGCACCATCGGCTCGACCGCCTCGCGCAGTTTTTCCGGCGAGTAGTAGACGTCAAACCGGTCGAAGGTGTGAAATGCCGCCGTAGGGGAAAGGCGCGGGTTGCAGGCCATCCCCCAGGCGATCGCCCGGCTCGTGCCGCCGAGAAATGGCCCGAGTTCCACGACGGTTCCAACGCCGTCCCACCGACTCTGAAAAAAATCGAAGAGATAGCCCCGTTCGCCCGCGCTGGTCTCGGAAGGTATCTGATTGAGAAAAGCGTCGCGCAATTGCGGGGAGATGACGGCAAAAGCCGGCGGCGTGGCGGAGGCGGCAACGGTAGTCATAGGTCCGGAGCGTTGAAGGCCTGCGGTCAGGCGACGGTCTTGAGTTCGGTGAACTGCGGGTGGCGGCTGCTGGTGCCGAGGTCGGGGCCTGCAGACGACACGGGGGCAACCTGTTCAGCAACCAACTCGCGGAGTTCGTCGACCGTGAGGAAATGCTCGTTGGTGCCGCTGTTGTAGCAGAAGTCGGCAGGCACGGGTCGTACGCCTTCCTGGCGACAGTAGTCCGCAACGGAATAGTCGGCGGCGGCGCCCGGCAAAATGGCGTAGTAGCGGCCCATATCCACGGTGTTAAGGCTGTCACTGGCGGTGATCATATCTTCGTGGAGCTTCTCGCCGGGGCGGATGCCGACCACCGGGTGCGCGCAATCGGGTCCAATGGCCTGCGCCACGTCCACGATGCGGTACGAAGGGATCTTGGGCACGAGAATCTCGCCGCCCCAGGCGTTCTGGAGGCTCCACAGCACCATATCGACGCCCTCCTGCAGACTGATGTTGAAGCGGGTCATGGCCGGGTCGGTGATCGGCAGCACGCCCTCCTTGCGCTTCTCGAGAAAGAACGGGATGACCGAGCCACGGCTGCCCATGACGTTGCCGTAGCGGACCACACTAAAGCGGAGGTCGCGGTTACCCTTGATGTTGTTGGCGGCGACGAAAAGTTTGTCGGAGCAAAGTTTGGTCGCGCCGTAGAGATTGATCGGCGCGGCGGCCTTGTCGGTCGAGAGGGCGACGACGCGGCGTACGCCGCTGTCGAGACAGGCTTCGATCAGGTTCTGGGCGCCCAGCACGTTCGTCTTGATACACTCGAAGGGGTTGTATTCGGCCGCGGGAACCTGCTTGAGGGCGGCGGCGTGCACCACTACGTCAATGCCTTCCAATGCGCGACGAAGCCGGCTCTCGTCGCGCATATCACCGATGAAATAGCGGATGGCGTCGTAGCGGCTTTTGGGAAATTGCTGGGCCATTTCGAACTGCTTGAGTTCGTCGCGGGAGAAAATGAC